>Ga0181556_1004048_pt1 | contig 12148 bp, 14 predicted proteins | sample 011ome_14_FD_148651 | JGI IMG/M metagenome (GOLD analysis project Ga0181556, IMG submission 148651) | Coastal salt marsh microbial communities from the Groves Creek Marsh, Skidaway Island, Georgia - 011505AT metaG (spades assembly) | ecosystem: Environmental > Aquatic > Marine > Intertidal zone... | reverse complement strand
CGGCTATCGCCCATCGCCGATCACCGATAAAGGCAGGGCGGTGTTTGAAAATTTGCTGGTGACCAATTCGCCCGCCTGACCGGCCTGTTTATGCGCTGCCCTCAACGATGCGTATTTCACGCACCGCGCCATCGCCAAGCGCGGCCAGCGCAGCGCCATAGCCGTCACTGTCATGCGCCGCGATAGCAGCGTCAACGCTCGGAAAAACTGTCAGCACGGTACGTTCTTTGAGGCCGGCCTCATACGCCATTGTGGCAACGCTGCGTGCCAGATAGACGCCGCCTTGTGCCTCAATTGCCGGGCCGGCAAGCTTGGCATAGGCCTCAACCTTGCGCATGTCTGAAATCGATTTGTAGGTTGTAATCCAATAGCCTTTTGCCATCATGACCTCGCTTCAACTTACACGCCGTCGACAATGCGTATTTCGCGCACCGCGCCATCACCGAGGGCGTCCAGCGCGGCGGCATAGCCCGGGCTGTCATGCGTTGCGATCGCTGTTTCAATCGAGTCAAATTCAATCACCACGGTGCGCTCATTGACGCCGGCCTCATAGGTTTTCACCGGCATGCCGCGGACGATGAATGTGCCGCCACCAGCGGTGATTGCCGGCCCGGCCAGCGCCGCATAAGCCGCCAGCTTGTCGGGATCATTGATTTTCTGGTAGGTGCTGATCCAATAGGCTTTGCTCATTCTATCTGTTCCTGTCTTGCCCGCCTGTAATTAATCTGACAGAGGGCTGGCCGATCAGTCTGGCGGGGTCAAACTGGCCGGTGGGGTGCGCGCTGTTGACGCTATCCGCACCACCCTTTATCGGGATCATAACTGACCAAACTGTGGCAGCACATCTGGCGAATTTCAATAGCAATATCCGGTTGGTCGGGAAATAACTGCATGCCATGTTGCCGGATCCTGCAGATTGTCATGTCTGTGCGTATCGTCTATACCCATGCGCAGGATGTGACCATCTTTCGGTCAGTTATTGGCAATAAATGAAGGAAAAATCATATGGACATTGCATGGTCTGAATTTACCCCGCTGGCATCATTCGCCGGTGGCGCGATGATTGGCGCTGCGGCGCTATTATTGATGCTGTTAAATGGCCGCGTCATGGGGATGAGTGGCATTTTGACCGGTCTGATGGTCGGACATGCCGATCGGTTATGGCGGCTTGCTTTTGTCGCTGGCGTCATTATCGGGCCATTTTTATTTATCGCGTTTAGCGGCGCACCGGTGGATCGCCAGCCTGTGGCATCCGGGCCAATGCTATATATCGCTGCTTTTCTGGTTGGCCTTGGCACGGCAGTCGGGTCTGGCTGCACGTCGGGGCATGGCATTTGCGGCCTGTCACGCTTATCACTACGCTCGGCCGCGGCGGTTATGGCATTTATGGCAAGTGCTGTGATCACCGTCGCCTGTATGCGGTTTTTCGGTTAGGGGGCGGGTGATGATCGTCATTATCGCAGCGCTTGGCGCCGGTATTGTGTTTGGTGCAGGTCTGGCGCTTGCCGGCATGCTGAACCCCTCCAAAGTTGTCGGGTTTCTGGATATTTTTGGGGCGTGGGATCCCTCTTTGGGGCTGGTCATGGCTGGCGGTATTCTGGTGAATGCCACCGGTCATTATTTTGTGATGAAACGCAAAAAGCCAGTTTTTGAGGTAAAATTCGATTTGCCATCGTCGCAAATTATCGATCGCCCATTATTGCTGGGAAGCGTGATTTTTGGCATTGGCTGGGGCTTGGCCGGCCTGTGTCCGGGGCCTGTTGTCGCCAGCTTGTTGTTGCAACCGGTTGATATGCTGCCGTTTTTAGCTGTGTTGCTTGCCGGTGGCTTTGCTGGTCGCTGGTTGCGTGCCTGACCATGCAGGACAACCCACCATTGCCCTATCTGGAACGTATCCGGAATTATTATCAAATTCTTGGTTACGGGGCGCCCTATGAATGGGCACAGCATGATGACGTGCCGTTTGCATCACCGCAAAAGCCATTGTCTGAAATGCGCATCGGCATTGTCACAACAGCGGCACCATTTCAACCCGGCAAAGGCGATCAGGGGCCGGGTGCGCCCTATAATGGCGCGCCAAAATTCTTTCAGGTCTATGCCGATGCGATTGACCCGTTTCCGGATCTGCGTATCGCCCATATCGCTATTGACCGGGCGCATACGACGGCCAGTGATATTGCCAGCTATTTTCCGCTTTCCGCACTGATGAAGCTGGCCGCTGCCGGTTATATCGGGTCGGTGTCGCCACGGTTTTATGGCTTGCCGACGAACCGTTCAAAACGCACAACGCGCGATATTGACAGCAAAGCCCTGTTGGCATTTTGTCAGGAAGATCACGTTGATGCTGTTGTTCTGGTACCAAACTGTCCGGTCTGTCATCAATCCGTGGCGTTGGCGGCGCATTGTCTTGAAACTGCCGGTATCACCACGGTGATTATGGGATGCGCCAAAGATATTATCGAACATATCGGGGTGCCGCGTCTGTTGTTTAATGATCTGCCGCTTGGCAATGCGGCGGGTCTGCCGGATGACCAGGCGGCGCAGGATCTGGTCGCGCAACTGGCGGTTGATATGCTTGTTGAAGCAGCCGCTCCGCGCAGCACCAAACAGTCACCCTTGATATGGTCGGGGGCGGCGGATTGGAAAAAAGATTATTCTAATGCGGCGTTACTCTCAGCCGATGAAATCGCCGAACGCCGTGCCGAATTTGACCGCGTCAAAGCGGCGGCGAGCGCGATAAAATCTGCGTCAAAAACATCGAGCAGCAGTTAGCTGGTATCACGATATTATGGCTGGTTCAGCTTGGCAATTTCGGCGGCGAGGGTGGCGGCCATGTCGCTGTCGGCTGGCAGGCTGTCCAGCAATTTTGTCCATGCCGTGCGCGCTTTTGCAGGGGCGCCCGACAGTCTGGCCAGATGGCCGGTGAAAAACAGATATTGCGGCGCCTCGGCAGCGTCCGCCGTCAGCCTGTCGAGTGCCGTTTGCGCCATGCGCAATTGCTCTGCCGACATTTCGACACCAATGGTTTTTTCGAGCAACTGATAGGTCAGCGCGTGGTCTTGCGGCGCTGATGCGGCCGCCCGCGCCAGCGCGTCAAAGGCAGCTTCGGCATCCCCCAAAACACCATAAGCCCGCGCCAGACGCTGCCAGCCTTCGGTATCATCGGGTGTTGTGCGAAGACGGTCACGCAGCGCCTCGACCATTGACAGGATCATCGCGTCACGGTCTTGCGCTGACATATCGGCGGCGGCGGCAAGACTATCGGCATCGGGGCCATTTTCGGATTCAAGCAGGATATCACCCGCTTCGGCAGCTTGCTGAATATTGCGGCGCACGATCGGCAGCCATGGCGCATCGGGTGTGGAAATAGATAACAGCGTCTGCCAGCGGCTGATGGCATCTGCATAGGCACCATCCTGAAAGGCCGAAAGCCCCCACAAAAACAGCGCCCGCGGGTCGGCCGGATCGGTTGCCAATACGGTGTCGATCAGGGCGCGGGCCGGCACCGTTACCTGTCCATCGGCAGCGCGGCTCAGCGCCTCGGCCAAAAGTGACAACACCGCCGGGTCATCATTGGTCAGCTGCCGCGCGGTGCGCAATGCCCGAATTTCGGTGGCGCTGTCATTCACCGCAGCCGCCGCCTCGGCAAGCGTAAGCCAGCTTTCAACATCATCGGGTGAGGCGACGGTCGCGGCCTGCGCATTGGCCAGATTTTGCGCCAGATCCTGCTTTGTTGCGGTGATCATCTGGGTGCGGCTGGCAATTTCAGCCGTGCGGTTGACCAGCGGGTTATCGGCCAGATCGGGACGGCCCAAAGACGCATAGATAACGGCAGCGCCAACCGGCAGGGCGAGCAACAGACCGATGGCAAGACGGCCGGATTGGCGTAGCGCCGGCCGGGTGTCGCCGGTGCCTGGGGTGTTTGGGGTATCTGGTGTTTGCTGGCTCAGCGCCAGCAAGCGGCGGTCAATATCGAGGCAGGTGGCGGCATAATCCGTCTCACCGATACGGCCGGATTGATGATCCTGGTCAAGCGCGGTACGGGCCAGCATCAGACGGTCAATCTCGCCGCGCAGATCAGCGTCATCGCTGATGCCGACAAGCCCGCGCCGTGTAGCCCGGATATAGGCAAGCATCGCGCCTGCCAATAGCAGGCAGAATCCCCCACCCATGACAAACGTAACGATCATCTCACTGTCGACCGGGCTCATCTGGTATCACGCTTGTTAAGGTTTTCATGTTGCCGTTTCAATGCGTCAATGCGGGCGCGGTCAGCGCTGCTGATACTGTTATCGGCGCTGTCAATCTGTGCGGCACGACGGCGCATGCCAAGAGTAATGGCAATGCCGAGCAGAATGAAGCCAACCGGTGCCAGCCATAACGCCATCGTATCTCTGGCCAATGGCGGGGCGAGCAAAACATAGTCTCCATATTTTGCGCGTAAATCCGACAAAATTGCCGCGTCGGTTTGGCCGGCGACAAGCTGTGTTCGTACCTCACGCCGCAAATCTTTGGCAAGATCGGCGTCACTGTCATCAATGGATTGATTTTGACAGACAAGGCAGCGCAATTGTTTCGACAGATTGCGGGCGCGGCTTTCGAGGGCCGGGTCAGCCAGCATTTCCTCGGCTGTGAGTGCATGGGCGGTGCCTATGGTTGCCGGTGTCAACAGCCCGGCGCCAATGACAAAGCTAATGGCAAAGCCTATGACAAAGCCTATGATCACTAAAATCTGGCGCATTTGACGGGTCATTGCATTTCGGCCATTTGCGGCAGTAATTGCGTGGTGATGACATCGCGGGTGAGTGGCCCGGCATGCCGCCATTGGATACGGCCGGCGGTGTCAATCAGATAGGTTTCCGGCACGCCATACACACCCCAGACAATGCCGGCCCGGCCGTCAATATCCATGCCGATAGCGGTAAATGGGTTACCATATTGCTGCAAAAATTCGGTGGTATCCGACCGGCGGTCTTTATAGGCGATGCCAATGATGGTGATCTGTTCTGATAGCTGTTCCAGAGCTGGCGCTTCGGCGCGGCAAGGCGCGCACCATGAGGCAAAGAAATTCACCAGCAATGGTTGTCCCTGAAAATTGCCCAAAGCCAGTTCGGCCTGTCGATCTTGCAGCAACGGTAAAGCCACATCAGGTGCCGCTTTGCCAATCAAAACCGATGGCAGTTGACTGGGGTTGCGGTTGCCCGACAAGGTGCTTTGCAAAGCCATCCCGCCAATGATAGCCAGCCCCAAAAAGGCGATAAGCGGGATAAAAAATGACGGTCGAAAACGGCTCATGCGCGGCCTCTTGCCATAGCTTTGACATCTGCTGTGGTTTTGACCTCTGAATTGTTTGGCGCGGATTGCCGCCGCCGTCCAGTCATCGCGACCAATCCGCCGAGTGCCATCAATGCGGTGCCGCCCCAGATCCAGCTGATAAGTGGTTTGTAATAGAGCCTGAGGCTGTAGCCGATGCGGTCATCACCATCACCCAGAACAGCGTAATCATCCCCGCCCGGTCGCGGCCGAATGGCGGCCTCGGTAGTTGTTTGACGTTCCGCTGTATACACGCGTTTTTCCGGCATCAGCCGTGCAATGAACCGGCCTGATGCGGCATCACGATATTCAAGTTCGGCTGTTAATGCCTGAAAATTCGGCCCCTGACGTTCAAACACCCGCAGCAGCGTGACCTCACGTCCGGCAATCTCAATCACATCGCCCGGTTTGGCGCGTACCACCTGCTCACTTCGGAACAAGCCGTCACCGGTAGCGCCCAGTAAAAATACAACAATGCCAAAATGTGCAATCCACATGCCCAGCACATCTCTTGGCAGGCGTTGCCAGCGGGCGCCAAGGCTAAATTGTGGTGATGGCCTGAGCTGTGCCCAGATATCGGCGCCGATGCCGGCCGCCAGCCAGCCAATCAACATCACTGCCGCCAGCGCCCCAATAGCCATGTCATTGACCAGTGCGATGCCAACAATGCCGCTGATGGCGGCGGCAACGGCGGCGGCCAGAATTGTTGTTTTTATCCGTGGGGTCGCCCCGCGTCGCCACGCCATAACCGGGCCAAATACCATAATCACTGTCAACACACCCATCACCGGGTTGAAGGTGGCATCAAAATAAGGTGGGCCTACGGTGATGCGTGCGCCGGTGATCATTTCCAGACCGAGCGGGTAAAATGTGCCAAGCAAAACAATCGCCGTGGCCACCACCAAAAGCATGTTATTCGCGATCAGCGCGCCTTCACGGCTTTTCAGGTTGAAATCGGCAATGGTCATAAGCCGTGGGCCGCGCCAGGCATAGAGTATTAACGGCACGCCAACAGCGACCAGCAAAATGCCCAAAATAAACACCCCGCGCGCCGGGTCGGATGCAAAACTATGCACCGATGTCAATAACCCTGAGCGCACGATAAAGGTGCCGACCAGTGACAGCGAAAAGGCCAGAATTGCCAACAGCACTGTCCAGCTTTTTAACTGTCCCCGCTTTTCCACAACAATAGCAGAATGCAGCAGCGCGGTGGCTGCCAGCCATGGCATCAATGAGGCATTTTCGACCGGGTCCCAGAACCACCAGCCACCCCAGCCAAGCTCGTAATAGGCCCACCAGCTGCCAAGCGCGATTCCCAGTGTCAGCGCGCACCATGCCGCCATGATCCAGGGCCGCATCCATTTCGCCCATAACCTGTCGACATCACCGCTGATCAGTCCGGCGACGGCAAAGGCAAAGGCAATGGATAGCCCAACATAGCCGAGATAGAGCATCGGTGGATGGATGGCGAGGCCGGGATCCTGCAAAATCGGGTTCAGGCCTTTGCCGTCCATCGGGGCGTCGGCCAGCCGCGCAAATGGATTGGAGGTGAACAGGCTGAACGCCAGAAAGCCAGAGCTGATCATGCCCTGAACCGCCAAAATACGCGCTTTTAAACGGGTTGGCATGCCACGACCAGACAGCGCCAGCACGGCGCCATAAATCATCAAAATTAAAATCCATAAAAGCAGCGAGCCTTCATGATTGCCCCATGTGCCGGAAATTTTATAGATCAGCGGCTTGGCTGAATGCGAATGATTGGCCACCAGCGCGACCGAGAAATCGGAACGGATAAAAGCCGTCACCAGCGCGCCAAATGCAATCAGGCTGGCAATTGCAGCGCTGAGCGCGGCAGCCGGGCCGATCAGCATCAATTGCATATCCTGACGCGCCGCACCATAAAGCGGCACCGCCGATTGAATCAATGACAGAACAAAGGCCGAGATCAATGCAAAATGGCCAAATTCAGTCAGTCCCATATCCCTATCCCTATCACCTGCCGGGTTGCCAACCGACATCGGCTTGATTATTTTTGCCGGAACAGTGTAAACAGCTTTTTTGCCGACGCAGCGCAGTTTAGCACAGCTTGACAGCAGTCAAAATCTTCCGCGTCAGACAAGCCGTACAAAAGACGATTTGTCGCAGCATATGATCATCTGCCCGGCATCCTGATTACCCGGTATCTTGATCACACGTGTAAATTCGATAATACTATCACACTGGGCGAGCTAAAGGCGCATTATGACAGAAAAATTGCCGGTGATTCAAATCCAGGATCTGCACAAAAGTTACGATAGCTTGGACGTTCTTAAAGGTGTTGGTCTGCTGGCATATGAAGGCAGTGTTGTCAGCTTGATTGGGGCGTCTGGGTCTGGCAAGTCGACCTTGCTGCGTTGTGCCAATTTGCTGGAAAACAGCCAAAGCGGCGATATCTTGTTTTGTGGCGATGCGGTGCGGTGGACAGGTACAGGCACGTCCCGCCGCCCGGCTGACAAACAGCAAGTGCAACAGATGCGTAGTCAGCTTTCGATGGTGTTTCAGCAATTTAACCTGTGGTCGCATATGACAGTTTTGCAAAATGTCACCGAAGCGCCGGTCACGGTGTTGCAGGAAGCGCCGCACACAGTCGAGGCGCGCGCCCGCAGCCTGCTTGATAAGGTTGGCATTCTGGACAAAGCTGATATGTATCCGGCACAATTATCCGGCGGTCAGCAACAGCGTGCCGGCATCGCCCGGGCATTGGCGATGAATCCAAAAGCCATTTTGCTTGATGAGCCGACATCGGCGCTAGACCCTGAAATGGAGCAAGAGGTCGTGCAGGTTATAAAAACCCTTGCAAAAGAGGGGCGAACGATGATTTTAGTTACGCATGACATGAATCTGGCGCATGATGTATCCGACCATGTGGTATTCCTGCATCAAGGTAAAATTCTTGAAGAGGGAACACCGCAGACACTGTTCAAAACACCGAAATCAGATCGATTACAACAGTTTTTGCGTTCGACGAAGATCACTAGTGTATAACCGAATGGAGATAAACATGAAAAAATTAATAATGACTGCGGTTCTGGCCGTATTTACCGCGACTGGCGCATTCGCCGAAACGGTTCGTCTTGGCACCGAAGGCGCTTATGAGCCATGGAACTTTGTCAATGACGCCGGCGAGCTGGATGGCTTTGAAATCGAGCTTGGCAATGAGTTGTGCAAGCGCGCCAGCCTGACCTGTGAGTGGGTAAAAAATGACTGGGATTCGATTATTCCAAATTTGAAATCTGGCAATTATGACGCCATTATTGCCGGCATGTCAGTTACCGAAGAGCGTCAGAAAGCTATTGATTTTACAGAAGAATATTATCCTGCTGACCCGTCATCCTATGCCGCATTGGCAGGTGCTGACGCATCCGTATCAAGTGGTGTTGTAGCGGCGCAAACAGCCACGATTCACGCCGGATATCTGGCTGGCTCGTCGGCAACATTGGTCGAATTTGCCAGTGCCGAAGAAACCATTGCCGCGGTTCGCAATGGCGAGGCAGATGCGGTGCTGGCCGATAGCGGCTATCTCGCGCCGATTGTTGCTGAATCGAACGGTGCGCTGGTATTTGTCGGCGATCAAATTCAGATCGGTGGCGGTGTCGCTTTGGGCATGCGCAAATCCGATGGCGCGCTTCGTGCGAAGCTGAATGCCGCAATCGAGTCAGTAAAATCTGACGGCTCGCTCAATAAGATGATTGCCAAATGGTTTGGTGCCGACGCACCACAATTCTAGGCAGATTGTCACTGGTATTGGCCGGCTGATCCACCGGGTCGGCCGGCCATGCCGGTATCCAATTGATGTTTTCATTTTGCGCTGATCCCACCACAATTGATGGTTTGCTGTGGCTGTCTTGCTATCTGACAACCGGCAAGCATATGGCATTCTATCTGTCATTTTCAGTGGTTTTGTTGCTGTTGGCGCTGGCGGCACCGGCGGCGTTGCTGTTTGGCTTTGCCGGGGCGCTGGCTTGCCGATCCAGCTTGCCGCCAGTGCGTATGTTTGGACATGGCTATATCACCATGGTGCGCGGTATCCCTGATATTGCGTTTTTTCTATTTGTGCCGGTGGCGCTTGATCAGGCATTTGAATTTTTACGTCACAAAACATTGTGCAGTGAGATCACCGAGCCAGTGTGGCGCGGCAATGAATTTTTAGTATGCGATGCGGCAAAGCTGCCGCTTGGCACATCACCGCAATGGGTGCATGAAATCTATGGGTTTTTGCTGGCGTTGCTTGCGTTTGCGCTGGTGTTCGGGGCATTTGCCGGCAACACCTTGCGTGGCGCGATGCGGGCGGTTCCCGATGCCCAGCTTCAGGCTGCGGCTGCCTTTGGCATGACACGGCGACAAATCTTCTGGCGTGTTTTGCTGCCGCAAATGTGGGTCTATGCTTTGCCGGGCTTGTCTAACCTGTGGATGATATTGGTCAAGGCCACACCGCTGCTATTTCTGTTGGGGGTGGAAGATGTGGTGTATTGGGCGCGTGAACTGGGCGCCAGTAAGACATCGGCGCACAGCTATCCGCATGGCGACTGGCGGCTCTGGTATTTTCTGGCCTTATTGGTGTTTTATTTGGCGCTGACCTGGCTCAGCGAGCGGATTTTCGCAAAATTGATGAGACGCTTCTCGCGAGGTCAGGGAAGCATTGGCAGCGCCGAGGCCACATCGTGACCGGCTGTTTTGTCACCATTCAGGATTATGGGCTTCGTGCGCTTGGCATTGGCGAGCGACTGCTGCCGAAAAGCGATATTACATTATGTGAACAATTCGTGCTGATTGGCAGCGGCCTTTTGTGGAATATTTATTTTGGCTTTGTCGCCATGTTGCTGGGGTTTTGGCTTGCCACCGCATTGGCGCTTGGCAAACATAGCCGGTCTTCGTGGCTGCGGCTGCCGTCACATTATTTTGTGTTTTTATTCCGCGGCTCACCATTATTCATCCAGTTTTTTCTGGCCTATGAAGCCTTTGTGCTGTTGCCGAAAATAGGTTTTGAATTTGAAGTTTTTGGCACTGTCTTTGCGGCTGAGACACGCTGGCTGACGCGGGCATGGCTTGGCGCCTTGCTGGTGTTATTTTTCAACACTGCGGCCTATTCGGCGGAAATTTTCTATGGTGCGCTCAAATCGATTCCGCTTGGTGAGATCGAGGCGGCTGATAGTTTTGGCATGAGCAGCGGCAAAAAATTCACCCGGATTATCTGGCCAACAATGCTGCGTTTGGCCTGGCCATCCTATACCAATGAAGCGATCTTTTTGTTTCATGCCACGGCGCTTGTGTTCTTTTCCTCGTTTCCGGCCTGGCGACAAAAAGGCGATGCGCTGTATTATGCAAGCTATCTGGCTGACAAAACATTTAACCCGTTCATCCCCTATCCGATTTTAGCCGGCTATTTCATTCTGGTGACGGTGCTGATTGTCTGGGCATTTGGGCGGGTCAATCGGCGGCTGAACCGGCATCTGCCGGATGGGCAATTGCCGAAACGAGCAAAATTTCAATTTATCAGATAGCTCTTTGCGGGGTGGCCCTAATGCGATGACGCCGCTTTGGTCAGCGCTTGCACGGCGCGGATCCCGCTGGTAAAGGCATGTTCGACCCGTGCGCCCCCCAACCAGTCACCGGCAATCGCCAGATTGTTCTGGCAAATCAGCGCATCGGGCGCGGCCGCAGTGGTCACTTTCGCATATAGCCAGCGATGTGCCTGCGCATGCAAAATATCACCAACCGAACAGCCGCTTGCCAGCTGATATTTGTCAATAAGCTGCGCGATGCTGGTGTCGTCGGCATCGTTGATATGCGCGGCGCTCCATTCGGCGCTGGCCTGAATGGTCAGGGCTGGCCGCATTGATGCGGCATGCGGCCGTGCGGTTTCCAGCATCGCCCAGCCAATATCATGCTGCGGCGCGTGTAGCGGGGTTGCCGGCAGGTGGCTGTCATCGGCAAGCCCAAGCATAATGGTCACACAAGGGGCATAGGTCGCACTGGCAGCGGTTGCCGCAAGTGTGGGAAAATCACTGGCCAGCAATGCGGCGGTTTGCGGCGCCGGCGCGGTGCAGATCACCTGACCGGCACGCAGCGCCTCGCCATCTGTATCAACGCACAAAATATGATCCGCTTGGCGGCTGATACGCGCAATGCGGCGGTTTTGCTGAATCGGCAGGCCGTCTGCTAAAAAACCGGGAATGGCGCGCATCATGGGGGCGCCGATAACGACGTTTTTGGCCGGATCAATCTGCCAGTTACCTGCCATTCCGGCCGAGGTTGCGGCGGTTAACGCCGCGGTAAATTCATCGGTTCTGGCGGTGATATATTGGGCACCATGATTGAACATAAAACCATCACTGCGCCGCGTTGATACGCGGCCACCAACGCGGCGTCCTTTGTCAATCAGCATCACTGAATAGCCGGCGCGTTGCGCCATCCGGCCAGCGGCAAGCCCGGCGATACCGGCGCCGATGATCAACAGATCATAGTCTGGTGGTGTTGTTGCTGTGTTCGTCGCGGCGCTCATACCCTTTACCCCTTCACAAATACCGGTGTCTTTCCTAAACGCTATCGCGATCAATTCATAGATGCTAAAGCTGTGAGGCTGGCGGTGCTGGCAAGGCTGGTGATAGAAGATGAATGCAAGCTGATGGATTATCTGATGCAGGATCAACAAGAAAAAGCGGGGTTTGCAGCGGGGTTTGCAGCAGGGTTTTCCGGGTTTGTCGGCATTGACTGGTCGGGTGCAAAAACACAATTTATTGCCGGCATTCAACTGGCGATGGCGGGCCCGGATACAGCGTCGCCACAAACCATCGCA
>Ga0181556_1004045_pt1 | contig 12150 bp, 10 predicted proteins | sample 011ome_14_FD_148651 | JGI IMG/M metagenome (GOLD analysis project Ga0181556, IMG submission 148651) | Coastal salt marsh microbial communities from the Groves Creek Marsh, Skidaway Island, Georgia - 011505AT metaG (spades assembly) | ecosystem: Environmental > Aquatic > Marine > Intertidal zone... | reverse complement strand
ACGCGGCCGCACCAGCGCCACCACGAGCCAGATGAGGGCGGTGATGATGACGGCGCCGAGCGGCCACACCCAGGGCGGCGTACCGACGGCCGACGTCGTGCCCTGCAGCGTGGGGATCTGGATCGGTCCGTCCGCGGCGACCGTGTAGACCGCAGGGCCAGGGGGCATGCGGTAGCCCTGGTCCGTTGTCGCGATGACGAGGGCGAGTCGATCGCCCGCCGCGACCTCGGTGACGATGCCGGGCAGCACGACTTCGACGGTCACCGGCTCGGGACCGAGGTCCTCGAGTCGGATGGGCGCCACGAGCCCCTGCGGGAGAGACTGTCGGCCGTTGGCGCTCACGACCCGGAGGGATGCGAAGAGCACGGCGTCGTCGACCGGCCGATCGCTGCTCACCGACAGGCGTGCGCGTGTGGACCCGACGATGCGCATCGAGGACGCCAGGGACTCGGTGAAGAAGCCCGCAGTCTGTCCGGGCAACGGCACGGCGAGCAGATCGCCCGCGAGACTGGCCAATCCCCCCGCGCCCGGGAGCGATGTGATCGCTGCGGGCGCGCCGCCCGCGGGTGCCAGGACCTGCTGAGGAGGCGCGGCCACGGCCATCTCGGTGGTGCCGTCGCCGAAGAGGCCCGGGTACGTCGGGGACGACAGCACCTCGACCGTGCCCGGATCGCGATCGCTGAGAGCGGATGCCTCGACGAGGGACACCTCGAAGACCTCGCCCACGGCAAGGCCTCCGCGGAGGTGCTCGTCGAACCAAGCCTGCGAGAGCGCGCGCAGCCGATCCGTCTCGGCAATGCCTCCATCATGGCCACCGGCGTGCCAGACGACCTTGACGGGAGCGTTGACGATCTGCTCGGCGTTGGCATTGGCCTGGGTGAGCGGGAAGAGCGAGTCCGCCTGTCCCGCGCCGAGCAGGACCGGAGCCGTGATGCGCTCGGTGATGCTGCGCGGTGACGAGCGCTCCATGAGCGCGGACGCTTCGGGAGACACGGTCCCCTGCGTCACGGCCTCGACGTACGCCGCGCACCACTCGGGAGTGAAGCGACCGCACTCGCTCACCGGCTGACCGGGCTCCAGCCCGAGGCCGGAGGAGAAGAAGAGCGAGGTCCACAGGCTCTTGAGGACTCCGGGCTGCACGCCTTCGACCCGGGATTGCGCGAAGAGCGACGTCTCGAGGTCGTTCCAGGTGATGTCAGCGACCACGGCGTCGATCCGCTCGTCGTATCCGGCGAGCATGAGGGCGAGTGCACCGCCGTAGGAGCCACCGCCCACGCCGACGACCGGATCGCCGGGGGCCTCAGAGCTCACGCTCGCCAGGCTGCCGAGGTAGTCGACGAGAGCGCGTGCGTCGGCGATCTCGAAGTCCGGGGAGTTCATGGAGATCGAACCGGTGGAGGCGCCGAAGCCGCGAGCCGTGTAGGCCAGCACCACGTAGCCCGAGTCCGCGAGGGCCTGCGCCTCCTCGGCGACACCCTCCTTGCTCCCCCCGAAGCCATGCGCGAGGAGTACGGCGGGCGCCGGCGTGACGTCGGGGATGTAGACGTCCGCATCGAGCTGGACCGGCGTGGCATCGGAGGCAGAGGTGGGGCCCCCCGCGAGCATCATGGATACCGGCTCGACCTGAGCCTGGGCGACCGAAGGCGCCGTGAGAGGGACGAGCGCGATGACGGCAGCCGCAAGGACCCCGAGCACAGCGCGCATCATTCGACTATAGGTGCGTCCTCCGAGTGCGGCATCCCTAGCGCAATTGTGCGGTGCGATAGACGCCGTCGATGGCACCCACGAGATCGTCGAACCATCCGATCTCCAGGAGGCGCGCCCGGACTCGCTCGTTGAGGCCGCCCTTGGTCTGATGCTCGTGGGGCAGATCACCCCGCGCAGAGTCGGGAGTGGCCCACCCCACCGCCGCCAGGCCGTCGAGTTCGGCCCGGATGTAGCGCGAAGCCGTCTCCTCGTCGATCCCCTGCGCCGTGATCCAGGAGATCAGTGCGTTCTGCATCTCGTAGTAGGTGGACATGAACGCCGACGCGCAACTGAGCGTCCGGATGAGCGACTCGTCCTCCAGGGTGACGATCTCGCCCAGGCCCTCGAGTGCGGTGACGACCTCGGGGACGGGCGGGCTGATCACGAGGGGGCCGCGGCGCAGCGCGATGGCGGGCAGGGGGATGAGCTGGCACACGCGCGTCGCCGGGGCGACGAGCGGGGCGATGCCGCTGGGCGGGGTCCCGGCAATGAGGCTCGCGATGATCTGGTCGTCTCGGAAGCGCAGATCCGCGAGCGCCTCGTCCACCTGCTGCGGGCGCATGCCGAGGACGACGATGTCGCTTGCATCGACGACTGCCTGATTGGACTCCAGGCGGCGACACTCGGGGAAGTCCGCGACGAGTCGCTCGGTCCGGTCGGCCGATCGGGGGGAGAGGAGAAGGGTGTCGGCAATCCCGTCGCGCGCGGCCATGGCACGCACCATCGCTTCCGAGATCGTGCCGACTCCCAGGAATCCGATGCTCGCCATGCGCGCATCATGGACCACTAGGCTCCCGTCAACTCATGGAGGGCAGCATGACCGGATTCCTCGCCGAACTCACGGGTTCCTTCGCGACGTCCGCCGCGCAGAACCCCACTGTCGCCGTCATGGAGGCGGCGTACGAGCACGCAGGACTCGACATCCGCTACGTCAACTGCGAGGTGCCGCCGGAGCGACTCGGCGATGCGGTGCGCGGGGCCATCGGCATGGGCTGGCTCGGCTTCAACTGCTCCATCCCGCACAAGGTGGCAATCCTTGACTACCTGGATGCCATGGCGCCGTCCGCGGGGATCATCGGTGCGGTCAACTGCGTGATCAACCGCGACGGTCACCTCACCGGTGAGAACACCGACGGCCAGGGCTTCGTCCGCTCCCTCCAGACCGTGATCGATCCAACGGGGCGTGACATGGTCGTGCTCGGGGCCGGCGGCGCAGCGCGGGCGATCGCCGTCGAGTCCGCGCTTGCGGGAGCGCGGTCCATCACCATCGTGAATCGCACGGCTGAGCGCGGTGCAGAGCTGGCTGCGCTCGTGAGCGACCGCACGCCCGCGGAGGCGAGCTTCGTCCCCTGGACGGGGATGTACGCCGTCCCCCAGGGCGTCGACATCCTCGTCAATGCCACGTCGATCGGCTTCCATCCCAGCGCCGAGACTCCCGATGTCGATGACGCGACGATCCGGCCCGGCATGGTGGTCGCCGACGTCGTCGCTAATCCCCCCGACACGGCGTTCCTGCAGCGCGCCCACGCACGGGGCGCCACGACCCTCCAGGGGCTCGGCATGCTCGTCAACCAGGCCCTCACCAACGCTCGGCTGTGGACCGGACGCGACCTCGACGCCCAGGTGATGAGGACGGCGCTCGAGGAGAGCCTCGCCCCCTGATCCGAGAGACATGCAGGACACGCTGCGTGCAGGCCCGCAGCGCTCATCGCGCACGGCTACAGTCCGCGCATGGGCATCTTCGTTCCCTTCGTCACCCTGGTCATCGCGTGGGCCCTGGCGCTCTTCAACGTCGCAGCTCCGGGGAGCGGAGCGGACGAGACGACCATGGACGCGCTCATGCGCTGGCTCCTCTTCCTCCCCGGGGGCTTCATGTTCCTGGCCAGTGCCGTGATGCACACGGTCTTCGCCAAGAAGACGGCCGAGGGCATCGGGTGGCAGACCAACGGATTCCAGTACGAGATCGGCTTCGTCTCGCTCGGCCTCGGCGTCGCGGGCATCATCGCGGCCAACAGCTCGGAGCCCGCGTGGCTGCCCATCGCGGTCGCCCAGTCGATCTTCCTCGTGCTCGCCGGGGCCAACCATGTCCGCGAGATCGTGAAGGACAGGAACTTCGCTCCCGGCAACACCGTGATCCTGCTCTACGACTTCGGCCTGCCCATCTCCTATCTCATCGCACTGCTCTCGATCACAAGTTCATGAGCGAGCACGGCGAGCCCGAGCCGCAGCGCGGCGGAGCGCACACCTACCGCGGTGAGGTGTCCTGGGAGTACTCCCCCGAGATGGATGGCGATCCCGACCCCGGCGAGGTCGTGTGGACCTGGGTCGCCTTCGAGGAAGACTCACACACGGGCAAGGACCGCCCCGTCGCGATCCTCGGTCGCGCTGAGGACCACCGGCTCGTCGGGCTGATGCTGTCGAGCCGCGATCGCTCCGGTGATCGCAATTGGCTGGCCATCGGCTCCGGTCCGTGGGACCACGAGGGTAGGCCGAGCTGGCTGCGGCGCGACCGATTGCTCGCCGTGCCCGCCGACGCGGTGCGTCGCGAGGGCGCCGTACTCCCGCGTGCGACGTACGACGCGGTCATCGCCGCCGTGGGGACTCCGCGATCCGAGCCTCCCGCGCGACGTCCGTGGACGCTGCGCGACGGACTGCGCCGCATCCTCGGTCGCCCGCTGCCCTAGCCCGGCTTCGCCCGCGCCAGGACTGGCACACTGGGCCCATGGCCGACGACAAGGACACCCCCGCGGCGGACGCGCCCTCCGATGATCCCAAGGAGCGCTACCGCCAGGCACTGGAGCGCAAGAAGGCCCAGGGCGGCCACCAGGGCCACGGCCAGGCGTCCTCGGGCGGTTCCGCCAAGGGCTCCTCGGCCAAGGCCGGGGGCAAGCGGGAGTTCCGCCGCAAGAGCGGCTAGTCAACGTCCGGCAACGAAATGCGCGGCTGAGTATCGATCTCGTCGACACTCAGTCGCACATTCCCTGTCAGGCTCGCCGAATGTCGAGCTGAGCGAGTCGCTTTCCCGCACCCTCAGCTCGAAGTTGGCAGCACCAGCGCCGCGTCGGGTCAGTAGCCCTCGCTGCCCACGCCCTTGTGCACGGTGAAGAGATTCGTGGGGTCGTACTTCTCCTTGACCTGGAGCAGACGCGGATAGTTGCTCCCCCAGAACTCCGTCTGCCAGCCCTCCTGGAAGTAGTTGCCCTCGTTGGAGTAGGAACCACCGCCCGGTGTCGCCTTGTGGATGAACGACGACGCGGTCATGACACCGTCGTACTGCGCCTGCGACACCGCGCGATCGGGCTCGTGTCCGGCGATTCCCGGGTACTTGCTCTGCTTCCACGCACCGACGGTGATGAAGGCGACGTTGTCGAAGACCGCCGGGTTGATCGACGTCGTGAGATCGCGCGCCTTGGCCTCGGGGTGCTCGCCGTAGAGCGCCTTGTTGGTCTGCCACAGGATGAGGGAGGTGCGCGAAGCATCGAAGAGCCCCTGCGCGAGCGTGCGAGCGTTATCCCCCTGTGTCATCGACCACGGCACGCCGCGTCCGTCGTAGGCGCCCCAGTACGCCGCGACCTCGTACTGGTTGCCCGTCCACCAGAAGTAGCCGGCGGGCGCGTTGCGACGATTGTCGAAGATCGCCTCGCGCGTCGTGGGATTCCATCGATTGCGGAAGGGCTGCTCGGAGAACTTCACGTCGACGGTGTAGTCCTCGGGGCGCGCGCGCAGCGGGGCGAGGAAGGGCTCCCAGGCTGCCTGGGCCGCCTCCGTGGAGATGTCGAGGAACGTCGTGCCGACCTGCATGACGTTGAGGCCGGTGTCGAACTCCTCCGCCATCGCGTAACCCTCGTTGAGGATCACGCCCTCACCCCAGGTCGGGTCGGTGAGCGTGGTCCCCGCGAACTCGACGTAGCGCTGGAGGAGCTCGAGGTACGCCGCGTCGGACTTCGCGGTGATCGGGCCGCCGATCCAGCCCGAGATCTTGGGCTCAGGGTGCGCAAGGTAGGTCATGTGGGTGACCACGCCGAACGTGCCACCGCCGCCGCCGCGCAGTGCCCAGTAGAGGTCGGAGTTCTGGTAGGCGTTGGCGATCACAATCTTGCCGCTGGCCAGGACCACGGTGAGCTCGAGCACCCCGGCCGCCCCGCTGCCGAATCGCTTGCTGAAGGAGCCGAATCCACCGCCGAGGGCGAAGCCTCCGCAGGCGCCCACGCTCGTGCAGCCGCCGCCCTGGATGTACAGGCCGTTGGCCGAGGCGATCTTGTAGGCCTCGAGCCAGCGGTTGCCCGCCGTCGTCGTGACCGCCGGGACACCCGCGGTGCCGGCCGGCGCTCCCTGGGGGACGAATGAGTCGTGCACGGTGACCTGGCGCATGTTGTGCGTCCAGATGAGCAGCGACCGGTCGTCTCCGCAGGAGCGGCCGTAGTAGTCGTGGCCGGTGCCCTTGACGACGACGCGCACGCGATGCTTGCGCGCGAAGTTGACGCCGGCCTGGATGTCCGCCGCGCTCTCCGCGGCGACGGCGTACCCGCTCGGCGTGGACTGCCAGGCCTTGTACATGCCGGTCGACTGAGTGGCCCCCGCCTGCTCCTCGAGGTACCAGGGGTTGACGAACTTTTTGGGCACCACCTGACCGGGCTTGAGATTGGCCCACGGCTGCTGCGGACGGATGAGCCGACGGCCGACCTGTCCGCGCAGCTCCTCCCACACCCGCGGCTCGGGCCACTTCGTGTAGCCGCCCGATGCGGACGGAGCGGCCTGCGTAGCCTGCGCCGGGAGCGCCGCAGCGGCAGCCGCTCCCGCGGTGGCTCCGGCGGCGAGGCCGAGGAAGGTACGACGACGCAGGTGCGGGGTCTCAGTCATGCGACGTGCCTACCAAAGATCGGCCGCGCATGGGGCGTCTCCGCGAATATGGCCGGGCTAGCCCGACACTCACGAGGGCTGCGGCGGCTGGCACAGTAGGGCGCTCGTCGTCGGGAAAGGGAGAAGTCGTGGGTGCGCTGCTGGCTCTGGTGTCGAGCGTCGCCTGGGGCAGCGCCGACGTCGCCGGGGGGCTGGGCGCCCGACGGGTCGGCAGCGTCCGGATCATCGCCGTCAACTACCCCGCCGGCGCGATCGTGCTCACGATCTTCGCGCTCTTCCTGGTGCCGGGCACGATCGACAGCACGGTGATCGCCCTGTCGCTGGTGACGTCCATCGTGGGCACCCTCGGCATGATCCTGCTCTACGCCGCACTCGCCCTGGGTCCCATGGGGATCGTCTCCCCGCTCACCGCCATCGGCGGTGCCGCTGTCCCGGTGGCCGTGGGCACCTTCCGGGGCGAGCCCCTCACCGTGCCCTTCGCCATCGGTGCGGTCCTCGCGGTCATCGCCGTCGTGCTCGTGAGTCGCGAGTCCGGTCCGCACGCCCGCATCACTCCGCGCGCGCTCCTGCTCTCCGCAGCCGCTGGGCTCGCCATCGGTCTCTTCCTCACGGCTCTCGGCATCGCACCCGAGGGGTCCGGAGTCTGGGCCGCGACCATCAGCCGCTGGTGGTCCACCCTCGGGATGATCGCGGTGACGATCTACCTCCTACGGCGCAGCGGACGTGCGCCATGGACGCCCTACCCCTGGGCCTTCGCGATCGGTGCCGGTGTCCTCGACGCCTTGGCCAACGGCTTCTTCCAGCTCGCGGCCCAGGGTGGCGAGCTCGCGGTCGTCGCCGTGATCGGCTCCCTCTACCCCGCCACGACGCTGCTCATCGCCCACTTCCTGCTCAAGGAGCGGATGTCGGGAGTGCAATGGGGTGGCGTGGTCGTGGCGCTCGGCGCCGTCGTCGCGCTCACCGTCTGATCAGCGGGCTGCGCTCGCCCGCAGGGCCTCCTCGCTGGCCTGCAGGATGGCACTGACGTCCTCATCGCTGATCCCGCGATGCACGACGGCGCGGATCTGCCCGTGCGGATAAGGGACCATGCCCACACCGCGATCACGCAGCTCCGCGAGGTACGCCGCACGGCGCGGGAGACCCCCCTCGACGGCAAAGAGCACGAAGTTGGTCGTCGCGCGCTGCGGATCGAGTGCCTCTCCGGCCGGCTGCGCCAGATGTCCCGGCGACACGATGCCCGCCTGCGCGCTCAGGCCCTCGGCGAGACGGCGCGCCCGACGATGATCGTCCGCGAGGCGGCGCACCGTCCCCTCCGGCCCATCCTCGAGGGCGACGAGCCCTGCTGCGGCGAGCACGCCGGCCTGCCGCAGGCCTCCGCCGAGCAGCTTGCGCGCGCGGCGCGCGCGATGGATGAACGTCGCGGGGCCGACGACCACGCTGCCCACGGGGGCCGAGAGGCCCTTGCTCAGGCAGAACGTCGCCGAGTCCGCGTCGCGCACGAGATCGGCGACAGGCACACCGAGGGCGACCGCAGCATTGAAGAGACGCGCACCATCCACGTGGATGGGGAGGTCGCCGGGCAGCGCCGCACGCAGGCGCGCCATGTAGTCGGGCGTGATCGGCCGGCTCATCGTGTGGGCGTGGCAGTTCTCGACGACGACCAGGCTGGTGATGGCACAGTGCGGATCGCTCGCATCCTGGATCGCTCCGAGGACGGCAGACCGGCATCTCGCCATCGGGTGTCTCCGCGATGGGACGCAGGCCGGCGCCCACGACGACGGCATAGTTGGCGGCCTCGTCGTTGAAGATGTGCGACTCGGCGGGGGCGATGACCTCACCCCCGCGCGGGACATGGGCCATGAGGCTCACCAGGTTGCCCATGGTGCCTGACGCGACGAAGAGGGCAGCCTCCTTGCCGAGGAGGTCTGCAGCGCGCGCTTCCAGGCTGAGGATGGTGGGGTCGTCGCCGAAGACGTCATCGCCCACGGGCGCTTCCGCCATGGCCGCGCGCATCGCATCCGTGGGATGCGTGACCGTGTCGGAGCGGACGTCGATCTTGGGAGCCCGCGGGCCTTGCGCAGCGCCGTACGACATGCGCCGACCCTAGTCGCAGACGGTGCCCGCCTCGGGCAGAGCACCCTCGAGGAGGAAGTCATCGATCGCGGCGTCGATGCACTCCGACCCTTCGCGATAGCCCGTGTGCCCATCACCCTCGCGCACCAGCAGCACCGCATCGCCGAGTTGCTCGACGAGCGCCGCACCCCAGGCGAAGGGAGTCGCGGGGTCATGGGTGGTCGCGACCACGAGGACGGTCGGGGCAGATCCCGCAGGCTCCGGCGGCGGCGTGACCTCGGAATCGGCGCAGGGGAGATTGCCCCACGCGAGGTATTCGCCGAGGAAAGGTGCAGCGGCCGAGAGACGCTCGACGGACGCGTCGATGTCGGTGGGAGCGGCACGATCACGGCAGGAGACCGCATAGAAGGCGTCGAAAGCGTTGTCGCGGAAGCTCCCGTCGGACTCCCGCCCGACGCGTTCGTCCAGCATCCGCTGCAGGGGCGTGCCGTCGCCGGAGACCAGGGATGAAAGCGCATCACGCAGCTGCGGACGATCGCTGACCCGGTAGAGCGACATGAGGATGGCGTACGTCGCCGCCGCCTCCGTGAGCGGCCGCTCGGGATCGCCCGTCGGTGCAGGAGTGGCATCGAGGCCATCGAGGAGCGCGCGCAGTCTCGTCATCCCCTGCTCGATGTCAGGGCTATCCCCCAGCGGGCAATCACCCTCGGCGGCGCAGTACGCCACGAAGCGGCGCAGGGAGTCCTCGAAGCCCAGGGCCTGGCCCAGGGTGAGCTCCTCCGCATCGAGATCGGCGGGAAGTGGGCCGTCGAGGACGAACCTGCCGACGCGGTCGGGGAAGAGCGCGGCATAGGTGGCGCCGAGGTGGGTGCCGTAGGAGACGCCGAGGTAGTCGAGTCGCTCCTGACCCAGTGCGGCACGCAGCACGTCGAGGTCGCGTGCGGCGTCCGCGGTCGACATGTGCTCCGCGAGCCCGTCGACCGGTGCAGAGCACTCGAGCAGCATGCTCGCGCTCTCGAGTGCATCGATCTCCGCGGGGGTGTCGGGCGTGCCATCGATGGAGATGAGTCGCTCGAAGTCGCCGTCATCCGCACATGTCACCGGCGAGGAGTCGCCGACCCCGCGCGGATCGAAGCCCACGATGTCGAAGCTGTCGCTGACATCCTGCGTGACGATCGCGCTCGTCGCCCGCGCGTACTCGATCCCACTCGACCCCGGTCCCCCCGGATTGACCACGAGAGCCCCGCGGGCATCGCCACTCGCGGGCCGGCGCAGGACCGCGATATCCAGCGTCTGACCTGCGGGATCGGAGTAGTCGACCGGGACCTGGAGCGCGGCGCATTCGAAGCCGTCGCAGTCGCTCCAGGCCAGCTGCTGGTCGTAGAAGCGCGCGAGATCGGCCGCGGGCGGGCTCGGCGTCGACGAAGGCGATGCGATCGGAGTCGACGACGTCGCCGCGGGTGCGCTGCACGCGGCAAGCGCGCCGACGAGGAGGGCTCCCCCCACGACGTGCATGCGCATGCCCACCCGGGGAGGCTACGTGCGATCCCGGCGCGGATGCCATGCGGGGCGGTCACGGCGTAACGTGGACGCATGGCCAGCGACCGCGACCAGTTCGCCCGCGTCGTCCAGACGGGCATCGCGCGCGGCATGGACGTGGTGGATGCGTGGCGCCAGGCGCGCGCGCAGCGCCCCAGTGCCCAGGCCCGCGCGCTCCAAGTCGAGCAGCAGCGCCGCCTCGCCGAGCAGCAGCGTGCGCTGAGGCGCCACCAGCGCCGGGTGCGCCTGCTCGACAACGAGGTCACGGGAGGCGTGGCCGTCGCGGGCGTCGCCGGCACGCTCGGGGTCCTCGACATCGTCATCGAGAGCACCACCGCGACGTCGGGCGTCTACGGACCGGCCTGGCTCTGGGTGACGCTGGCCGCCGGCGGAGGGATCGTGGCCGCGGTGGCGCGTCGCACGCGCGCACAGCTCCCGCCCGCACCTCGCGTCGACGCCGTCCCCCTCGCACAGGTGACCGTCCCCACGGACGCGATCGGTGCCGAGCAGGCTCAGCGCCTCACCGCACTGCGCCTTCAACTCACGCAGGTCATCCCGGCGATCGAGCGGCTCCATCCCGGGGCCGCCGCAGACCTGCGCCGCGCCGACCTCGAGGCGGCACCCCAGCTGCACGCACTCGTCGACCGACTCGTGGTGCTCCATGGCATCCGCATCGAGATGGCCGGCACGCAGGCCGAGGCAGCCGCAACCTCGGCCGCCGTCGAGGTCCGGGAGCGTCTCGCCACGGGCTGCGCGACCTACGAACGACTCATCACCGCGTCCGCGACGATGCTCGCGGCACCGGACATCGCACGCGGCACCGAGGAAATCCTCGCGCCGGCCCTGGAGGGGCTCACCGCCTATACGCACGGCCTGAAGCGCGCCGCCAACTCCTAGCGGACCCGCACGAGCGGATCCTTGATCTCGACGAACATGCCCTCGAGGACCAGCGGGAGCGCGCCATTGGCCTGGACGGCCAGTCGGCCGCGCTCGATCGCATCGAGTCGGCGACCCGTGTCGGTCGCGGTGCTCGTCGCCGCCTCCTGGGTGAGCTGAGTCCGCATCTCGTCGTTGACGAGCGGCACGCCGGCATCCATCTGGAGGATGAGGACGTCGCGGTAGTAGGTGAGCAGATCGACGAGCGCGCGGTCGAGCTGATCGCGCACCGCGCGCTTGCGGCGACTCGCCTGCATCTTGCGCAGTTCCTTAAGCGCGCGATCCGCGAGCTTGTCGAGTCGTGACTTCGTCACACCCTCGGCGCCGGCACCGTAGGCGCGCATGAGCGACTCCTCCTCACGCGCATCGAGTGGATCCGTGATGCTCGCGGCATCCTCTGTCGCCATCGCGAGGAGCTCCTCTGCGGCGGCGAGGCAGGAGCTCAGATCCCTCAGGCCATCCGGGATGCGCAGGACGTCCTGGCGGCGGCGGCGCGCCTCGTCGTCGGTCGCGAGTGCGCGTGCGCGACCGATATGGCCCTGCGACGCGCGAGCCGCGAACGCCGCCATCGCCGGGTCGACGCCGTAGCGATCGCGCAGGGCCTCAGCGACCTCGGCGGTCGAGGGAGTGCGCAGGTGGACGGCGCGCGTCCGCGAGCGAATCGTCGGGAGGACGTCCTCGGGACTCGGTGCGCATAACAGCCACACCAGGTGAGGGGGCGGCTCCTCCAGCACCTTGAGCAGCACGTTGACCGCCTGCTCGGTGAGGCGATCGGCATCCTCGATGACCACGATGTGCCACGGCGCATCCGCGGGGACGACCGACGCCTTGGCGACGAGCTCGCGGGCATCCTCGACGCCGTAGCTCAGGGTCTCGGAGCGCACCAGGTCGACGTCGGGATGGGATCCGGCGATGGCACCCGTGCAGATCGAGCACGTGCCGCAGCCCTGGTCGGGGCACTGCAGTGCAGCCGCGAAGGCGACTGCCGCAGTGGAG
>Ga0181556_1004044_pt1 | contig 12152 bp, 18 predicted proteins | sample 011ome_14_FD_148651 | JGI IMG/M metagenome (GOLD analysis project Ga0181556, IMG submission 148651) | Coastal salt marsh microbial communities from the Groves Creek Marsh, Skidaway Island, Georgia - 011505AT metaG (spades assembly) | ecosystem: Environmental > Aquatic > Marine > Intertidal zone... | reverse complement strand
AACCTATTCTGGCTTAAAGGCAACAATTGCGGCTGGTTCCATTGTCCGCGCTGATGCAGACACAGTTTCGCTTGGCTCAAGCAATCAATCTTATTACAAACGCAAAGACGCATTTACATATGTTCGTTCTTTTGATGTTGCTAAAGGCAAATACGAGGTTCGAGTACGCAGAACAAATGACTCAGAAGATGAGTACACAACTGGCGGAGTAAAGTATAAAAGATACCACAAGGCATATTATCAATCTGTAACTGGTTTTGAAAATATCAGACCAGTAGTAGCACCCAGAGGTGTGAAGCTGTGCATGACCGCTTTGCGGGTAAAAGCAACAGACCAGTTAAACGGTCAAATTGACGGCATTACTGGAACTGTTCAATCTGTTTGCCCCGACTATGATTCAGCAACAGGCACATGGATTACTCGACCAACAAGAAACCCAGCAAGTTTATTCCGTTATGTGTTGCAACATCCAGCTAACGCTCAAAAGGTAAGCAATTCAAAAATTAACTTAGATGACCTTGAGGTATGGCACTCATATTGCAAAAGCAATAAGTTCATGTTTGATATGGTCATCACTCAGCAGCGCAGTCTTTTTGATGTAATGCGGGACATTTGTGCGGCTGGTCGCTCATCGCCAACAATGCGCGATGGTAAATGGACTGTTATTACAGACAAACCGCAGAGTGCCATTGCTCAATACTTTACGCCTCATAACTCTTGGGGCTTTGAAGGTGTGCGCTCTTTGCCTAAGTTGCCACACGCCTTTAGGGTTCAATTTAACAATTCCCAAAAATCGTATCAGCCAGACGAAATGATTGTCTATAACGATGGTTACTCGGCTGCCAACGCTACGATGTTCGAAAGTCTTGCTTTCCCTGGCGTAACAACAAAAGACCAAATTTTTAAGCACGCTCGATTTCACTTTGCACAACTAAAGTTGCGACCAGAAACTTATACGATTAACGCCGACCTTGAGCATTTAATATGCACTCGGGGCGATTTGGTAAAAGTTACTCACGACATTCCAATGTGGGGACTTGGGACGGGTCGAATCAAGGATTATGTTGATTCAAACACACTGGAACTTGATGAAGCCATGCCAATGGACGCTGGCGTTCAATACACAATCAGAATACGTCTTGAGGATGGAACTAGCGTCACAAGAACGGTTGCCGCAAAAGGTACTGATGGTTACTACACAACCATTGACTTGACATCCACCCTTACAAGCACACAAGGCAAGGCTGGTAATTTGTTCATGTTTGGTTCTTTGTCAGAAGAAACCGTAACACTGCTTGTTCAGTCAATAGAGCCGTCAGACAATATGTCTGCTCGCATTACGCTGGTTGATTATTCTCCAGCGATTTATGATAGCGACGATGAGGTTATTCCTGACTTTGATAGTCAGATTACCTTGCCGCCTTTGTTGCAACAACAAAAAATTACGCAAGTCCCAACAATAGGTCAAATGGTTAGCGATGAGTCTGTAATGGTTCGACTCGCGCCAAATTCTTATGAATACAAGATTAAAGTTAATTTTTCTAATCCAACAAATCTAAACAAAAACATCAAGTTTATACGCGCCCAAATAGATTTTGCAAACGATAAGATTCAGGATTGGGAGCAAACAACAATTGTTGATGTAAAAGCCAGAAGCGTTATTTTTGGAGATGTCCAAGAAGGAGAGGATTACAAAATTCGGATGCGCTATGAATCCGAAGATGGTCGAACCGCTCCTTGGGTTACAAGTTCTACACACACTGTTGTTGGCAAATCAAATCCTCCCGCTCAAGTTGGCAGGGTTACTGGCTCCGTAAGCGGTACAAAAATTATTTTGGATTGGGCTGATAACAAAGAGCCTGATTTGGAGTATTACGAGGTTAGATTAACTAATTCTGGCTGGGGCGACTCTGCTCGCGTTTATAGGGGTGCATCATCTACTTGTATTGTGGAGCCATCAGGGTTAGGTGTATCTAGGACTTGGTATGTTCGTGCAGTAGATGGCGGTGGAAATTACAGCACTACATCATCAACATTTACATATACAGTTTCTGCACCAAACAATGTTTCGTCAGTCACAAGTTTGTTTGCTGATACCGCTTTAACTAATGCAACAATTACTATTGACTGGAATGATGTATTGCCTGTGTTTGGGTTGAAGCATTATGAAATAACTTATGATTCTGTCGTTAAGACAACATCATCAAGCACAATCACATTGCCAGCCAACTGGATTGGTAATAGAAACTATGTAATCAAAACTGTTGATAACAGAGGAAACAAATCAAGCGGCTACACATATCAAGTAACAAAACTTGCGCCTAATAGCCCAACCAATTTCCGCGCACAAGTTATTGACAATAATGTGATGCTTTATTGGAATTTACCAACAAAAACATCATTACCAATTGACCATTGTTTGTTAAAGCGTGGTAGCACATGGGCAACAGCCACTGTTATTGGTGATAAAAAAGGCGCGTTTACAACGGTAAATGAAAGGGCGGCTGGTTTATACACATATTGGATTGCAACGGTAGATACGGACGACAACGAATCAACTCCAATCAGCATTGGTGTTCAAGTTGCAGAGCCGCCTGATTTCATTTTCCACGGAGAGTTTACAAGCGACTTTACCGCTACCAAATCATCGGCTTTCAAAGAAGATGGTTACGTTGTAATGCCTGTAAATTTGACCGACACATTTCAGGAACACTTTGATAACAATAGCTGGTCAACACCTCAAGACCAGATTGATGCGGGCTATCCAATTTATATCCAGCCAGCAAACGGCTCTGGATACTATGAGGAAACTTTTGACTTTGGCACAATTTTGGCAAGTAGCAAAATCACAATTAACTATGCGGGTGAAATTGTTGCTGGAACGCCAAATATCGAGTTCACTTTAAGCTACTCCATTGACGATATAACTTACACAGACCTAACTGGCGTTACACAGGCTTTTGCAACAAACTTCAGATACATCAAGGTTCGTGCAACTGTTACAGAAGATGATGGTCTAGGTGTATATAAATTGACGGACTTGAATGTCCGATTAGACGCAAAACAAATTTCCGACTCTGGCTCTGTGTCTTGCGTTTCAACTGATACCGATGGCACTTTGGTTAACTTTAATAAAGAGTTTATTGACGTAACAAGTATCGTCGTATCGCCGTCTGGCACGACCCCAACAACCGCTGTCTATGATTTCCAAGATGCAAACTTGAGTGCCACTTACGCAGTATCAAGCAATGTTTGTACGGTTACTGCAACTGCCCACGGTTTGATTGTTGGTCAAAATATTAGGTTGGCTTTTTCCAGTGGCAACGGCATTGATGGTATTTACACCATTACAAACAAAACCGTAAACACATTTAAGGTCGCTATGGTTGTTGCGAATACAAGCGGCAATTGTCTTGCGTACCCAGAAGGTTTTAGAATCTATTTGTTCAACTCAAGCGGAACTCGCGTCGATGGCGTAGTTTCTTGGTCAATTAAAGGATATTAAACATGGCAGACCATAGCAAACCAACCGTAACAAGTACATACGCAAACTATACGAGCGAGTTAGATGGGCGCTTGGATGATTTGGCGCTTGGTCTTGACCCTGCAACGACTAGCCCAACAAACGTACCAACTAACGCTATCCGATGGGCAAGCGCATCAAACAAATGGCAAAAGTGGGACGGCAGCTCTTGGAATGACTTATCTGCAAATTACAATTTTACAGCAGTGGTTGTTGATTCGCTTGGTGTTGGCACAGATTCGCCAAATGCAATATTAGATGTTCAGGGTGAAGGCACTCTCGATACAGAGATTGAATACGCAATACTTAGAGGTGGCGGTAGTAGTCAGCCGTGCTTGCGTATCGGCGGGAATAACACAACAAATTCATCAATTAGACACGCATTTATAAACTCTGAAAACATTAACGGTGGAGCACAAGCACTTGCTTTCCAAACTGGTGGCTCAGAAGCCATGCGTATTACTTCCGATGGCGAAGTAGGTATTGGCACAGATTCGCCTGATGCTAGACTAAATGTCGTAGCAGACACATCTTCCGACGCTGTTCGAATCACTCAGACTGGCGCTGGCAATGCGTTGGTGGTTGAGGATGCAAGCAGTCCTGATTCAACACCTTTTGTGATTGATTCCCTTGGTCGCGTCATCAACGGGGCCACCCAAAGCTATGAAACGGTTGTTTCAACTTCGACAGCAACCCCATCATTCCAGCATCACAGCCTTAGCTCAACAAACAACTCATTTGGCTTATATGCTTGGAACGCAGCAAATAATTGGATGTCATTTTCTAAGGCTGGTGTTGGTGGAGTCGGAAATTACGCATCCGTATCCAGTGGCAACGCTCTTGGTCTAATTCAATTCAACGGAGCAGATGGGTCAAATTTTGTTGGCGCAGCGCAGATTTCCGCCTATGTAGATGGAACTCCAAGCGCCAACGATATGCCGGGTCGCTTGGTATTCAGCACGACTGCTGATGGTGAAAACAATCCGACTGAGCGTATGCGTATTACTTCCGATGGCAGCGTAGGGATTGGCACGAGTTCGCCAAATGCAACGCTTGAAGTGTCTGTGGGTGGAGCCAATCGTGCTGTGCGACTATATAACTCCGACACAGCATTGAGTGATAACGAACTTGGTCATGCAATTGAATTTACGCAAAATGATGCCGCATCTCCAAATGGAACTAATGCTTGGATAAAAACATTTGGCAATGGGTCTACTGGCAACCTTGATTTGGCGTTTGCAACAGGTGGTTCAAATAGCCCCGCCGAGCGTATGCGTATTACCTCTACTGGCAGCGTAGGGATTGGCACGGATTCGCCTACCGAAAAACTTGATGTAAACGGAACTATTCAGGGAACGTTTATTACTTCAACTGGAAGCATATACGCTACAAATGGAGTATTCCGTTCGTCTGATGGCTCTGCCGCTATTCCGTCGATTCAACCCGGCGTTGATGCTGACACGGGGTTCTTTAGACCCGCCACGAACACCATTGGTTTTTCAACTGCTGGCTCCGAACGTGTCCGTATCGATGCCGCCGGTAACGTAATGTTCAGCACAACAAACGCTACCCCAGCTACAAACAACGTCGAAGGTCATACCATCGGTCCAACCGCTGAATTTAGTAGAGCAGGCAGTAACCCAGTTGATATAAACAGGGTAAATGATGGGTCGCTGATTATCTTTAGGGGGCAGGGAACTGCTGAAGGTAACATCTCCGTATCAGGCACAACCGTGTCCTACAACGGTGGTCACTTGGCACGATGGGCACAGACGCTTACACCAAAAGATGAGTCGCTGGTCAAAGGCACTGTTCTGTCTAACTTGGATGAGATGAACGTCTATGTTGCGCCAACAACCTATTGGACTGAAGATGATGAATTGCCAGAGGGCGTGAATATTGGCGATGTCAAAGTTGAAACCCATGTAATTGATAACGAACAGCTCAACAAGGTCAAGGTCTCTGACGTTGAAGGTGATGCCAATGTTGCTGGTGTGTTCGTAAACTGGGATTATGACGAACAACACAACGTAGATGAAATCAACATGGCTATGACTGGCGACATGATTATCCGCATTGCCGCTGGAACTACTGTTGCCCGTGGTGACTTGCTGATGTCTGCTGGTGATGGCACTGCAAAGCCTCAAGGTGATGATATTGTTCGCTCAAAGACCATCGCTAAAGTAACATCAACTCATGTCACCTGTACATACGAAGACGGTTCATTCTGTGTTCCATGTGTACTGATGGCTTGTTAAATGTTTATGCTCACAGAATCCTTGTCAAAAAAGGATGATTTGGTAGAATCAACGTAATTTAACTTAATCCCTCGACGGCTATGTCAAACGAAGTACAACTCACCGAAGCCCAAATCGATGCTATCGTAGACAAAGCCGTTGAGAAGACCTTTAATCGGGTCTATCAAGAAGTCGGCAAGTCCATCTTGACGAAGTTGGCTTGGCTGACTGGCGCGGCTGTCGTTGGTCTATTCATGTGGCTGGGGGGTCATAACTCCTTGCCAAAATAAAATGTCTCAGTTCATCGATTTAGTCCGTCTGCCGAATTTTGGACTCGGCGTATCCAAGGGTCAGTTTCAGAATATCTCGCATATTCACAAGTTTGGCGCGGTTCCAGCTATGTCGGTTAATACGACAGGCACAATCTGGGACGTAAACGACACCATATATCCTTGGTCTGCATTTGATACTGCTGGCACACTTAGCCTGACTCGCGCCTCTGCCAGTGATGCCGACAAGGTTGTTGTTCTGGTTGGTTTAGATGAGAACTATGCTGAGATTACCGAAAGCGTCACATTGACTGCTGCCTCTGGTAATACCACGACAAACTCATTTATCCGCATCTTCAGAGCCTACATGACCACAGGCTCAAACGTTGGCAACATCGACGTTATCAAGGGCGCAACAACAGTGGCTCGAATTAACGCTAGTAAGAGTCAAACCCTAATGACTGTTTACACAGTTCCCGCTGGTAAGACTGGTTATATGTTGCAGGGCACTTGCTCTTGTCAGTCAGGTGCTGATGCCACAGGTGATATGTTTGTCCGTTATTTTGGTCAAGCATCGTTCCGAGTCGGACATTCGTTTGAGGTATCTGGCAACGGTGGTCAATACCTACATCCTTTTGTCATCCCAGTCCGAATCCCTGAAAAGTCAGATATTGACGTTCGGGTCTTTGTTCGCTCAAACAACGCACGAGTAACTGCCGCTTTTGATTTGTTGCTAGATGAGGATAACTAATGCTGGTCGAATTGGCGGCGGCGAACGCGGCTTTCGCTGTCATCAAGGAAGCCATAGCAAACGGTGGTGAGATTGCGTCTTATGGCGCAAAGCTGGGCGAATACTTTGGGCTAAAGGCTGAGATAGCCAAAAAAGCCAACAAAAAAGGTAGCGATTCGGAGGAGTTCTGGGCGCTTGAGGCAATACGCAATCAAGAAGCCGAACTCAAAGAGATGATGATTTACCAAGGACGCGCTGGTCTTTGGAATGACTGGTTAGCATTTCAGGCTCAAAAGAAGCGGGAGCGCGACCAAGCAGAACGTGAACGCATATTAGCCATCCAGAAACGCCGCAAAGCCATTCTGGGCGTTTTTAATGCAATATTGATAGCCATCATAGTCCTCAGTGGTTTAATCTCCATAGGGGGCTTAATTTGGGCTATCCTTAAACGTGGAGCGTTTTGATGAATGACCTTATATCAATGGTTTCGAAATTTGCGCCTGCAATCGGTACTGCGCTTGGTGGTCCTCTGGGTGGTTTGGCGGTTAGTGCAATTGCTGAACGCCTTGGTGTCTCGGATGAAGTAGAAGCCGTGACCAAAGCGATTAAAGCTGACCCTGAAGCTGCTATGAAGCTGAAACAACTGGAAATTGAAAAGTTCAAGGCTGTTCTGGCTGACAAGGACTCAGCACGCAACCGTGAGGCTACGATTGCCACCAGTGAAAAAGCACCCCTACTCAACAAGCTAATCAGCCCTGCACTGGCTTTGATTGTGGTGACAGCTTGGGTGGGCATCCAATTCACTCTGATTAACTCAACCGTCCCACAGGAGATGCGTGAGTTGGTCGCTAGGGTTCTTGGAACGCTTGACGGCGCTCTAATGGTCATCCTGTCCTATTACTTTGGGGCATCAACTAAGGATTAGCTATGACTGTCTGGTTGCCTGTTGCTTTCGCCTGCCTTACAAATGGCGTGTGTTCTTTTTACAACGGCAACCTATCCATATCAGTGGAACAGTGCCAAGACCAAAATAAAATCGCGGCAGTTGCAATGGGCAGAGACCCAGAAGTAAAAGCCTATCAAGTTGATTGTCTTGAAATCAAACCCAAGCACACCGATTCCTTATGAACTTTATTGAAGCACTTGAACACGTTTTGAAACACGAAGGGGGTTTTGTAAACCATCCATCAGACCCAGGAGGTATGACTAACCTTGGAGTTACCCGCGCAGTCTGGGAGGAATGGGTTGGGCGTGAGTCAAGCGAAAAGGAAATGCGCTCTTTGACGCCTGAAATGGTGGCTCCTTTGTACAAACGTAAATACTGGGATAGGGTCAAGTGCGATGAACTACCCTCTGGCGTTAACTACGCTGTTTTTGATGCCAGTGTTAACTCAGGTACTGGTCGCGCTGCCAAGTGGCTTCAGGAAGCCGTAGAAGCCGTTGCAGACGGTGCTATTGGTGAAAAGACACTAGCCAAGGTCAAAGCCCATGACGCTGATGCGTTAGTGAACGCTTACTGCGACAACCGATTGAATTTTCTCAAGGGTTTGAAAACGTTTGACACATTCGGTAAGGGCTGGACGCGCCGAGTTGAAGAAGTGCGTCAGGTCGCCCTCGATGCAAGTCGAACATAAAGTCGTAACCAAGAAAACCATCCTCTTGGCGTACCAAATGCTAAGAGGAATGAGTCCTTTTTGCGAATGGAAGTTGCCGACCAAGATTGAAACCAAGGTTGTCCACGACCTATCAATGTATGGGTGCTTTGAGGACTCACCAAATACCATAACCATCTCGACCGCAAAGGTCTGGGACGTAAACCAGCTAGTCGCTACGGTTGCTCACGAGATGATTCACTTACACCAATTCAGACTCAAGGTTCTGGATGACGCGCAACCGCACGACTTGTTTTTCATGGACTGTGCGCGGGATGTTTGTATCGAGTTGGGATTTGACAAGGAGAACTTTTGATGGGTTTGCAGAAGTTAAGTGACGCTGAGTTTCTTGAGTTATGGGAGGCTCATAGGTCTGTTGCCAAGATTGCAAAGATTACAGGTATGGCTGAAAGAGCCTTGCACGAACGGCGCAGAAGCATCGAGGGCAAGCATGGCGTCCAACTAATTGCCCAAAAGAACGATGTCACCAAGGCGCTAGGAAACATCAATCTGGGGCTGGAAAACGGCACGGTGATTGTGTTTAGCGACGCTCATTTTAACGGTCGGCGCACCACTGCGTTTAAGGCGCTACTGTGGTTAATTGATGAACTCAAACCAAAGGTGGTCATCAACAACGGGGACGCATTTGATGGTGCTGGTATCAGTCGGCATCCAGTTGGCGGTTGGGAAGATACGCCGAGCGTGATTCAGGAACTAAACGCTTGCACGATAGCACTCAGGGATGTTCAGGAAGCCGCTAGTGAAGCTCAATTGATTTGGACTATGGGCAACCATGACTCTCGGTTCTCAGCGCGTCTGGCGCACGTTGCGCCTCAATTTAAAGATGTGCAAGGCTTCACGCTAGAAGACCACTTCCCAGATTGGACGCATTGCATGAGTTGCATGGTTAGCGATACGCTAATGGTTAAGCACCGATGGAAATCGGGAGTCCATAGTACCCACCTGCACGCCCAACAAAGCGGAATCAGTTTTGTAACTGGTCACCTGCACAGCCTAAAGGTAAACGGCTGGACTGATTACACAGGCACTCGATGGGGTGTTGATACTGGCACATTGGCGGAATCATTTGGCGACCAGTTCACATACTCTGAGAATAGTCCGCGAAACTGGCGCTCTGGGTTTGCTGTGTTGAATTTAATTGATGGTCACCTACTGATGCCTGAGTTGTGCATGGTCAGCGATTTGGGGACTGATTTGGTTGAGTGGCGCGGGGAGTTGATTGACGTTTCTGAGTGGTGATTGTTTCGCTTGTAGAAAAGCGGTGCATATTCCCGCACTCATAGCGGCGATACTTTGACCCATCGCCCCTAGTGCGCGTCTCTTTTACGTCAGACCAAGCCCCACATTCGGGGCATTTCATTCTTTGACAAACACCCCGTTCGGCAATAGCGTACCCTTGCGATGTTTAATCTGGTCATAAGCGACCTGCAAGCAATCAACTGGGTCAATATCCAGCAGCGCACAAACGTTAATCAAGCAAACCAAGGTGTCACCTACGGCATCTTGAATATCGTCCATGTTGCCTTTATTGATGGCATCGGCTAGTTCACCAACCTCGGACACCATCTTGAGCATTTGAGCCTCTGGCGTTGAGTTGGCGAGAATCTTGCGTGCTTCCGACCAGCGAATCACTCGCATTTGGATTTCATTAAAAGATGTGTGGCTCATAGCGTAACCCTCTCTGTTCGACCGTCTCTGTAATACAAGGTGTTACCCCTGCGACTAGGATGCTCTGCGTGGTCATCCTGACCAACCCGCATAGTGCTGGACTTCAACTCTGGGCAGGTGTAGACGCCACTCATCTTGTTCGTGGTCATAGTCTGCGCCACCTCAATCTCTTTCAGCCATTTGGTTCGTTCGTTCATTTTTGCTCCTTATTTAAATTTTGAATTATTTTGCTCATTTGAATCATCAAGTCCGATGAATCGTCTGATTGTCTAAAGCCATAGACAATTTTTGCTATCAAGTCGATGGTTTTGTTTCTAGTCTTATATGTCTCGCGCTCTCGCGTAAGCATATAGTCCATTTTCAAGACTTGTACAAGTTCACGCAAACTCATTGAATCGGACACTGGCATACCGTATCGTTTTAGTTGGTTGCGTAAAAAATTTACGTCTGCTTGGTAATCAGCCATTATATTTCGCCCCCACAAAACGCTCTAAAACGCTCTAGGAGCGATTTCTTTTTACTCAGCAAGTGACCCTGCCACCAGATACCCAAATCGTCCATATACGACCGTTTAGGCTGGTAGTTGCACCCGATGACAACCTTGCCTGTGTTATAGCCCCTCATGATAAAGCCACCACAATTATTGCTGGCAGGGTCATTATGACGGCGATTAAAAAGGCGTCTTTCATTTCAGTTCTCCCAATCTTTTTCAATATCGTACTTTTCAGCCCCTCGGTCTTCAGCGGCTTGCGCTGCCTCGACATCGTATGGCTCATGTTCAACTGGTTCGTAGTTGTAGTCTTGCATAATCTTCTCCTTTTGAAATGGAGCCGAAGCCCCGTTGAAATTAGTAACTTTGTTCGATTAAGTTTTGCACCTGCTCCATGCCTGACGCAGAAACCGTCCACTCAGGTATGCCGCCATCCAAAATCAATCCACCCACATGACCGCGCAATGTTTTAACGTAGTAGCTTGAAACAAACTGGCCAAACTCTGTATGAGGGTAACGGGCGTCGTAGAACTCAATCATTGGCTCATCTTTGTCGTGCGTGAGGCAAAAGTCGCGGCCGTATGTGTCTCCCTTGTTGACAAAACGAACTGTGAATTTTTCGATTGAAGCTGTCATTTTGAATTCCCCTTTGTGTGTTGCGATGATTCATTATAAACACAAATAAACACACTCAGGGGATAGGGATTACCCTAATGCCAACGCTTTTCTCACCAAATACACAATCTGCCCCGAGACAGACCGCGATTCAGCCGCTGCCATTGCCTTGACCTGTTCGTATAAATCAAGAGGGAATCGTAAAGTTACGAATTTCGATAAAAGTTTATCCATCTACCATGCTCCAAACCAGACGCCGATTCCGTGAATCCAAGCTATCGGAAAAAACAGTGCGCCAGCAACGAGGAACCCCCACGATTCCTCTGCTAGGCACACCACGATATGCGTCAACCAGCTACCACCAAGGATAGCTACCAACGCGATGCCTACTAAGTTATCCATCAGAACGGCATATCGTCATCAAAATCAGGCTCTGCTTGTTTTACTGGCGCTGACTTGGCTACTGGCTTGGCGGCTTCTTTTGGCTTAAAGCTGAATGACATGAACTTCTTGCCGTTGGATGATGTCTTGAGCCATGCGTTCATCCACATCTCGGTTCCGTTAACCATTGCAGAGCCGTTGTAGTCGGGGTGGTTGTCTGACTCCTTTTTGTCGTTCTTAAAAAGTGAGCCTGAGTTGTCGCGCTGTTCGTATGCCATTTGTTTATTCCTTGATTAAAAAATACTGAGCGAAAGTTTTGCCATTTTCCGTCTTATCGACCGTCTTAATTGCGATTCCACGACGACGAAGTGTGTGGATGACCGCTGCTAGTCTAAAGCACCCATATTTCTCCAACGCCTCCAACGGGGTGATGGATTTACGATTCAGGTGAGCCAAGATTGCTTCAATCTGTGTTTTCATAGTTACGCTCCTAGTTTGCTTTGTAACGTTTTAAATTTAGCGTCCACCTCATCCAAGAACTTGGTGATTTCGCTCTCCATGTCGGC
>Ga0181556_1004043_pt1 | contig 12153 bp, 9 predicted proteins | sample 011ome_14_FD_148651 | JGI IMG/M metagenome (GOLD analysis project Ga0181556, IMG submission 148651) | Coastal salt marsh microbial communities from the Groves Creek Marsh, Skidaway Island, Georgia - 011505AT metaG (spades assembly) | ecosystem: Environmental > Aquatic > Marine > Intertidal zone >... | reverse complement strand
AGGTTCGGATTACGTCGCAGGAAAACGCCGATCGGCACGAAGTTCTTCATCTGCCGGCCCTGCGCGACCACGACCGGCTCCGCCCCGAGGGTTTCCACCAGCAACCAGTCCCGTGTCACGGCGGTCAGCATACCGTTGTGACGCCCGGCGGGCGTTCCCGGACCCGACTCAAAGTCCCAGGTGAAAGGCCACAGCGAGAGCAGGCAGAGGGTCGGTAGCTACGGATTCCTTGCCATCCTGGCAACGGTGCGGCTATTTTTGGACATACGTCCAGCTAGGACCTGCCGACGGATCGTGTTGTCCGACCGTTTGATGCATCAGGTTGCACGTGCAACCGCCTCCAGACCGTGGGGTGCCCGTTTCAGTACTGCGGCGGTTCCGGCCAGTCGACCGTTACGAGGGGTCGGTCGGCGGCCGGCTCGCCGCGATCTCCGCGAGAACCAGTCGGAGAACTCCGATCGCTCCCGCCTTGTCCAGGGGATCGTTGCCGTTGCCGCACTTCGGCGACTGCACGCACGACGGGCACCCCTGCGGGCATTCGCACGCCTCGATGGCCTCCGCGGTCGCCCGCAGCCAGGTGGCCGCCGACCGATAGCCGCGTTCGGCGAAGCCCGCTCCACCGGGGTGACCGTCGTAGACGAACACCGTCGGCAACCCGGCCTCGCCGACCGCGGTGGACAGACCGCCGATATCGGCGCGGTCGCAACTGGCCACCAGTGGCAGCAGCCCGATCGCGGCGTGTTCGGCGGCGTGCAACGACCCGGGGATTCGAGTCGGGTCGATCCCCTTGCCCTGCAACGCTTCCGGGGTCGCGGTGTACATCACCGCCGTTGTCGGCAGGCGATGCTCGGGCATGTCGAGTTCGACGAAGTCGATCACTTCGCCGGAGGGTGCCCGGCGCAGATAGCCGATCACCCGGTGCGTCACCGTCACCGGCACCAGTCCCAGCGTCACCGGGCCGAACTCCGTGCGTTCCCCCGTTCCGGTCACCGTGATGTCGGTGACCTCCCGGGCGAAGGTGGAATACCCCGGATCCTCGGCGTGGACGAAAGCCACCGCGTCATCGAGGTCGAGGGAGTCGACGACGTAGGTCTCACCCTGGTGCAGGTACACCGCGCCGGGGTGGACCGTCGCAGGCGCCTGGCCGGCCCCGGTGCTGCCGACCAGGCGGCCGGTGTCGGCCTCCACGATGGCCACCTGCCCGCCCGCGGTTCCGCGGATGTCGACCTGGTGATGGGGATCCAGGCCCGGGGCGGGGAAGTACCGGCCGGAGTGGTGCCGCAGCAGACCGTCCTCGACCAGTGCCCGGGTGACCTCCTCGACCCGCCAGTGCCGGACCTCGGCGTCGGTCAGCGGCAATTCGGTGGCGGCGCAGAGCAACTGGGGACCCGCCACGTAGGGGTTGGCCGGGTCGATCACCACCCGCTCGACCGGCTTGCCCAGCAGGGCGTCGGGGTGGTGCACCAGGTAGGTGTCCAACGGGTCGTCGCGCGCGATGAGCATCACCAGCGCACCCTGCCCGCGTCGTCCGGAGCGGCCCGCCTGCTGCCAGAACGAGGCCACCGTCCCGGGAAAACCGGCCATCAGGACCGCGTCCAGTCCGGCGATGTCGATGCCCAGTTCCAGCGCGTTGGTGGTGGCCAGCCCGCGCAGCGCACCGTCGGTCAGCGCCTGTTCCAACGCCCGCCGGTCCTCGGCCAGGTAGCCGGCCCGGTAGGACGCCACGGTGTCGGCCAGTGGCGGGGCGATCTCCTCGAGCCGGGCCCGGGCCGCCAGCGCGGTCAGCTCCGCGCCGCGACGGGACCGCACGAAGGTCAACGTCCGGGCACCCTCGGCGACCAGGCCGGCCATCATCCGGGCAGCCTCGGAGCCGGCGGATCGCCGCACCGGCGCCCCGTTCTCCCCGACCAGGTCCTCGCGCAGTTCCGGTTCCCACAACGCGATCGTGCGCGCCCCGTGCGGGGATCCGTCACGGGTGACCTCGCTGACCGGGCGGCCGATCAGCTCACCGGCGGTGGCCCCCGGGGCCGCGGTGGTGGCGCTGGCGAAGATCACCGTCGGACCGGCTGAACCGTCCGGGGCGTAGCGCTCGCAGAGCCGCAGCAGCCGGCGCAGCACGCCCGCCACGTTGGAACCGAAAATGCCCCGGTAGTAATGACATTCGTCGATGACGACATAGCGCAGGTTGCGCAGGAACACCGCCCAGCGCGGGTGGTTGCGCAGTAACGAGAGGTGGATCATGTCCGGGTTGGAGAACAGCCAGCGCGACCTCTCCCGCGCGAAGCGGCGGATCTCGGTCGGGGTGTCGCCGTCGTAGGCCGCCGGTGCGACCTCGCCCAGGGCGGGCACCGCCGCGGTGAGCCCGTGGGCGGTGCGGAGCTGGTCGTGGCCGAGCGCCTTGGTGGGCGACAGGTACAGCGCCCGGGCCCTGGGGTCACGGGCGAGGGCGTCCATGATCGGCAGCTGGAAGGCCAGCGACTTGCCCGAGGCGGTGCCGGTGCTGATGACCACGTGCCGGCCGGCGTGCGCCAGCTCGGCGGCGGCCACCTGGTGCGACCACGGCGTGGGGATGCCGCGGTCACCCAGCGCGGCGAGCACCTCGGGGTGCGCCCAGGCCGGCCACCGCGAGTGCTCGGCGGTACGGGCCGCGACCTCCGCCACATGACGCAGCGAACCGGCGGAGCGTCCGCCCGAACCCTCCGCGGCGACGACGGCCAGCAAATCGCCGCCGAAACTCATCGGGGTCCGGTCACCGGCTGCCGCCGGGTTGGACGCCGATTTCTTCTCGTGACTGTCATAACCGCCCGGAACGTGGTTGGATGATGGTGGTCGCAGCTTCTGTGTTCGTGTCTCCACAATCGCAGGATCTTGACGTTGCGGTCGCAGTTCCTGCGAGGGTCTGTCTGCCGGTAGTTTTCCGGCAACTCTACGAAGGATGGCGGTCTCAACCGGCCCGGCCTGCCGAAACATCGGTGGACCGCACTCGTAGTAAGAGAAGGAAAGTACGAAAGATGCCACAGGGAACTGTGAAGTGGTTCAACGCGGAGAAGGGCTTCGGCTTCATCGCCCCGGAGGACGGCTCTGCTGATGTTTTCGTCCACTACACGGAGATCCAGGGATCGGGCTTCCGCACCTTGGAGGAGAACCAGAGGGTCGAGTTCGAGGTGGGTCAGAGCCCGAAGGGGCCGCAGGCCACCGGCGTCCGCGCTGTCTGACACCTAACGATGACACCCCCGCGTCCCTGATCTTCAGGGCACGCGGGGGTGTCGCCGTTTCGGGGCTCGTTCGGTGACGGTACGGCTTGGCGCGCCGGACACCCCTGACCGCTGCCTTACTGTCGAACCGTGAGCCAGCTGTCGTTCTTCTCCGCCGAGTCGGTGCCGCCCGCGGTCGCCGACCTCACCGGGGTGCTCGCGGCGGCCGGCCAGGTGGTCAATGTGGGTGGTGGTGCCCGGCTGTCGGTAGTCGTCGAGGACGGGTGGCGGGCCGCGGCGCTGGCCGAGATGATCGTCGCGGCCGGCCTGCAGGCCGAGATCACCCGCACCGAGGAGGACACCCCCCTGGTGCGCACGGCGGTTGACGCCCGCCTGGCGGTGGTCGCCGCGGCCTGGACCCGCGGCGCGGTTAAGACGGTTCCCCCGCAGTGGGTGCCGGGGCCGCGGGAACTGCGGGCCTGGACCCTGGCGGCCGGTGAGCCCGAGGCCGACCGTTACCTGCTGGGGCTGGACCCGCACGCCCCCGACACCCACTCCCCGCTGGCGTCGGCGCTGATGCGGGTCGGGATCGCCCCCACCCTCATCGGAACCCGGGGCTCGCGTCCGGCCCTGCGGATCAGCGGCCGACGGCGGCTGACGCGCCTGGTGGAGAACGTGGGGGAACCGCCGGAGGGGGTGGAGGCGTTAGCGGCCTGGCCGAGTATCTAGCGGGCCGGAATCGGCACGCCGGTTTGCGTCGCCCTGTGCGGGGGTGCCACATTGTCAGTGGCCAGCGCGGGCTGGGTGTCAGTGGCCAGCACGGCTGGGTGTCAGTTGCCCCGCACAGCATTGGTGTCGGTTGCCGCACGGCAGGGGTAGTTGTGGGGCGGGACAGGAAGTGGAGCGTAAGCGCAGGTGGCTGAGGACGACCGAACCCGCGATCGGGGCAGCGTCCGGCGGCTCGTGATCGTCGAGTCGCCGACCAAAGCACGCAAAATCGCCGGGTATCTCGGCCCGAACTACATCGTGGAATCCTCCCGCGGCCACATTCGGGATCTGCCCAAGGGCGCCGCGGACGTGCCGGCGAAATACAAGGCCGAGAAGTGGGCGCGGCTCGGGGTCAACGTCGACCAGGAATTCGAACCGCTCTATGTGGTGAGCCCGGACAAGAAGGCCACCGTCACCGAACTGAAATCCCTGCTGCGCAGCGTCGACGAACTCTATCTGGCCACCGACGGCGACCGTGAGGGTGAAGCCATCGCCTGGCACCTGCTGGAGACCCTCAAACCGACCGTTCCGGTCCGGCGGATGGTGTTCCACGAGATCACCGAACCGGCCATCCGGGCGGCCGCGGAGAATCCCCGCGACCTCGACACCGACCTGGTCGACGCGCAGGAGACCCGCCGCATTCTGGACCGGCTGTACGGCTATGAGGTCAGCCCGGTGCTGTGGAAGAAGGTCGCCCCCAAGCTGTCCGCCGGCCGGGTGCAGTCGGTGGCCACCCGGATCATCGTGCAGCGCGAACGGGAACGGATGGCGTTCCGCAGCGCCGGCTACTGGGACATCGTGGCCGAACTCGACGCCAGCGTGTCCGACCCGAACGCCTCCCCGCCGCGGTTCACCGCCCGGCTGGTCGGGGTGGACGGAAAGCGGGTGGCCAGCGGCCGCGACTTCGACTCCCTCGGCGCGGTCAAGAAGCCCGACGAGGTCGTCGTCCTCGATCAGGCGTCGGCCACCGGCCTCGCCACCGGGTTGCGCGGGGCCGCGCTGACGGTGGCCTCGGTGGAGGAAAAGCCCTACACCCGCCGGCCCTACCCGCCGTTCATGACCTCCACCCTGCAGCAGGAGGCCGGCCGCAAGCTGCGGTTCTCCTCGGAGCGGACGATGAGCGTCGCGCAGCGGCTGTACGAGAACGGCTACATCACCTATATGCGCACCGACTCCACCACGTTGTCGGCCAGCGCCATCAACGCCGCGCGCAACCAGGCCCGCCAGCTCTACGGCGAGGAGTATCTGCACCCCTCGCCGCGGCAGTACACCCGCAAGGTCAAGAACGCCCAGGAGGCGCACGAGGCCATCCGACCGGCCGGCGACACCTTCGCCACCCCCGGCGCGCTGCACTCCGAACTCGACGCCGACGGATTCCGGCTCTACGAGCTGATCTGGCAGCGCACCGTCGCCTCGCAGATGGCCGACGCCCGCGGGACCACGCTGAGCCTGCGCATTTCCGGGAACGCGACCGACGGCCGCGAGGCCACCCTGGCCGCCAGCGGGCGCACCATCACCTTCCCCGGCTTCCTCAAGGCCTATGTGGAGACCGTCGACGAGCAGGCCGGCGGTGAGGCCGACGACGCCGAGAGCCGGCTGCCGCAGCTGCGGCAGGGCCAGCGCGTCGACGCGCTGACGCTCAGCCCGGACGGCCACTCCACCAACCCGCCCGCCCGCTACACCGAGGCGTCGCTGATCAAGCAGCTCGAGGAACTCGGAATCGGCCGTCCCTCAACGTATTCCTCGATCATCAAGACCATCCAGGACCGCGGTTACGTGCACAAGAAGGGCAGTGCGCTGGTGCCGTCCTGGGTGGCGTTCGCCGTCACCGGTCTGCTCGAACAGCACTTCAGCCGGCTGGTCGACTTCGACTTCACCGCCGCGATGGAGGACGAACTCGACGAGATCGCCAATGGGCACGAGCAGCGCACCAACTGGTTGCACAACTTCTATTTCGGCGGCGAGCACGGCGTCGCGCATTCGATCGCCCGGGCCGGTGGCTTGAAGAAGCTGGTCGGTGAGAACGTCGGCGAGATCGACGCCCGCGAGATCAACTCGATCGTGCTGTTCGACGACGAACACGGCCGCCCGATCTATGTCCGCGTCGGCCGCAACGGGCCTTATCTCGAGCGGATGATCACCGGCGAGGACGGTGAGCCCACCCCGCAGCGGGCCAACCTCAGCGACGAGATCACCCCCGACGAGCTGACCCTGGAGCTGGCCGAAACCCTGTTCGCCACACCGCAGGAGGGCCGGGTACTCGGCGTGGACCCGGAGACCGGCCACGAGATCGTCGCCCGCGACGGCCGCTACGGGCCCTATGTCACCGAGGTGCTGCCCCCGCCGCCCGATGACGATCCGGGTGTGGGTGCCAAGAAGGCCAAGAAGCCGACCGGGCCCAAGCCGCGGACCGGGTCGCTGCTGAAGTCGATGGATCTGCAGACCGTCACCCTCGAGGACGCGCTGCGGCTGCTTTCGCTGCCGCGGCTGGTCGGTGTCGACCCGGCCTCCGGCGAGGAGATCACCGCCCAGAACGGCCGCTACGGCCCCTACCTCAAGCGCGGCACCGACTCTCGCTCACTGGCGACCGAGGAGCAGATCTTCGACGTCACCCTCGAGGAGGCGCTGAAGATCTACGCCGAGCCCAAGCGGCGTGGCCGGACCGGCGCCGCGGCACCTCCGCTGCGGGAACTGGGCAACGACCCGGCCACCGGGCAGCCGATGGTGATCAAAGACGGCCGGTTCGGGCCGTATGTCACCGACGGCGAGACCAACGCCAGCCTGCGCAAGGGCGACGATGTGCTGAGCATCACCGACGAGCGGGCCGCGGAACTGCTGGCCGACCGTCGCGCCCGCGGCCCGGTGAAGAGGGCGGCCAAGAAGGCGCCCCGCAAGGCGCCGGCCAAGAAGGTCGTGAAGAAAGCCGCGAAGAAGGCGTAGCGAGAGAAGGCTCGGCGCAGCGCGCCGGGCTGCTCAGGCCTGAGCGGAGACGTCCCCGGAGAGGTCGTCGAGCGCGACCGGGGAATCCGCGGGCATCACCAGGCGGACCGGCCGAGCCAGCTGGGTGGGTGCGGCGCGGCCGCGTAGTTCCACCACCTCGCCGACATCCCAGCACAGCGCCTCGGCGTCCAGCGCCCCGCTGACCGCGATCGCCGAGGCCAGGACGTGGCCGGGTTCGAGCTTGGCCAACTCGGTCAGCCGGGCGGCCTCGTTGACCGGGTCGCCGATCACGGTGTACTCGAACCGCGCCTGCGCGCCGATGTGCCCGGCGATCGCCCGGCCGGCGGACACCCCGATGCCGAATTCGGTTTGTCCCAGGACCGCGACGAGTTCGTCGTGCAGTTCCCGGGCCGAGGCCAGCGCCGCACCGGAGTGATCCGGGTGCTCCAGCGGGGCGCCGAAGATGCACAACGCGGCGTCACCCTGGAACTTGTTCACGAACCCGCCGTGTTCCTGCACGGTGTCCACCACGACCCGGAAGAACTCGTTGAGCAACCCGACCACCTCACCCGGCGGCCGGGTGGCGGCCAGTTGGGTCGAGCCGACCAGGTCGACGAACAGCACCGCGACGTCGCGTTCCTGGCCGCCCAGTTCGGTGCCGCGCTCCAGGGCGCGGCGGGCCACGTCCTCGCCGACGTAGCGGCCGAACAGATCCCGCATCCGCTGACGTTCGGACAACTCCCGGACCATGTCGTTGAACCCGGCCTGCAGCAGACCCAATTCGGTGGCGTCATAGATCTGCATGTGGGCGTTGTAGTTGCCGCGCTGCACCTCGCCGAGCGCCCACCGCAACTGGCGCAGCGGGTCGGAGATGGCCATCGCCGACAGCACGTTGCCGATCAGGCCGACCACCAGCGCCGCGATGGCCATCAGCAGGATCGGGGTGAACAGACTGTCCGGGGAGGAGTCCAGCAGGGCGAACTTGCTGGCGGCGATCGACAGGATGATCATCAGCAGCGGCACCCCGGTGGACAGCACCCAGGCCAGTACCAGCCGTAGCACCACACCGGGCCGGCGGAAGGTCTCCGGCACCCCGCCGCGCAGCGCGGCCACCGCCACCGGCCGCAGCACCCGTTCGGACTGCAGGTACCCGATGATCGCGGTGGCGGTCGCCCCCAGCAGCGTCGCGACCGCCAGCACCGGCGCCGCGTGCTTGGCCACCGGCCAGCTGGCCGCGATGAACACCACGGCACCGAGCAGCCACAGCGTCCCGCTGATCATCGACCGGTAGGTCGGCATCCGCAGCGCCCGCAGCCGGGCCTGCTCGGTCAACGCCGGGTCCTCCTCGGCCAGCAACGCGTCGCGGCGCTGCCAGCGGAACACCGGCCGCAGCAGGTTGAGGCTGATGGAGGCGCCGACGGTGAACGAGACGAACAGATAGCCCAGGAAGAACACCAGGTTGGCGGTCGGCAGGTCCTGCAGTTTGAGGCGGTCCGCCGGCGGCAGACCGAACCGCAGGAAGCCCAGCACCAGCAGCGCGCCGATGATGTCGGCCTGCAGCAGGCCGAGGGAGAACACCGGCCACGGGGTGCGCGCCACCCAGCGGACGAAGTCCCGAATCCGCCCGCGCGTGACCGGCGCGCTGCTCACCAACCCACCGTAGGGGCCGGTGTGACCGAACTCCAACCCCGAAGCGGCGACCGCCACCTGCTGTGTCGTCTCTTCGCACTAGTGTCGGGAGGCGATGTCCGGGGTATTCGCGCGGTTGGTCGGCCAAAGTGTGGTCGAAGCCGAGCTGGTGGCGGCCGCCACCGCCGCTCGAGGTGATTTCGCTCACGATGCGGAGATCTCGGGGTCGATGACCCATGCCTGGCTCATCACCGGACCGCCCGGATCGGGACGGTCGGTCGCCGCGCTGTGCTTCGCCGCAGCCCTGCAGTGCACCGACGACGGCGTGCCGGGCTGTGGCCGGTGCCGGGCCTGCACCACCACCATGGCCGGCACCCACGGCGATGTGCGGCGGGTCATCCCGGAGGGTCTGTCGATCGGCGTGGACGAGATGCGTGCGATCGTCGCCACCGCCTCCCGCCGGCCGAGCACCGGACAGTGGCAGATCGTGGTGATCGAGGACGCCGACCGGCTGACCGAGGGTGCGGCCAACGCCTTGCTCAAGGTGGTGGAGGAACCCCCGCCGTCGACGGTTTTTTTGTTGTGTGCGCCCTCGGTGGATCCGGAGGACATCGCGGTGACGTTGCGGAGTCGGTGCCGGCACGTGGCGCTGGTGACGCCCTCGGCCGACGCCATCGCCGAGGTGCTGGTCGCTGACGGGCTGGATGCCGAGCAGGCCCGGTGGGCCGCGTCGGTCAGCGGCGGGCATGTCGGCCGGGCCCGGCGGCTGGCCACCGATCCCGACGCCCGCAGCCGCCGGACCCGGGCGCTGGGTCTGGCCCGGGACGCCGCCACTCCGGCGCGCGCGTACGCCGCCGTCGAGGAACTGATCGCCACCGTCGATGCCGAGGCCCGTGCGTTGACCGAGGGCCGCAACGAAGCCGAGACCGAGGAGTTGCGCACCGCCCTCGGCGCCGGCGGGACGGGCAAAGGCGCAGCCGGTGCACTGCGCGGGGCGGCCGGTGCGCTCAAAGACCTGGAGAAGCGGCAGAAGTCGCGCCACACCCGGGCGTCCCGCGACGCGCTCGACCGGGCGTTGATCGACCTGGGCACCTACTTCCGTGACGCGCTGATGGTGGCCAGCGGCGCGGCGGGGGTCGAAGCCAACCACCCCGACATGGCCGACAAGGCGGCCGCGCTGGCTGCGCACGCCTCGGCGGACCGGTTGCTGCGCTGTATCGAGGCGATCCTCGCCTGCCGGGAGGCACTGGCGATGAACGTCAAGCCGAAATTCGCGGTGGATGCCCTGGTGGCCACCATGGGTCAGCAGCTTCGCGGTCCGGACTAGCGGGCGGGTAGACTGCCCTCTCAGTGCCACGCCGCCTTAGCTCAGTCGGTAGAGCGATTCACTCGTAATGAATAGGTCAGGGGTTCGATTCCCCTAGGCGGCTCCACTCGCTCGTCGGGCGTAAACACGATTGTGTCGGTTGACGTAAACTCCGCCCCATGGGTTTGCTGGCTCATCCACCTGGTGCGATTAACGTGCTGGAAGAACTAATTTCAGCCGTCCCAAGCAATGTCGCTGTGATCTCTGGCTGGGGAGCGCCGACGCCGCCCGACGACCGGATGGTCGGGATTTAGATGCCGGCCTCCGGGGGATCGGCCCTGACCCTGTCGAGGGTCCGCCGGTGGGACACCGAGCACCTCACCGCGGCGGCCGGCCACTGGTCGCGGGTCGCGACGGTGTGGGAGGACGCCTTCACCGACCTCGCGGCCCGAACCCGCCGTCCGGGCGGGAGCCAGTGGGACGGCGACGCCGCCGAGTCGGCGCAGGCGCGCACCTATGCCGACCGGATGACGGTGGTCGGGGTGGCCGACCGACTGCACTGCGCGTCGGAGGCAGCCCGCACGGGCGCGCGTCAGATCGGCGCCGCCCGCGACGCCGTGCTGAGGGTGGTCGAGGCGGCGCACGCTGCCGGATTCATCGTGGCCGAGGATTTCTCGATCTTCGACCCCCGCGGCTATGACGCCGTGGCCGCCGCAGTCCGTCAGGCCGCGGCCGAGTCCCTGGCGACACAACTGCGGACCGCGCTCACCACGCTGCTCGCCGCCGACGCCGGCGTCGCCGGGACGATCGTCGCCGCAACCGCGGGGCTGCCGGCCGTGCCGTTCCCCGAATCTGAAATCGGCTCCGCCGCCGACCGCTCCGGCGGGGCCGTCCAGCCGCTGACGACGTTCAAACGCGACGGCGGCCCGCCACCGGCCCCCGCCGATCCGGCCGGATCGCCGGTTCCGTTCCGGCAGTGCCTCGAGGACAGATACAGGTCCCGGGTCGGGCTCAACGCCGTCAAGGACGGCTTCACCACCGCGGTCGCCGGCACAGCCGTCGGCGTCGCCAGTGGTGGAGCGGTACTTCCCAAGGGTTTCAAGCCGATCGGGGCGCTGGGCGGCGGAGTCCTCGGGTTCGTCGGCGGATTCGCCAGAGGCGTCGCCCTCTCCCCGATGAAAACGCTCGCCAAGTCCGCCATCGCATGCTCAGACCTCGTCGAGAAGGTGACCCGGTGATCGACTACCGCAAAGCCGCGGCCTATCTGCCGTTCTACGTCGTCGCCATGGTGGTCGTGGACAGGGTGTCCAGCTCTGCGGTCATGGGCCGCCCGGATGAACTGCCGATCTGGCTGCTCGTCGTGTTCACCGCCATGGCGATCACCGTGTTCGCCCTGGTTTCCCGGTATCTGTCGGCGCGCAAACGCGGCGCTGTCTCGGGGAGCACGGAACGCGCGATCTTGGCGATCCTCGCCGGTGTGGTGGTCTCCGGCACCGCCAACGACGTGCTCGCCGGGGTGGTGTCGCTGCTGCTGCCGGACCGCTCGGTCTGGGTGATGGTGCCGATCTACATCCTGACCTACCTGATCTGTCTCGCGGTCGTTCAGTGGGTGCTGTCCCGGGGGGCCCGCGCCGAGAAGTGACGCCGGACCGGGCTGTCCGGATCGCGCGGCCCGTTTCTGTCGGAGGCCGCTGGGATGATCGGCCCATGTTCGAGACCAGCCCGCCCCCGCCGACCGACGACGCCGACTCCGAGAAGGTGAGCGCCGGCCCGATCGCCGCTGATCTGGCCGCCGAACTGGCCGATCCGATGGCCAGCGTGGTCGGGGTCGAGGTGTCCCGCCGCTTCGTTCGGCTGGCCATGTGCTGGGCGGAACCGGTGATCCACGATCTCGCCGGCGAGGAGCCGACGCTGCGCCAGACCGGCGGACCCGAACTGGCGCAGCGGGTGTTCGCGCAGCGCTTCTACCGGCGCCTCGACGCCGAGGTGTACGGCCTGCTGCGCGGCTGCGTCCCGTTGGCGCACGCCGAGTTCGCGCTGGACCGCATCGAGGAGATGCTGCGGGCGAAATACGCCGAGATCATCGGGACCGCGATCAGCTACCTGCTCAGCGACGACCGTGACGTCGCGATGCAGATGACCGCGGTGGCGATCACCATGGCCGGCCGGGAGGTCCGGTCCGACGTCGCCGGCATCATCGCCGACACCCGGCTGTGCGAGGACGACCATTGATCAGCGCGGCGCCAGGTGGCCGACCGGGCCGGAGGCGACGCACAGGGTCAGCGCGGTCGTCACCGACTGCACGGTGATGGCGTC
>Ga0181556_1004034_pt1 | contig 12177 bp, 8 predicted proteins | sample 011ome_14_FD_148651 | JGI IMG/M metagenome (GOLD analysis project Ga0181556, IMG submission 148651) | Coastal salt marsh microbial communities from the Groves Creek Marsh, Skidaway Island, Georgia - 011505AT metaG (spades assembly) | ecosystem: Environmental > Aquatic > Marine > Intertidal zone >... | reverse complement strand
GGTCGATCTGGCTGGCAGACTTGTCCATAGTCCCCGTGATCAGGCCGGTGCTTGTGGCCAAGGCCAGGCCGCTGGGCAAGGTGCCAGAGGTGAGGTTAAAGGCTACCAGCGTATCGCCGTTATCAGTACTGGGTGTGAAGGCGGCTGAGACATCGAGGCTGATACCTGCCTGGCCGTCAGTGTGGGCTTGGTCGGTGATGGGCGTGCCTACCAGGGGAGTATCGTTAACGCCGGTGATGGTGATGTCCAGGGTGGCGTCGCTCGTACCTCCTTCCTTGTCGTCAGCGCTATAGATCAATGTATCAATCAGTGTTTGCCCGGCATCAAGGGCCTGCACCAGAGGGTTAAGATTATCGATGGTGTAGGTATAACTACCATCGCTATTGATCACAATGCTGCCATAAGTGCCGCCATTAATGGCGCTGACCATCAGGGCATCGGTATCCGGCGCACCATCGGCATCATTGGTCAGCACGTTGCCGTTGGTGGTGGTGCCTTCTTCGTTGATGCTATTCGTATCCGCGACGGCAAGGGGTGCGACGTTGGTGATGGTCCAGGTAAACGTATCCGTGACCGTGAGGCCATCGCTGTCAGTGGCGGTGATGGTGAGGGGATAGATCCCGGCGCCAGCACCCAGGTCGATCTGGCTGGCAGACTTGTCCATAGTCCCCGTGATCAGGCCGGTGCTTGTGGCCAAGGCCAGGCCGCTGGGCAAGGTGCCAGAGGTGAGGTTAAAGGCTGCCAGCGTATCGCCGTTATCAGTACTGGGTGTGAAGGCGGCTGAGACATCGAGGCTGATACCTGCCTGGCCGTCAGTGTGGGCTTGGTCGGTGATGGGTGTGCCTACCAGGGGAGTATCGTTAGCGCCGGTGATGGTGATGTCCAGGGTGGCGTCGCCGGTACCCCCTTCATTGTCGTCAGCGGTATAGGTAAAGGTGTCAATCAGCGTTTGCCCGGCATCAAGGGCCTGCACTGCGGCATTCAGATTATCGATGGTGTAGGTATAGCTGCCATCGCTATTGATCACAACGCTGCCATAGGTGCCGGCGGTAGCGGCGCCGACGGTGCCGCCATTAATGGCGCTGACCATCAGGGCATCGGCATCCGGCGCGCCATCGGCATCATTGGTCAGCAGGTTACCGTTGGTGGTGGTGCCTTCTTCGTTGATGCCATTCGTATCCGCGACGGCAAGAGGTGCGACGTTGCTGATCACCCAGATGAACGTATCGGGTACCGGTGTGCCACCGTCGGAGGCGCTGATTTCGAGACTATAGGGGCTGGACCCGCTAGCAGACGGATTGAGGGTGCCGGTAATCAAACCAGTGATGCCGTTAAGGCTCAAGCCATCGGGTAATGCACCTGAAGTCAGGGCGAAGGCGTTGGGATTGCCATTAAATGCGTTACTGATATCGATGAGGATGCTGGCGCCGTCATCGTTGACCTGGTCAGCAATACCGGCGCCTGCGACGGTAACAGCAGCCTGCGCGTTTAAGGCGACTGAAAGAACACAGGCTAAAAGACTAGCCCTGATCAACTGATGTATTGCTATCTGAATCATTTTGCTATGCTCGAATCATCACTAAAATTTCTTACCATAAGTACTTTGTAGGTAAATTTTGGCCGCTGTGGTCTTGCCCCTGCCTAACGCTGTGATGCGAAATATCTGTGTAACATCAGATCCCGCATCGCCACCTACATTGTCGAGGTTGAGTTGGTCATCTCCCGAACGCACGGCTTGAACAAATTCAATAATGTATGAAGGCGGGTTGACGCTACCGGAATATGTTGCGGTAATGGCATTAGCTGCGGTCCATGTAGTCGCCGTTTGCCATCTGGGTGTGACGTCAACACCCTGGCTTTCATATTTGCCGTTGGCATTGGCGGCATAAGCCGTGGTTGAGGTTTCAAGTTCAACCATAGCTTCTGCCGCTTTTAAAGCGGCCTCTGCGGCGGAGAATGCACTGCTGGCATCGGTGGCATTTCTCGACATACGTTCAAGCAGGCTCGTCATCTGAATAGATGACGTGCCAAGTAAGGTGACGATCAACAATATGACCAGTGTCATGATCAATACAAAGCCAGATTGCTTGTTAGGATTGTGCATGTAGCGAGTCACTCCGTAAGTAAATATTGTCAATGGGTCAATGATTAGCTATCCGCTATCGGCCGTTGCGCAGTGCCACTGTTTGGCTGAAGGTTCTACGCAACAGGCCATCGGTGGCTGTGCCAGGCTTACAATATTGCGTGCTACAGCCGTGAGTTGGGGTGCTGGTCCCATCGACATCGTCGATAGATGTGGCGACGACGGATATTCGTAGTGACCGGACATCGTCGAAATTTATGACGGCGCCGGCGTCGACGTACCTGTTGGGGATCTTGTCATTATCGGTGTCAACGCCGTATTTAATTTGCAGGTCTTCAATGCCGTCTACCAATTCGGTAGGCGGTGAGATACCGGACTTGCGCCACAAAGACAGAGGGTTTTGACCTGAATTGTTCGTACCTTCGCTGGGTGCGACATAATAAGTTTCTGAGGCAATTGCTGACACATAGGCACTGTTTTTAAAGGCACCAAAGCGAGCGAGGATGTTGGCATTGGTGTAGCCGTCCGCGTCGATCGTTGTGGCATGTTCGATGAGATCGCCGGCGATACCGCTGACTCTGAAGAATGTTTGTTTTTCACAATCGTGAATAAAGGCAATATGCTCTGCGGCAAAATCGAAGTCCTGTGTCGTGGTCTGAATGTCGGCGGTGTTGGTTGGCATATCGATTTTCAGGCGATGAGTCTTCTGCGGTAGATAGTTAAGGGTGATGATATCAGTGCCCTTGGTGATGGTCGTGATATCAATACCGGTACCCGCCCCGATGCCACTCGATTTGTATACATGAGTGTCGATTGTGCCAACAGTGCTCGGTAAGCTGTTGCTAATATTCGGGTTCCAAGTGCTGGATCCACCCTCGTAGCCAATGATTGGCCGGTCAAGATTGAACTCGTAAGGTATGTCAGCGAGAAAGGTTTTATGCACGCTGGCATTGGTTGAAAAGCAACCCTTATAGCCTGAAGTTTGGGCCGATCGCGTAATGACGCCGAGCGCGAATCGACCGGATTCTTGCATGGCAGATTGACCCGAGAGTAAGTTGTAGGTTTTTGCATTGGCCAAAAACAATTGGCTGACGCCCAGCATGATCGTGGATGACAGTGCCAGCCCGATCAAGGCTTCAACCAGTGTGAATCCCGAAAGTTTACCCATCGTTGTCCTGTTGATCATCACTGCACCACCACCAGGTTAACGGCTGAAATTGTGTCAGTGCTGTTATCAGACCATTGCACGGTAATCGCATATTCGTTGCCGTTTTTTACCATCGATGCTTTGCCTCTCGGCAAAATACCGACGATGTTCAGATTTGAGCACGCAGTGTAAGTTGAATCGTTGGTGGCATTAATGGAGTTGATGGAACATAGCCATTGCGCCGTATCATAAGCGGCCATTTGCGTTGGCGAGCAATTGTTGGCGGTACAGTCGGTGACAACAGCCGGCGTGGTGGTGAGTGCTACGTCGCTATAGGTGGTGGTCTTGTTAACTTGGATGCGGTCGGCAATGTCGCTTGCCAGATACGTTGCCTCGGTACGAAAAAACGCATTGCGATTAGCATCTAATCCGCGGAGTTGTAAACCGCTGGCGCCGAGCAGGCCAACTGACAAGATGAGGACTGAGATTAAAACCTCAATCAGAGTAAATGCTTGTACCGATTGTCTCACTACGCTACTTCCAATAATTAAAAAAATCTACAATGGTTTAACAATCGCCTGGTGCTACGTTGTCGATTTTAGATCGACCGACAGGGGTAACGGTGATCAGACGGTCTTTGCCTGGGGCGCAAAATATAAATGTTCGAGTCGAGTTGTCATGCATGGCGCCGAAGGCGTTGAATTGCAGTGAATCGCTTTCTGAGTTGATGGCATCAACGCCGAGCGGCGCTGGGAACGAGCGAATGATATCGCCGGTACAATCGCCTGGGTTACCGACGACGACACACCAGCCTCGACCGAATTCGTTGTCATTGTCGATGGTGTTGTCGATGGCGTTGGTTGCTTGCAGGCTCACAACCCCACTGACCTTGGATGCCTCGCTACGAGCAAGGTTGATCGCTGTGACCAGTTCATTGATTTGGGTTGTCGTTTGGTTTTTGCTGACTATCGAGTTGAAGCTGGGGGCAGCCGCAAGGATGCCAGTGCCAATCAAGGCGACGACGAGTACCAGTTCTATCAACGTCATGCCATACATCGACAAGCGCATTGTTACCTCCTAACCAGCTCGATGACTCATGCAACACTGCTTTTTGTTCATCGACTTCAGGATGCTAATCTAACACCTCGCTGGTCGTAATTTGATCGATTCGGGTTGCGCTAAGGCCGAACGGTCGAATCCCCAGTTCGAGCGGTAGGGGCAGTTAAAATGCGGGTCAGAAGCCATTGAATGATTGACTCGGCGCACCAAAAAACACTTAGGTTAGCTGTAGACTTGAGGCCTTAAATGTTGTGACAAGAGGGATGGCTGATGCAACTTGAGAAACGTCTTTTGTTGATCCTGCTACTGAACTCAGGTTGGGCTTCGAACGCGAATGCTGGCGACGCCATAGACACATCACTGGCGGTCCCCGCGACAGCGGTGATCAGTATCAATAACACTCGCGGCGCAGTGGCTATTATCGGTTGGGATCAGGCGCAGGTCAGCATCAAGGGTGAGCTTGACGATCTCGCCGAGGCACTAGTCTTCGATGCCGATGAGGGTTTGATCGTTGTTGATGTCAAGATGCCCCGTCAGGATCTGAACTGGGGTAATGGCTCCGATCTGACCATCCAAGTGCCCCATAGCAGCCGAGTCAAATTTGTAGGTGTTTCCTCAGAGGTTGAGATTGAGAATGTACTGGGTGGGGTCCAGTTGCAGTCCATCAGTGGTGATCTACGGGCTCGAAAAATCGAAGGACAGCTGATAATGAACACCGTCAGCGGTGACATTATCATTGAGGGTGTGGCTGGTTCAGTACTGGCGTCTACCATCAGCGGTGATCTCGCATTGTCTGTCACAGCCACTGACGTGCGACTTGATACGGTTTCTGGTGATTTGGTCATTGAGATGGCAGCGGTGGACCATCTTGCCGTACGTAGCGTCAGTGGCAGCATGGATATTACCGGGGAGCTTAACCCGGCAGGTCAGATAGACCTGTCATCAGTCAGCGGTGATATCCGCCTCGGCTTGCAATCGGGGCTCAGTGCCACCGTTGATCTGGAGGGTGGTATGAGTGGTGCTATTGAAAATAAACTGAGTGAGCTTGAAGCCCAAACCCATTTTCCTGCTCGCCAGCGCCTCAATGCTGTATTTGGCGATGGCAAAGGTCGAGTGTCGGTTCGTACTGTCTCAGCAGATATTACGCTAGAGGAGGTTTGATAACCCGTTGTGACTGAATCTCATTCCAGGCAAGAAGCGGGCTGGCGAACCAACCTGTTTGAGGAAGTTAAGCGGCGACGGGTGATCCGCACAGCGACCCTGTATGTTGTCATACTGTGGCCGATCATTCAGATTGTCGACATTCTGTCGCCCACCCTCTCCTTGCCTGACAGCACTATGCGCTATCTGGTCATGGCCTTTGCTGCTGGCTTGCCGTTGGTGTTGCTCAGTGCCTGGTTGTTCGATCTGAATCAGCGAGGCGTGGTCCGCGATCAGGGCTTGAATGCGAGTGCTTCTCACGCGGATGCTGGTGTCGTTCCGCCTGAAGCGGTGGCTTTGATAGGCAGCCGAGCCGAGCTGGCAGTGATTGTCGTGATGTTATTCGTCGTTGGCGGTTTATTTTATGCCCAGCTCACTCTCCAGGAAGCCAGTGGGTCGCCAGCCGTTAATGTCCCGGCGCAGGAACGCACTGTCGAGGTCGCAAAGGCCGTCACCAAGGCGAGTAGTCAGCTGGCAGTAGTCAATAGGATCGCGGTCTTGCCCTTTGAATCTTTTACTGATGACAGTCGTGATCGATTCTTCGCCGACGGACTTTCGGAAGAGTTGCTCAATGTGCTCGCCGGGGTGCAAGGACTGCAAGTGGCAGCTCGCACGTCATCTTTTGCCTATCGCGGTGTGCGGAAAAGCATGCAGCAGATCGGTAGAGAGCTGGGCGTTGATGTGATTCTTGAGGGTAGTGTGCGGCGTAATGATATTGATGACACCATTCGTGTGACTGCGCAATTGATCAACGCTCATGATGGCGCGCACCTTTGGTCGAGCACGTATGATCGCCAATTTAACGATATTTTTAAGATTCAGGATGATATTGCCGCAGCGGTTGTCGGTGAGCTGAAAATCAAGTTGCTGGGTGCGAAGCCACTGGATCTGCTAACCCGGGCCTCTGCCAGCCCCGAAGCCATCATTCTGTATAGTATGGGTCAGGCTGAATTGGCCCGCCGCAGCGAGGTGAGTCTACAGGACGCCGCACGATTTTTTCAACGGGCAGTTGATCTGGACCCTGACTATGTGGCGGCGTGGGTCGGTCTGGCAGACGCCAACACGCTGCAAGTATCCTATGGTTTTGGTGCAGCGGGCCAGACTAGTGGCAGCGATACGGATAGGAATGGTCTGCTGGCTGTGGCGCAGGCGGCGGTCGACAGGGTGTTGAAATTGAACCCGCAGTCAGGCATGGCCTGGGCCAGTCAAGGCTTGATCCACAGGGTGCGCAACCACGAAGACGAAGCTGCCAAGCAGGCATTACTCAAGGCCATCGAATACAGCCCGAACTATGCGATGGCACATATGTGGTACGCGCCGCTGATCGAGGATCCTGATGCCAAGCTTGCCGAGTTTGAGATGGCCTTCAAGCTGGACCCTCGATCCCCCGTTGCCGGTTATAACGTCGCTAGCCTCTATATTGATCGCGGTCGTGACGCCGAAGCGATGCAGGTCTTCGGCAGTATCATCGACGCGAACCCTAACTTTGCATTGGCCTATGGATTGTCGGCGCGGGTTAGTCAGGCCCGTGGTCGAGTCAGTGATGCGATTCGACAATATGAAAAAGCCTATGAGTTGTCTGGGAGCGATGAGGTTGCTTTTGATCTCGCCGAGTTGCAGATGTCGCTGGGTAACTATTTGCAAGCCGATGAATGGATTAGTGTGGCCAAGGCGACCGCTGCGCCTGAGCATACGCTGCGCTTTGATTGGCTGGAGGTGCAGCGTTATGCCATGCAAGAAGAGTTTGGCAAGGTGCGGGTCGTGCTGCAACGACTGGCCCAGCCGAATGAGCTGACGCGTGAGAGTCATCTGGTGGCGGCTTATGCATCCTATTTGAACGGCGAGCCGCAAGCCGCGATTGACTATTGGCAGCAGGCGCAGGCCTTCGAGGACAAAAAAAGGCAGGGTGGCGACCTCGAACAGTTTGCGATGTTGGGTGCCGTCTACGCTTATCAACAATTGGGTCAAGTGGAGGCTGGCGGCGCCTTACTCAACGCCGCCAAGGTCAAGCTGGATGCGGTTGTGGCAGGGGCCGCACGTGCGGATCCCAGCGTCTGGTACCGCCAAGCGCTGGCGAACCAGTTGGCAGGCCAGCAGCAGATGGCCCTGATGAGCCTGCAACGTGGCATTGATGAAGGCTGGGTGGCATTTTGGCAGCCGCCTATTGAGCCAATTCTACAGGATATGGCAGCGCAGCCTGAGTTTCAGGCCATGATGGGGGGCTTGCAGACCAGAATCAATTTGAGTCGTGGTCAGTACGCTCTTGAGCAGTCGTTTGCGGCAAACCCAAACGCGTCAGGCTCTGGCTCCAAGTGAGCGGGGTACTTGAAGATTGGTCAAAACACCCAATCTTCGGTCAGGTAGCGCACGAGTCAATTATGTCGTCTGCCCAGGAGATGCGCTATCTACATTGAATTCATTGACTTACGGTTTTGGTGCGATCCTTGCAGGTCTTTATGCAGAGTTAGGCATCGGCAGAGTTAGGCAGAATAAGCCGAGCTTACGAACGGAACAACGTTGTATTAATCATGATCGACGGAGATATTATGGATAACGAGATTAAATCATCATTGACTGCCACGGACACCTGGATGCGGGGTTTGTATATGTTGTTGTTTACGGTGATCTACTCGGTGACGGAGTTCGTCCTAGGGCTGATTGTCGTGTTCCAGTTTATTCATGTGCTCTTTAGTCGCGACACCAACGAGCGACTGCTGGATTTCAGCAGCGACTTAAGTGTCTATATTTACCAGATACTGCAATTTTTGACCTTTAATTCGGAAGCAAAGCCTTATCCTTTTGCTGTCTGGCCGAACGGTCCTGAGGACCTTGAAAGCCTGGATGTGTTTGACAATGTGGAAGTTGGCCCTGACGTAGACTCTGACGTAGGCTCTGAAGTAGGCTCTGAAGTAGGCTCTGAATCAGGCACCGAGGCGGCGGGTACTAACCCAAGCCAGAATGATCCGGAGGATGCCGCTAGTGCCAAGAAGCGCGAGAAGGATTCAAAGCCGGATCAGCCAGCGGATTGATAGCGCCCAAGATGACTCGAAAGCGACTGCATTTCTGTCGTCGCTGAGATATCCTCGCTGTTGCGACCATGACCCTTCATGGTCATGCCCTGACGATGAAGCCTGCCGCTGATGTTGAGCGGTTATAAGGGCTATGGCGTGTAACAAAGGAAATTCGAGATGTCCCTGCTGAGTACCCTCCGACTAGCACTTGTCATGCTGTTGTTTGTCCCCGTCACCGAAGCTCAGATTACCGAAGCTCAGATTACCGAAGCTCAGATTACACAAGCTCAGATTATAGAAGCCGAACCCGAGCAAGACCTTAAAGTCGAAGCTGCCCACTGGGATATTAGCCAGCCTGACTACACCGTTTCGGCCAGTCAGGCCAGTCTGAAGGTGAGCGAAGGCACCTGGATGAGCCTGGACATCTCACCTGATGGCAAGCAGATCGTGTTTGACCTGTTGGGTGATATTTACCGCATACCCTTTGCGGGCGGGTTGGCAGAGCCCTTACGCTCTGGTCTGGCCTGGGAGATTCAACCCCGCTACAGCCCCGACGGTGGGTCGATCGCATTCACCTCTGATATCGAGGGGGGTGACAATATCTGGGTGCTGGATTTAGCGTCGAAGCAGACCCGGCAAATCACTTATGAAAAATTCCGCCTGATGAATAGCCCCACATGGCACCCGCAGGGTCAGTACATTGCCGCCCGCAAGCACTTCACCACGTCGCGTTCCTTAGGTACGGGAGAAATTTGGTTGTTTGATGCCAACGGCAATCAAGACGATAAAGGTGTGCCGATCATCGAGCGAGCCGATCCAGCTTTGCAGAAAGAGCTGGGCGAGCCAACCTTTGCGCCCGATGGTCAGTCGCTGTACTTCACCCGCGACAGTACGCCGGGTAATACCTTTATTTATCATCAAGATACCAACAACGAGGTGTTCCAGATTCGCCAAGTGGATCTGAGTACCGGCGAAGTCAAAACTGTGGTGGGTGGCCCCGGTGGGGCGGTTCGACCAACGCCGTCACCGGATGGACGCTTTCTTGCCTATGTTAAACGCGTGCGGGCGATCTCTCGGCTGTTCCTGTTGGATCTGGTGTCCGGTACAGAAACGATGCTCGTTGATACGTTAGACCAGGATCTGCAGGAAACCTGGGCGGTGCAGGGTTTGTACCCGACAATGGCCTGGACGCCCGATAGTCAGCAGATCATCTACTGGGCTGGCGGTAAAATCTGGCGAGTTGGCCTTCAAGGCAGTGAGCCGGTGAATATTCCGTTTCAAGTCAGCGATACTCGGGATATCTATCCGCCGCCGCGGTACAACATTGATGTCGCCCCAAATCAATTTGAGACGCAGATGGTGCGTTTTGCGCAGCCGTCGCCAGACGGTCAGTCCATCGTCTTTGAGTCTCTCGGGCAGCTGTTTATCAAGACAGGAGACGCCGCGCCGCGGGTCGTCACTCAAGAGCAAACTGATGGCTTCGATTTCTCGCCGGTCTGGTCGCCCGACAGTCGCTATATCTATTTTATTCGCTGGAACGACCAAACCTTGGCTTCCATTCGCCGGGTCAAGCAACAAGGCGGAAGGTCTGAACAACTGAATCGACAAACCGGTCAGTACACCGAGCTCTCAATAGCCGCTGATGGCCAAACCCTGGCTTACCGAAAACTCAAGGGGCGATCTTTTCTATCACCAGACTGGGGTCAAAAACCCGGTATCTACCTCATGGATATCAAAACTCGTGACGCGCAATTTGTTGGTGATCAAGGAACTCTGCCGAGAGTGACGGCGGATGGCAGAGTGACTGTACAGGATCGAAAATCCGGCGTCGGCCGCGGTAGTTCATCGGTCAACACTCAATTGTTATCCATGACCCGCGATGGTCTCGATGTTCGTGTTGTCGCTGAAAGTGAGTTTGCCACTAGGCTGTTGCCCTCGCCGAATGATCGCTACCTGGCGTTTCTTGAAAACCACCAAGTCTACGTCACCATGCTGGCGAAAACCGGTAAGCCGCTGACTGTCGGCCGCGAGACTGGCGGGCTGCCAACTCAAAAGTTGAGCCTCGTCGGTGGTACCTATTTGCACTGGTCTGAAGACAGTGAAACCTTGAGTTGGTCTGTTGGCGCTGAGATGAAGTCAGTGAATGTGGTCGCAGCCATGAGTGCAACTGAAGATGATAGGCCGAAACTAAGTAGCGTGAATTTATCTCAGGTGGTTGATGCCGCACGGCCCGCCGGTCTGTTGGCGATTACTGGCGCGACGGTGATCACCATGGATGCTGATCGCCAAGTGATTGAGCAGGCCACTATTCTTGTGCAGGACAATCGTATTGTATCGATTGGTCCGCAGAATGAAGTGGTTATACCGGCCAATGCTCGACGTTTAGATGCTACCGATCAGTTCATTGTGCCTGGGCTGATCGATGTTCATGCACACGGTGCTTACGGATCAGGACAAATTATTCCGCAACAAAATTGGGATTCGCTGGCGCATCTGGCGCTTGGTGTGACCACCTTGCACAATCCTTCCAGTCGGGCGACTCAGGTGTTTGCCGCTAGTGAGTATGCCCGTGCAGGGTTGATATTGTCGCCACGAATCTTCTCTACCGGCGAAATTGTCTATGGAGCCAAGAGCACCAGTTGGGCGCCGATTGACTCTCTAGGTGATGCCCTAAGTCATATTCGACGGCTCAAAGCGCAGGGCGCGATCAGTATTAAGAATTATAATCAGCCTCGTCGAGATCAGCGCCAACAAGTTATTGAAGCTGCGCGCCAGGAAGGCCTGATGACCGTGGCAGAAGGGGGTTCATTGTTCCATATGGATATGAACCTGATTGCCGATGGCACTACGGGTGTTGAGCATAATGTGCCGACGTTAGTGATGTATGATGACGTGACCCAATTCTGGCGCCAATCCAAATCAGCCTACACGCCGACACTGGTGGTGACGTTCAATGGTTTGACTTCGGAAGACTATTTTTATCAGGAAACCGAGGTCTGGAAGCATCCAATACTGTCGAACTTCGTGCCGCCAAGCGTGTTACAGCCTCGTTCAGTTCGCCGGCCCATGGCGCCAGAGAGTGATTATAAAGATGACGACTCAGCAGCCTCGGCGAAAGTATTACTGGAGGCGGGCGTGCTCGTAAACACTGGGGGACATGGCCAGCGGGAAGGCTTATCAACTCATTGGGAAATGTGGAGCTTTGTTCGAGGCGGCATGTCGCCGATGCAGGCGCTATCGGCGGCCACCATTAATCCGGCAACCTATATTGGTATGAATCAAGACTTGGGCTCTCTGGAGGTAGGCAAGCTCGCCGATATGGTGATCTTGGATGGTGATCCGTTAGCGGATATTCGCCATACTGACAAGATCAGCAAGGTGATGCTAAATGGCCGGGTGTTTGTAGCATCGACTCTACAGGAGGTTGTCACCGGCAACCAAAAGTTGAAGCCGTTTTGGTGGCAGAATCGTACGCAAGATCAGATTCGTTAAACGGCTGGGCCCAATTAAGGCGCGACGGATAAAGGCGCGTGCCTTAGCTCGATCTGGCTAACCTATTTATCTCAACTATTTATCTCAACTATTCATCTCAACTATCGATTGCTGTCCTTGCCTTGGTTCGTCGTCCATATTGTTATGGCAAAGGCCGTTGTGTCTATCCAGCGGTTTTCGAACAC
>Ga0181556_1004032_pt1 | contig 12183 bp, 11 predicted proteins | sample 011ome_14_FD_148651 | JGI IMG/M metagenome (GOLD analysis project Ga0181556, IMG submission 148651) | Coastal salt marsh microbial communities from the Groves Creek Marsh, Skidaway Island, Georgia - 011505AT metaG (spades assembly) | ecosystem: Environmental > Aquatic > Marine > Intertidal zone... | reverse complement strand
TGGAGTACTTCAACGCCACGCTGCACCGGCTCAACGCCAGCCTCGGTCAGTTGGAGGGGATGATGGGCCGGGTGATGCGGCTGGTCGAGGTGGCCGAATCGGCGATGGCGCCGGTGGCCGCGACCGATTCCGCGGTGCGCGGCGTGCTCAGGGCGCTGCGGCTGCGCTGATCCCGCAGGCCGGTCAGATCCCGGGGCGTAGCGCCGGCGCCAGTGCCGACAGCGGGATGTGCGGTTGCACCATCCCGCCGGTGATCGACCAGACCAGGGCGCCGGTGGTGAAGTCGATCGGGGTGTCCCGGGCGACCGGATAGTCCGGCATGTAGAGGATCAGTTCGTCGGGGGTCAGCGCCCACGCCTTGTAGCCGCCGGAGTACACCTTGTCCGGTGTCCAGCGTTCCGGGATGAACGGGTAGGTGTTGGGCTGGTGCGCCGGCAGTGCCGCGTCGAGGGCGGCCTGGATGTACGGGGCGCCCAGCGACGGGATGGCGCCGGGGTCGACGATGTCGGCGAGTTGCACCTGCCGGCCGGTGGCGGTGTCGTAGGCGAAGGTCCGATAGGCGCTCTGGATCGCCGGGCCCTCGAGGCGGGCGGTGCTCTCCGAGTTGTAGGTCTCGTGGAAGACCACCGTGCGGATGGTGCCGTGCTGGAACGTCTCGAAATTCGCGTCGCCCCAACTGTGCTGGACCATCCGCTCGGCGGCCGATCGCCAGTTGTTCATCAGCGTGGTGAGGTAGGTGCTGATGGTCGGACCGATCGGCGAGTCGATCTCGGCCGGGATCGCGATGTTGATCTCCCGGACCGCCTTGCGCACCGACATCACCGAGGCGTGGCAGTACTGGCCGTTCCACCCTCCGCCCATCTGGGCGCACAATGAGTCGGCCGACGCCGAGGCCGTCGGCGCGGTCACCACCGATGCCGCCGCCGCGGCCACGACGGCGGCGGCGGCGGCGATGCGGTGCCCGCGCCGGCCGCTCACGGCAACTCGACCTTGCTCGCCCGCCAGGAGCCGTCGACCTTCTCCAGCGTCATCTTCATCCGGCTGCGGTCGATGCGCGGATCGGGCAGCTTGGTGTTGGCCACCGACTGATCGACGAACAACAGCACGACGGCCCGGTCCTTGGACACCGACTGCACGGCGGAGTCCACCACCACGCCGCGGGCGGTGGCCTTGTTCTCGATCAGCAGCTGGCGCAGCTCGACACTGGACTGCGAATAGAGGTCCTTGAACTCGCCGGTCGCGCCGTCGAGCACCTGCTGGAAGTTCTCGTCGACCTTGTTCGAGTCGATGCTGGTCAGCACCTGCGCATAGCTGACCGCGGTGCGCTGGGCCTGTTCCCGGGCCTGGTCGATCTGGTGCTGGTTCCACACCGTCCAGCCCAGGAAGCCGGTCGCCCCGAGCAGTGCGACCAGGGGGACCGCCACCGCCAGCGTCCGTCGCGACGGCAACCTTCCGGCCCTCCCGGCGCCGGTGACTCCCTCGTCGGTCGCCGTCGACTCGTCGGTGACCACCTCGTCGGACTCGACGTCCACGAGGTCGACGATCTCGTCGTCCCCGGTGCTCTCGTCGCGCGCGTCGGCCGCCGGTTCCTGCGTCGGGTCGGCCGGTTCCTGCGCGTCGGGCGGCCCGGTCCCGGTGGCTTCGTGATCAGTCATGACTGGCATCTTTACTCATTTCCCTGGACAGGCATCAGTTGGGCGGCTCGATGGGCAGCGTCGGCCCGCCGTAGGGCGTCGGGATCGAGAACTTGCCCTTGGGTGACGGGTCGGTCCGCTTGCCCAGGTCCATACCCATCGGGGGGCCGGCGGTGTCGTCGCCGGCGGGTCGCGGCGCGTTCTTGGCGCCACGGATCAGCACGGCGACGTCGGTGTCGCGGCAGTAGGTGTTCAGGAACGGCTCGTAGTAGTCCGCCGACGACGGGGGATTGCGCGGGTTGCCGTACTCGCAGGCGTAGCGCGGGTAGATGTCGGCGTTCAACCAGAACCCGTTGTCGTGGATGATGCTGCTCAGCGAGTCCAGCACCGAACCGCGGTAGCTGGGGAACAGCGCGTTGAGCGCCGGCACCCGCAGGTACATCAGGTTGGTGGTGGTGGCCAGGTCGCCGAGCAGCGACACCATGGTGTCGGAGTTGTCCGCGAACAGGTTGTTGGTGGCGTCGAAGGTCGTCGGGCCGGCCTGCAGCAGCGTCCGGTAGCCCCCGGTCATCCGGTTCACCCCGCCGAACACCTCGTCGAGGTTGGCCGTGGCGACCTTCATGCCCTCGTTCTTGTCGGCGACCAGTTGCAGAGTGATCCGGCTGGTGTTGAGCAGCTTGGTGGTCTCCGGCAGGACGCCGTCCAGCGCGGACAGCAGGAACGTCCCGCCCTCGACGATCGCGCTGAGCTTCTCCGGCCCGTCCTTGCTGAGGCTCAGTTCCTTGCGGATGATCTCCAGCTTGTCGGTGTCGATCTGTTTGAGCATGGAGTCGGAGTTGGCCAGCAGTTGGGCCAGGGTCACCGGCACCTCGGTGCGTCCCAGCGAGAACGTCCCGCCGTCGCTGAGGAACGGGGCCTTGCCGTTGCCCCCGTCGAAGTCGATGTACTGCTCGCCGGCAGCCGACAGGCCGGCCACCCGCGCCTTGCTGGAACTGGACAGCTGCACCGACGAGTTCAGCCGGATCTGGGCGTTGACGCCCTCGGGGACCAGCGAGAGCCGCTCGACCTTCCCGATCGGCACCCCACGCAGCGTCACATCCTGGTTGGGCAGCAGGCCACCGGATGCGGGCAGTTCCACCGTGACCCGGTAGACCGACGCCAGCGGGTTCCAGCGCAACGCCCCCAGCATCAGGTAGGCCAGCCCGACGATCAGGGTCATCAGCAGCGCCAGCGCCGACAGCCAGGCCTTGTGGCGGTACCCGGTCTTGACCGTGCCGACGATTCCGTTGGCGATCGCCCCGATCACGATCCGGCTCCCTGCGCGGGCGCCGGGGGCGGCACCGGGCCCGGCGGCGGGCCCTGCGGCTGCACGAACTCACCGGGCGCGGTCGGGCCGGGCGGCGGTCCGACGACCTGCCATTGGCCGGGCTCGGTCGGGCTCGGGATCACCGGCACCTGCGGCACGTTCGGGCCGCGGCCGACCACCCGCTCCTGCAGGCGGTACAGGATGTTCTGGAACGACCCGATCAGCTGGTTGTAGGTGGACCACTTCGGCCCGTGGAAGCCCTGGTCGCCCTGCTGGAAGCCGATGTCCGGGATGGCGCCGAGAATGAGCCGGTCGACGGTGCCGCGCAGCGAGATGGCATCGCCGGACAGCGCCTTGATGACCGGCGGCATCAGGCCGTTGAGGGCTCGGACGCTGGTGTTGGGATCGAGCACCACCTCGTTGAACGCGCCGGAGATCGTGTTGAGGTCGGCGATCACGCTGCGCCCGCTGGTGTCGGTGCCGGCCACCGACGGGAACTTCTGCAGCATCCCGCTGGTCGCACCGGCCTGCACCACCAGGTCGGCGATCCGGGTGGTGTTGGCGGCGAGGGTGTCGGTGGCGGGTGCGGCACCGGCCATCACATCGTTGATGACGCCGGTCTTGGCGTCGATGCGCTTCGACAGGGTGGACAGCGAGGTCAACGAGTCGGCCAGCTGGTCGGTGCGGCGGTTCATGGTGCCGAGCAGCTGGTTGGTGTGCGAGACCAGGTCGCGGAAGTTCTTGCCGCCGTCCTCGCCGGCGGCCTTGCCGGCACCGTTGATGATGTCGGTGAGGTTCTGCACCGCTCCGCCGTTGACCAGGACGGCCGCCCCGGTCAGCAGGTTCTCGACGGTCGCTGCCTCCGCGGTGTCCTCCATCCCGATGGTGTCGCCGTCCTTGAGCAGCGGGGTGTCGGGGGTGGCGTTGGCCGGCGGCTTGACCGCGACGAACACGTCGCCCAGCGGTGTGGCCGAACGCAACTCGACGGTGGTGCCCTTCGGCAACCGGACGCCCTCGCCGATCCGCAGGGTGGCCACCGCGGTGTAGTTGCGGGCTTCGATACTGTCCAGCTGCCCGACGTCGGCGCCGTTGAGCCGCACCTTGGCGAACGCCGGCAGGTTGAGCGCGTTCTCGAACACCGCGGTGATGTTGTAGCCGCCCTTGCCCAGGCCCGGCTTGGGCAACGGCAGGCTGGACAGACCGTTGGTGGCGCAGCCCGCGGTACTCAGCACCAGCGCCGCGGCGACCGCGGTGGCGGCTTTCCTACTGCCCATCATTTCTGCCCCATCGCCGCAAGTCCGTCGAGGATGTAGGAGATCCCGAAATCCGGGCCGAAGTCCTGCAATGTCCCCGTGCTGCAACCCAATTGGCGCAGATGCATGAGATTGCAGATCTCCTTGATGTGCTGGGTGTCGAACAGCACCTTGTCGGTGAGCACCCGCACCCGGGCCGCCCCGTTCTCGCGGTCGATGATGTTGTACAGGTTGTCCAGCGTCATCGGTGTGACGTCGAGCAGTTCGGAGAAATCGCGCTGGTGTCCGACGGTGGTGGACAGCACGGTGCCGGTGTCACCGACCAGGCCCTTGATCTGGTCGCGGTTCTTCTCCAACAGGTCACCGAGCTGGGTCAGCACCGCGTTGAGCGTCTTGCCGGTGGTGCCGCTGCCGAGATCCTCGTCGGCCAGCACCTGAGACAGCACCCGGATGGTGGAGCCGAACTCGTTGAGCGTGCCCTCGTTGGCGGCCGCGGCGTCCATCAGCGAGCTGAGGTTCTCCACCACCGTGGTCAGCTGCTCTTTGGTCTGCGCGCCGCCGTCGGCGGAAAGCCGCATGGCTTTGGACAATTCGGTGAGCGCGGACTTCATCCGCTCGCCGTTGCCGTCGGCCACGCCGGCGGCGGAGTCGATCAGGGTGCGCATGTCCCCGTTGCCCTTGCCGTCGCCGCCGAGGGACTTCGCCAGCCGGTCGACCATGTCGAGGGTCTTGGTGAACTCCACCGGCGTCTTGGTGCGGGTGAGCGGGATGGTGTCGTGGTCCTTCAGCGCCGCGCCGCCGGTGTACGGCGGGGTCAGCTCGACCGAGCGCTCGGCGAGGATCGAGGTCTGCAGGGTGACCGCCTGCGCGTCGGCCGGGATCTTGACGTTCTTGTCGACGGTAAACTCGACCTCGACATAGCCGGTCTTGGGGGTGACCTTGGTGACGCTGCCGACCTTCATGCCCAGCACCTGGACGTTGTTGGTGGTGTAGAGACCGGCGGTGTTGTCGAACTGGGCGGTCAGCGTGATGGTGTCCATCCGGGCCTTGGCCAGCTTGAACGCGTACACGCCGGCGACGCCGACCGCCACGGCGGCCACGATCGCCAGGATGAGGAGCCCTCTACCGCGCTTCACTGGCAGTCCTTGTAGTACTCGACCATCCCGAACTGCTTGGCGCGGCCGCTGATGGCGCACATCCACGAGTCGATGACGATGCCGTTGGTGAAGTTGGTGTCGAGTGCGTTGCCGGTGCCGGTGGCGTTGGCCAGGCCGCGGATGGCGACCGGCGCGCTCTGCAGGATGCTGCTCAGCATGTCGTCGTGCTGGGCGAGCAGCCCGGTGAGGGTGTTCATGTTCGCCAGCAGCGCGTCGACCTGCGGCCGGTCGTTGATGACCGTCTTGTCGAGCACCTGCACCAGCTCGGTCAGACCCTGCACCATGCCGTGGAACGCGGCCCGCCGGGCGACGAACTCGCCGAGCAGTTGCTGGCCCTGGTTGACCATGCTGCCGATGCTGGCCTGCTGGCGGCGCAGCGTGGCGGTCACCATGTCCATCGTCTTGAGCATGCTGCCGATCTGGTCGCGGCGGTCGGCCATCACCGTCGACAGCCGCTTGAGGTTGTCCATCGCCTGCGGGATCAGCGGCGGCATCTGCTCGATCTGCTTGCCCAACAGCCCGACGGCCCGGGCGAGGTCGTCGGTGTTCACCTCGCCGTAGTTGACGGCCACGTCCTGCAGCGCCTGCTGCAGGTCGTAGGGGACCTCGGTGTGGTTGAGGTCGATGGTGTTGTTGGGCAGCGGCCCGTTGCCGCCCGGATGCAGGGCGAGGTAGCGCGATCCCAGGATCGTGGTGACCATGATGACCGCGCGGGAGTCCTTGCCGACCTGGATGTTGTTCTGGACCCGCATGTCGACGACGACCTTGTCGCCGGCCAGGTGCATACCGGTGACCACCCCGACCGGGATGCCGGCCACCGTGACGGGGTTCTTCGGCAGCAGGGCGGCGGCCTGGATGAACTCCGCGCTGATCCGCTTGTAGCCCGGCCCGACCTTGGTCAGGAAGACCAGCGCGGCCAGCAGGGTGGCCAGCACGCCGAGGGCGACCAGCCCGATCATGGTCTTGCTGCGGTCCTCGAGGGTGAGTTTGCGCGGCTGGCCGCGGTACTTCCGGTCGATTTTCGTGTCAGCTGCGCGTGGGTCAACCATTGGCCATGTTCCTGCACTTGGGGGTGTGCTGGGCTTGGTTGCCCGGCGTCGCGGCGTTGACGATGATCGGCGTCACGTCGTTGAGGCCGGGGAAGAAGCCCAGCGCGTTGAGGTCGCAGGCGTAGACGTTGGCGTAGGCGCCGTAGTTGGTGACCCGGGCCAGTCCCTTGAGCATCAGCGGCAGGTTCGCGCCGATGAACGCCAGCTGCGGCTGGATGGTGACCAGGTGTGAGGCGAATCCCGGCTCCCGGGTGATCAGCGCCTGCAGCGACGGGTTCACCTCGTTGGTGACGGCCCCGAGTTGGCGGACCACCCGGGACAGCGAACCCATCGAGGACACCAGTTCGGGCCGGCGGGCGTTGAAGGTGTCCACCATCTTGCGGCTGTTGGCCAGCGTCTTCTCGATGTTGTCGTTCTGTCGGGCCAGCGTCCCGAACAGCCGGTCCATCCCGGTGATCAGGTCACCGAGCAGCGCGTCGCGCCCGGCGAAGGTCTCGGTGAGTTTCCCGGTCTGGTCGACCAGGGTGGCCCAGGACGCGGAGTCGCCCTGCAGCGACTGGATCGCCGCGTTGGAGATCTGGTCGGCGGCTTTGGGATCGATGGTGGCGAACAGCGGTTCGTAGCCGTTGAGCACCACGCCGACGTCGAACGACGGGATGGTGCGCTCGACCGGGATGACGCTGCCGGCCGCCAGCGGGGTGGCGTCGCCTTTCAGGCCGAGCCGCAGATCGAGGTACCGCTGCCCGACGATGTTCTGGTAGAGGATCGAGGCCTCGGTGTTGGCGAAGAGTTTCTGGTCGTCCTGCAACTGGAAGTTGACCCGGGCCCGGTTGCCGTCGAGCAGGTCGATGTTCGACACCCGGCCCACCCGCACCCCGGCCATCCGGACGTCGTCGCCGTCGCGCAGACCGAACACGTCGGTGAACTCGGCGGCGTAGCCGGTGGTGGGTCCGGTGACGCTGCGCTGCAGGGTCGAGTAGACCAGCCAGGTCATGATCGAGGTGATCACCAGGAAGGACACCAGGCCGATCACGAGCTTCCGAAGCTTCACCTAGGCCCCCTCGGCGGACGTGACGGTCATCCCGCGCACCAGCGGGGCCAGCAGCAACTGGGTGGCCGTGCTGGCCGGCTGCCCGGTCAGGTAGGACAACTGCGCGACCTCCTGCGGGCTGCCGACCGGCCCGACGTTGCCGCCGTAGGAGGCCGGGGCCGCCGCCGGGGCGGGGCCCTCGGCGGGCAGGAAGCCCGGCGGCCACGGCGCGACCGGCGCGATCGGGGCCGGGTCCGGGTTGGGCGGGGGCGGCGGGGCGGCGTTGGCCGGGTTGGCGGTGCCGGGAACCGGCGCCGAGGGACTCATCGGCGGACCGACACCGCCGAGGATGCCGGTGCCGATGCCCTCCGACAGCGGCGGGTTCGGGTCGACCAGGCTGGGTCCGCCCGGCTGGATCAGCGGCGGGCCGACGGCGTGCAGGTTGCCGTTGGGCCCGACGACGGTGCCCGGCGGCGGCATCAGGTCCTTCGGCGGCTGGTAGTTCTGCGGCATCAGGACCTCGGGCAGGGCCGGGCGGACCGGGATCAGCGGCGCCGTATAGCAACTCGGCCCCTTGAGTTCGCCGTACATCGGGCAGTCGGCCCGGGTGTAGGAGTAGGTCGGCTGCAGGGCGAAGTTGGAGCGCAGGTTGAACACGTCCATCTCGTTCACCCAGCCCTCGGGGAACTTGTCCGCGAACACCTTGAGTTTCTGGAAGCCCGGCAGCCAGTTGCCCGAGGTCTGCGCCAGCACGCCGGTCACCGGGGTCAGCTCCCGGCCGATGGTGATCATCCGGTCGATGTGGTTGGTCAGCGCGGTGTTGGTGGTGCCCAGCGTGGTGGCGCCGCCGCTGAGCATCGAGTCCAGTTGGGCGCGCTGCTCGACGAGCACCTGCATCGGCACCACGGCCTTGTGCAGCGCGTCGAGCAGGTCCGGCGCGGTCTGCTGCAGCCCGTCGGCCGCGGCGATCAGCGCGCTGAGCATCGACGGACCGGTGCTGTCGGTGGCGACCACCGAGTTCAGCTGGTTGACCAGCCGGTCGAGTTGGGCGCCGGCCTTCAGCAGCGCCGGCCGACGGTCGTGGGTGGCCGCCCCAAGTGCGGCCAGGATCCCGAGGGTGTCGTCGCCGCGGCCGCGACCGGTGGCGTAGAGGATGTCGCGCAGCTTGCTGATGGTGGTCTGGAACAGGACGGTCGGGAGTTTCTCGTCCTCGGCGATGTGGTCCCCGGTGCGCAGTGCCGGTGCCTCGCCGTTGTCGACGAGTTCGACGCTGGACACCGCGAACACGTTGCTCGGCACCACCCGGGCGGTCACGGTGTTCGGGATCTGCGGGGCGTGCTCGGCGGTGAGGTCGATGTGCACCCGGTTGGGTTCGCCGAACGTCGCGGGCACCACGTTGTTGACCGTGCCGACCAGCAGCCCGTGGTAGCGGACATCGGAGCGGCTCGGCAGCCCGTCGCCGACGTTGTTCATATCGGCCACGATCCGGGTGAACGACTCCAGCCGGCCGGTCGACTTGGCCACCAGCAGCGCGGCCACCAGCGCCGAGGCCAGCATCACCCCGACCCCCGCCAGGAACAGCTGGCGGTTGTTCGGGCCGCGCCCGCTGAGATCGAAAACGCGCTTCTTGGCCATCAGCCGCCGAACCTCGCGCCGGAGTCGAGGCTGAACATCGCCATCGTCAGCAGCATGTTCACGATCACCACCACGGTGATCGCCGCGCGCATGGCGTGCCCGGCGGCAACCCCGACGCCCTCCGGGCCGCCGCTGGCGTAGAACCCGTAGTAGCACTGCAGGACCGCGGCGATCGCGACGAAGACCACGCACTTGACCACCGAGTAGAAGATCTCGGTGCCCGACAGCATCAGACCGAAGTAGTGCATGTAGCCGCCCATCGAGCCGCCGCTGATCAGCGACACGATGACCTGGGTGCTCAGGTAACTGACGCCGAGGCAGACGATGTAGAGCGGGATGATCGCGGTGATCGAGGCCATCAGCCGGGTGGTCACCATGTAGGGAATCGGCCGGATCGCCATGGTGTCCAGCGCGTCGATCTCCTCGGAGATCCGCATGGCGCCCAACTGTGCGGTGAACCGGCAGCCACTCTGGGTGGCGAAGGCCAGCGCGCAGGCGATGGGCGCCAGTTCGCGGGTGTTCACCAGCGAGGAGATGATCCCGACGGCCGGGCCGAGGCCGAGCAGCTGCAGGAAGTTGTAGCCCTCGATGCCGACCATCACGCCGACCACGATGCCCAGCACCAGGGCGACGCCGGCGGTGCCGCCGCCGACCACCAGTGAGCCGTTGCCCCACGCGACGTCGGCGAGCAGGCGGGTGTACTCCTTGCGGTAGCTCCGCAGCACCACCGGGATCCCGGCGACCGCTTTACCGGCGAAGTACAGGATGTGGCCCAACTGCATGACCGGGCCGGAGGCGCGGTCGCCGATGCTCTGCAGTGGCCGCAGCAGCGATGGAGTGTATTTGGTGGAGACCATGGTCTTAGAGCCCCGTCTTCGGGAACAGGATCAGGTACATCTGGCTGATCGCCACGTTGACGAGCATGAGCAGCAGGATCGACTCGACCACGGCGGCGTTGACCGAGTTGGCCACGCCCATCGAACCGCCCCGGGTGGAGAGTCCCTTCTCGCACGAGACGATCGCCACGATCGCGCCGTAGATCACCGCCTTGACCATCGCCAGCACCATGTCCGAGGTGGTGGTGAACGACGCGAACGTCGCCACGAAGCTGCCCGGGGCGCCGTGCTGGAAGTAGACGTTGAACAGATAGCTCGCCAGGAAGCCGGTGAACGTCACCAGTCCGGTGAGCGCGACGCCGATCAGGATGGCGGCGACGAAGCGGGGGACGACCAGGCGCTGGACGATCGAGATGCCCATCACCTCAAGGGCTTCGATCTCGTCGCGGATCTTGCGGGAGCCGAGGTCGGCGGTGATGGCCGAGCCGACGGCCGAGGCCATCAGGATCGCCGCTACCAGCGAGGCGGCCTGCCGGATCACCGCCAGGCCGCTGGCTGCACCGGCCAGCGAGGTGGCGCCGACCTGACCGGCGAGCAGCGCGAACTGCACCGACAGCGTCACCCCGATCGGGAGTGCCACGAAGACGGTCGGGACCACCGAGGTGCCGGCCATGAACGCGGCCTGCCGGATGAACTCCTGCCACTGGAACTTCCCGGTGAACAGGTCGATGAACAGTTGCTGGACGGTGCGCACGGCGAGGATCGCCTGCTGGCCCACCGTCGAGACCGCGGCCATCGGGTGGCGCTGGACGTAGCCGGCCACCCATTCGTCGATCTCCCCGACGCCGTCACCGTGGCGCTGCGCCGCCGGTTTCGTCATCGAGCCCCCTCAATTCCGCCGGATATCAAATGTGCAATCCGCACAGTAGGGCCGAGTGCGTTCACTCGGAGCGATATAGTGAAATTTCGGTACCCGAGAACCGCTATCAGGTGCTGAACCGGGAACACACCCGGTGTGCCCGAGTTGGACCGTGCCGAGCGGGAGCTGCTGCAGGAACTGTTGTGCGCCTACGGGCCTGGCGGTCACGAGGACGCCGTGCGCGCGGTGTGCCGACGCGAACTGGAACCGGTCGCCGACGAGACCTGGGTCGACGCTGCCGGCAATCTGATCGGCCGGTTCGGCGGCGCCCCCGGCCGTCCCGCGGTGCGGGTGCTGGCGCATATGGACGAGTTGGCCATGCTGGTCAAGCGGATCGGCGCCGACGGCAGTCTTCACCTGACGCCGCTGGGCACCATGTACCCGGCAAACTTCGGCCTCGGGCCGGTCGCCATCCTGGGCCGGTACGCCACGATCACCGGCGTGCTGGCACTGGGGTCCGAGCACACCACCGCGGAGAGCCCCCGGATCTGGCGGACCAAGCCCGGACCGGGCGGGCATGCGATGGACTGGCCGGATGTCTACGTATTCACCGGCCGGACCGCGGCGGAGTTGACCGAGTGCGGTGTGCGGCCCGGCACCCGGGTGTGCGTTGACGCCAGCAAGCGCACCCTGGTCGAGTTCGCCGGCCATCTGGGCTGCTATTTCATGGACGACCGGGCCTGTGTGACCGCGCTGTTGATGGCCGCCCGACGGTTGCGCGCTCGCCGGACGGCCCTGCCCGCCGAGGTGTATCTGGTGTTCACCACCAACGAGGAGGTCGGCGGGGTGGGCGGCTCCTACGCGGCGCGCACCCTGCCCGGCGACATCACGGTGGCCCTCGAGGTCGGACCGACCGAAGCCGAGTACACCACCACCGTCGAGGACGGCCCGATCGTGGCCTACAGCGACGCGCAGTGCGTCTACGACACCCGGGTCGCCGACCGGTTGATGGACATCGCCACCGAGCGCGGCCTGCACCCGCAGGCCGCCGTGCTGGGTGCCTTCGAATCCGACGCTTCGCACGCCAAGGCCTCCGGGCTCTCCGCGCGGGCGGGCATGCTCTGCCTGCCGACGTTGAGCACCCACGGGTACGAGGTCATCGCGCGTCCGGCGATCCCGGCGATGACGGAGGTCATCGTGGAGTTCCTGACCTCCGTCAGTTGAGCGCCACCGCGACCGCCCGGATCACCGGCGTGCCGTCGTCGTCGAGCAGGGTCAGCCGGTCGCCGGCGACCCCGAAGGTCCGAACCCGTTGCAGCGCAGCCACAATCAGCTGTTCGGTGGCCATCGCCTCGGGCGGTCCGGCCATCATGGTCGAGGCGGCCTGCCCGAACATCAGCGTTGCGCCGTCGAGGGTGTAGCCG
>Ga0181556_1004031_pt1 | contig 12184 bp, 10 predicted proteins | sample 011ome_14_FD_148651 | JGI IMG/M metagenome (GOLD analysis project Ga0181556, IMG submission 148651) | Coastal salt marsh microbial communities from the Groves Creek Marsh, Skidaway Island, Georgia - 011505AT metaG (spades assembly) | ecosystem: Environmental > Aquatic > Marine > Intertidal zone... | reverse complement strand
GCGGCTCCGGAAAGGAGCCCACCGCCACCTACGGGTACGTACAATGTCCCTAGGTCGGGATGTTCCTCGAGCAGCTCTAAGGTCGCGGTCGACTGTCCCGCGATGATGTCGTAGTTGTTATAGGGATGCACTAACACCGCGCCGGTTTGTGATTGGACTTCGGCAGCGGTGGTCTCCCGTGCTTCCAAGGTAGGCGCGCAAAAAGTGATGTTGCCTCCATACTGGCGTACTGCGGCAACTTTGGTCTTCGGGGCGTTTTCCGGCATGATGATATAGGCACTTTCTCCTATTTGTGCTGCCGCCCAAGCCAATGCAGCGCCGTGATTTCCCGAGCTGTGTGTAATAAATCCATTGCCTCGACTTATTTCGGCATTGACCAGCACTGCATTCATGGCACCGCGGGCTTTGAATGCCCCTGTTTTTTGGAGGTGTTCCCCTTTAAAAACACAACGCTTGCCTACGCGCTCGTCGAACCAATGCGATGAAAATACCGGAGTGCGATGGATAAAGGGCTTGATGCGTTCGTGCGCGGCAAGAATATCTTCTTTGGTTGGAATGTGCTCGAGCATGGCCTTATTTGAATTCAAATTTTGGGATTTCTACAAAGGGCAGGTCATCGGTGTAGACTTCTTTGAGATACTCCATTAGGACGCCCTCAAATTCTTGAAGCACTTCTGTAGAGATGTCTCTGGTTTTATTGACGACTGCCCCGCCTAATAAGATCTCAGGAGCGCCGCTTTGCAGTTTGAACATGCCGGAGCGCCAAGGTAGCGGATGTGGGAAGGCTCCCATTTTATCGAGGAGCCAGGCGTACAGTAGCACCTGTAATGGTTTCCCTTTCGTCCCTTTCCAAAGGTCTTCCATGGCACCCAAGCTGAGGTCGCTTGAAGTGAAGGAGCCGGTTTTATAATCCCAAATAGTGAGGCATTGATCCACAAGTTCGACTCGGTCAATGTAGCCCTTGAAATTCATGGGAAGCCCTAGGGTAGGATGGCTCATAGTGTAGGACAACTCAGTTTCTATACCCAGTAGGATGATTTCGTGCATGCTGGCCCGGTGAAGGTCGTATTCGAGGAACTGACGGATCATTTGTCGGCAGACTTCCACGGTCAGAATGTTGCGACCGGTATGCAGGGCACGTCTTGAATAGTCCTTTTCTTCCACGAGATAAGTAATGCCAAACTCCATGGCCTGTTCGGTCCATAGATCTACATCAAAGACGGGGATTTGTTGACCCACGAACGGCTCATACACTTTCTCGAGGCCCTTGTGTACGAGGTTACCCATAACCATGGCACTCATGTTTTCCTCGACCTCGTCCTCTTCTTTGATTTTGATGAGTCGCTTTTTGTAGAATTGGTCTGGCATACTGACCAATTCATTTAAGGAAGAGGCACTGATGCCACGCTCCCACCATTGTGCAATGGCCGCCTTGACGGCCTCTGTTTTTTCCGCTTCGAACTTTGAGGCCACACTTTGGGCATGGACTTCTCCGTTACTGAACATTCTAGGAAGGACCTTGGCCGCCGTTTCTTTGAGTTCGTGTTCTATTTGTACTAAGAATCTGCTCGGTTCTCCCCCGCCCATGGCTTCCTTGTCCGTGTTAAAGGTGATGTTCGCTTCTTTGCAGCGCTGGAGAATTCGGTAAAAGTGATAGGCGTATACAGCATCCTTTTCCTCATAGGTAGGCAATCCATAATGCCTTTTGACATCGAAGGGCAGGAGTGAGTTAAAGGAGCGGCCTGCAGGCAATACACCTTCGTTAATGCCGGCGAGGATCACGTAAGGGAAGTCCAAGGTCCGCGATTCCAAGATTCCCATCACCTGCAATCCTTCGAGGGGTTCTCCAACAAAATCAATGCTGCCGTTGCGCAATTGTTGCTTGATCAACTTGATCCAAATAAGGGGATCTTGGGCCGTATGTTGCAGGGTGCGTTTTAACTGCTCCAGGAGGGTATAGATATGGTGCGCAGTGTTTTGGACCATCGTATCGTTCTTCTCCGTGGCGCCCACATGTTGGAGCCAATGTTGAAGCGCATCTATGAAATCAGTGGGGTGTTTTGGCAGAAACAATTGGCCATAGGCAGGTAGGTATGCATTGGCTTTATCGCCCCAATATTTAGCCGCCGTAAAGACCTTGTTTCCAGCGACAATCTCTTGGTGCCAAGCATAAGGACCCTCTTCTTCTGCGGTCCAATACCGGTTGAACATTGGGTCCGTACACAGGGCAGAAAGCGATTTGTGGTGGAGCGTCCAATCCTTTCCAGGCCGTTGATTTTTCACAGCATATTCCACCAAGTTCAAGTACAACCCCACCGTGGCGGCAAGGGCCGTTTGGTTCAGCGGGAAGCCCATGGTGATGTTCACCTTATCATAGGGCGCCGGAAGGAAATTAAGTACGGGATTGAGTAAGCTTTCATCCGCAAGAATTACGGCAATCTCTTGGGGCGGAATACCCCGCTCGTGCCATTGTGTCAAGGTCTTGGCCACAGCTTTAGCTTGACCGGTGAATTTTGTCGCCCCCACGGGCTGTATGGTCTTTGGCAGGTTTCGCCAATCGCTCTGCGCAGGGTCCACCTTTGGGACGTAGTCCCCGAACACCTTTTCGCGTTTTTGATGCAGTCGCAAGAAATGCCCGGCTTCGTGCATGGGCGTGTGGACGTAGTGCGCATCCGTATCCCAAAGGAAGGAGGTGGGACGGCTATTTCTAAGGGTTTTTAGGATGTCCAATTCTGCCGTATTCAACGCGTTCAATCCGGCAACAACCACTTTCTTCACTCCATTTCTCGACAGGAATGCTTCGAGCAACACTGGTTGTTCCGCTAGCGTGCGCGCTGCCAAACCGCCATAGGCTTCTCCTCGCTCCAACAGCTCTTTGGTGAAGCGCTCGTAGGTTTGGGGAAGCAACTGAATGAAGTCCGAATAGTTGCGCATCATCTTGGTTTGCTCCTCCGGCTCTAGGTTCCATTCGGCCAATTTTTGCACGTTGTACAAATCCCCCAACACGTGTGCTGGGTTCAATAAATAGCGGTCGATCTCCCCAAAATCCGAAAGCAAGGTTTGCCCCCAACCCATGAATTGGCCCAAATCTTCTTCCTCCTTACCGGGAAATGAAGTGCGGCGGACTTCGCCATAACATTGGTGTAAGGCCACGAGCAAGGCCATGGGTTCCATCACCAGCAAATTCGCTGCTTGAGCGATGAACTCATCGACAGTCAAAAACAGGGGAAACAGCTCGTATTCCTCTAAACCCTTGCGCAGCTCCTCCTGAATAAAAAGCGCGGCACGGCGGTTTGGAATAAGGACCAATTGTTCGTGCAACGCCTCAGGGGCGCTTTGAACTTCTCCGGCAATTCGAGAGATGAAGGTGGACATGGATTATTGAAAGAGATTGCTCCCTTCAATGTACTCAAAAACCGCTTTAGGAAGGAGATTTTTCAATGGTTTTCTGTCCTTGAAACTTTGGCGAATCATCGAGGCGCTGATCTCCATACGCGGGGCATCCACCACTGCCACATTCGGGTATTTTTGGGCAGCTTCTGCGGTGCCTTCATAATCACCGCCTACACGTGGGTAGACTAAAATTCTGTGGTTATCTACGATGCTTTCGTGATTCTGCCATTTGTGCAAGGAGCGCAGGTTGTCCTCGCCCATGATTAGGGTGAACTTTGCTTCCGGGTGCTTCTCGCGGAGGTAGGCCATGGTTTGGGCCGTGTAATTGGGCTGTGGGAGGCCAAACTCGATGTCGCTGGGTTGCATGTTTAATTGGTCCTCCAACGCCAGGTAGGCCAAATGTAAACGCTCGCGATCCGGCAAAAGCGTAGATTTCTGCTTGAATGGATTGTGTGGTGTGATGACAAAAAGGACCCGGTCGAGTTCGGCATAGTTCAGCATGTATTCCGCCAAGACCAAATGCCCCACGTGGATGGGGTTGAAGGTGCCGAAAAACAAGCCGATATTTCCCTTCATCTTATGCTGATAAAAATGCTTCCAACAAGGCTTTGGCCTCTGCTTTGGCTCGGTCGAGGTCGTCGTTGATGATGATGTGGTCGAAGCCGTCGCGCTGGTCCATTTCCCAGGCGGCCTTTTCGATGCGCTGGGCGATTTTTTCGGGGGAATCGGTCCCGCGAGCTACTAATCTGCGTTCCAATTCTGCAATACTTGGCGCATGTATAAACAACGCCAAGGCACGATCGCCGAACTGCTTTTTCAAATTCAACCCACCGACAACATCAATGTCGAAGGCCACCGCTTGGCCTTGCGACCAGCTCTTTTCTACTTCACTTTGCAAGCTGCCGTAATAGGTCCCTGCATAAACCTCTTCCCATTCTAAGAAATCACCGGCATCGACCTTTTGTCGAAATTCTTCAGTGGATAAAAAGAAATAATCCACGCCGTGCTGCTCCTTTCCTCGAGGGGTTCGAGAAGTGGCGCTGATGCTAAATCCAAATCCTTCCACGGTCTCTAATAGGTAATGCACCAAGGTGCTTTTTCCGCTGCCTGAGGGTGCGGAGAAGATGACCAATTTTCCGGATGTCGCTGCGCTCATGAAAGAGGAAGTTTGTGGCAAATTTAATGGGATGTCGGCGCAATGCGTCGTATTTTAGAAAGGAATTCAACCTAAACCGCCATGAATATCATTGAAACTCATTCCTTGTCCAAGTTTTATGGCAAGGAACGCGGTATCACCGATGTCACTATTTCTGTCAAACAGGGAGAGATTTTCGGTTTCATTGGCCCCAATGGCGCTGGCAAATCCACCACCATTAGAACACTGCTAGGGCTGCTTGCCCCGAGCGATGGGAAGGCGATGCTTTTTGGTCAAAATATTTTAGAGAACGGCCACGAGTTGCGTCGCCGTATCGGGTATTTACCCTCGGAGGTAGATTATTATACGGAGATGACTTCACGCGAGCTGTTGGAATACCACGCCAATATCTATGGTTTGGAGAATGCCGGAGAGAAGATTAGAGAATTGACCCATTATTTTGAGCTTGATCTCGACCGTCCCATCGCGGATTTAAGTTTTGGGAACAAGAAGAAATGTGCCATCATTCAAGCGGTAGTGCACGAACCCGAACTATTGATACTGGACGAGCCTACCTCAGGACTGGATCCCCTCATGCAGAACAGATTCTTTGAGCTCCTCGAATCCCGTAATGCCAAAGGCACGACCATCTTTTTCAGCTCTCACATCTTAAGTGAAATACAGCGCCTCTGTGACCGAGCCGCCATCATTCGCGGGGGAGAGATTACGGCCGTGGAGGACATCACCACGCTACTAGCCAAGCAAATGAAAAAGGTGAGGCTGGTCCTAGAATCTGATGAAAAGGTCGAGTTGCCCGAAGGCGCCCAAAATCAGGAATGGCTGGGCAATAAGGTGCTTTTTGATTACGTCGGCCCGACGAAGGACCTGCTCCAATGGCTGGGCCGGCAAGAGGTTATGGATTTGACCTTGAGTGAACCTGATCTCGAGAGCATTTTCATGAATTACTATCGCAGATAACCCCCTATGAATACAGTATTATTTACCAAAGAGCTCAAGCGAAACAGAAAGAATACGCTCATCTGGACGGCCATAGTTTTGGCGTTCACTTTGATGATTTTGAGCATCTATCCATCATTCTCACACATGGGTAAGGATATGGTGAAATTGATGAGCAGTTTGCCGGAAGAATATGCCAAGGCCTTTGGAATGGACGAGGCAACATGGAGTTCGATCATTGGTTTTTATGCCACGTATTACGGCATATATATCACCTTGTTGATGGGTATTTATACTGCTTCTACTGGCGCGACCATTATCGGTAAGGAGGAGCGCGACGGCACGGCGGAATTTCTGTTGACTAGACCTATTTCAAGAGGTAGTGTGGCCGGTACGAAGCTCGCGGTTTTGGGAGCGCTCTTTATCATCGTATACCTAGTGCAAACGCTGGTAGCAGTCATTGGGATGAATCTTTTTGGCTCGGAAATCGCTTGGGACGCGATGGTGGCGATGCATATTCACGGCTTCTTCCTCATAGCTTTTTTCACTGCAGCCGGTGTGCTGATGGGCTCCTTTTTGTCGGTGAAGTTGAATTACATGGGCCCAATTGTGGGAATGATTTTCGGCAGCTATTTCCTAAACGCCATTGCCAGTGCTTCGGATGCGGTGGATTGGTTGGCCTATCTAAGTCCGTATCATTATTTACCTCTGACGCTAGATAAGGGTGTTTTGGAGCCTAACCTTTTGGCTTGCGGGGTAATTGCAGTTGTAACCGCATTGATGTTATGGATAGGCTATACCCGTTATTTAAAACGTGATATAATAGGGTAGTCCTTAGAGTGTATTCCCGACCTGTTCTTTGATCTTTTCTAACTCGTCTTTCATTTCCACGACGAACTGTTGCATGGGCGCATAGTTGCTCTTGGAACCGAGTGTGTTGATTTCACGTCCCATTTCCTGGGCGATGAAGCCGAGTTTTTTCCCGCTTGCTTTTACGTTCATGGTTTCGCGGAAATATTTGAGGTGGTTGGTCAAGCGAACTTTTTCTTCGTTCACATCGAGTTTTTCGATGTAGAAGATGACCTCTTGCTCGTAGCGATTGTGGTCGACCTCCATGCCTTCTAATCCTTTCAAGAGTTTCTCGCGAACGGCTTCCAAACGCGCTTGCTCGTGCGGGGCGATGCCGGCTAATGCGGCTTCGATGGCATCTAATCTTGCGTTGAAGTCTTCTGCTATGGAGGCGCCTTCTTGGGTGCGGAACTCAGAGAATTGGTCCAAGGCCTCGTCTAATAAGCCCTGCAAAAAGCTCCATTCTTCCCCGGTGAGTTCGGATTTTGCGCTGCCCATTACATCCGGCATGCGCATGACGGCGGCGATCAAATCTCCCTTGATGCCCACCTCGCGCTCTAAAGCGGTCAACTGCTCAAGGTAGGATTTTGCTAAATCCATGTTGATGGCGGCGGCACTTTCGATGCCCGTCACCTCGGCGTAGATGTTGATGTCAATCTTACCGCGCAATACTTTTTCTCCCACGTGTTTGCGGATGTCTAATTCCTTCTCACGGAAAATCGGCGCTACACGTGCGTTCAAATCAAGGCCTTTGCTGTTGAGTCCGCGGATTTCCACGGTGATCTTTTTTCCGGCTACTTGGCCAACGGCTTTACCGAAGCCTGTCATGCTTTGAATCATGGAAGTAAATTTTTGCTAAGGTAGGAAAACAACGGCATCCCTAGGATTTGAAGGAGCGCCCGTAGAAACTGACAAAATACACCCCTGCGAAGATGCATAAGGCCCCGCCCAACATGTTGAGCGACCAAGGTTCATCGGCGAAAATCAAACTGAGGATACTGGCAATCAAGGGTTGCAAATAGATATATGCCCCTACGGTGGCAGGGTGTAGGGTTTTTAAGGCGATGATGTTGCCGAGATAGGTCAAAAAGGTCGTTCCTAAAATCACATAGGCAACGGAAGTGATGATGCCTTGGTCCCAAAGTTCCCATGGTATGCCGGGGATTTGAGGGCCGCCGAAGGGCAGGACCAGAAAAATCCCGAAAGTGAAGACCCAGCGAATGACAAAGAGGGCATTGTATTTCGACATCAGGGGCTTGACGATCACTAAATAGACGGCATAGCTCGTGGCATTAATCAACACAAAGAGATTGCCTTTGGCGACATCGCTTTGGAAGAGGCCGCTGATTTGCCAATTAGCTCCTGATAAAATCAACCAAAGCGCTCCCAACGCACCGAGAGCAATGCCTGCGACCTTGGGTGGCGTGATGCGTTCCTTGACCAAGATGGCACCTACTACAAGGACGGCGATGGGGCCGCTGACCATCATGATGGAGGCGTTGACGGGCGTGGTAATGGCGAGGCCTTCGAAGAAAAACAATTGATTCGTGGTGACTCCAAAGGCGGCACAAAGGACCAATCTGAGGATATCGGTTTTTGGCAGGTGGTGAATGCGCGTGGATCCGGACCACGGAAGGAGAGCCCAGAAAAGTAGGGCGGCTCCTGTAACACGGAATTGAATAAACGCCCGTGGCGGTACCGCCGCCTGCATGGCATTTTTAGCGATGAGGAAGGAAGCGCCATAGATCAAGGCGACCCCAAGCAAAGCAAGGTGAGCGGTGAGGACGGCTTGACGTGAAGGCGCATTCATTACGCTAAGGCTACTGTGGCTGCATCGACGACCTTTTTACTATTGCCTATGAAGATTTGGTCATGAAGCACTAATACCGGACGCTTAAGGAAGGTGTATTCGTCGATGATTAGTTGGCGAATATCGGCCTCACTGAGGTTTTTATCTTTCAATCCGAGCTCCTTGTACTTACGGGCACGCTTGGAAAAAAGGGCTTCTGCCGAACCGGCGAGCGCGATCATCTGGTCTACCTGGGCCGTAGTCATCGGCTCAGTTTTTATGTCTTGGAGGCTGCAACCATCGGTGTTCCACTGGGCAAGGATGCGTTTGCAAGTATCGCAGCTGCTGAGGTAGTAGATGTGCTTCATGGAGTTGTTATTTAGCGAGCCAGGGTTGAGGGTCTTGGATATCGGCATCTTTCCAAAGGCCAAACTGCACCATGGTCTTACCGTCCTCGTCCGTGAAGGCTTGACCGATAGGCTCTTTGAGACTAATGATATCGCCAGATTTCACCTTGACGTTGATTAAATTACTGTAGACGGTGAAGTAATTCCCGTGGCGAATGAGGACCATGATGTTTGCACCAGGGATCGGCACCACCGAGCTGACCTCACCTTCAAATACGGCACGAATAATAGCACCATCGTCAGTACTTATTTCAATATGCGGGTTGTCGACGACGACACCTTTTACGACCGGGTGCTCGTGCTTCCCGAATTTTCCCGTAATGAGTCCGCGCTCCACGGGCCAAGGCAGTGCGCCCTTGTTCGAAGCGAAGTTGTTTGCAAGCGCCCGTGCCTCTGGAGTCATGGCATAGGCCGGTCCGTCGTCGCGAACGTCTAACCCTTTTTCTTTGCGGGTCTTATCGATCAGCGCTTTCAAGGCTTTATTCGAGGTACGTCCGCTAAAATCTTTCCCCCTAATCAAGCCCAATTCCTTGGCCTCTTCCTCCAGCTTTTTACGCTCGGAACGCTCCTGTGCCTTTCGCATTTCCTCGGCGATGATACGTTTGATTTGTTGCTCGAGCTGCTGGACCTCACGCTGCTTTTTCTGGATATCACTCTTGATTTCAGATTCCTTACTCTGAAGTTCTTCAACGGTCGTTTGCTGCTCGTTGGCATCTGCCTGTAGAGCTAGTTTTTCTCCTTGCTGCGCTTGTTGTATGGCCAATTTTTCCGCCTTTTGCTGGATCAGCGCTTCCTTTTCTTTGGCCAATGTCTCTTGGGCTTCGGCGATTTGGGCCACCTGTTGGGCACGGAATCCTGCCATGTCCTTGAAGTATTGCAAGCGCTTGGCGGCCTGCGCGAAGCTTTTGGCGCTGAGGATAAACAGGATTTGGTCGGTGGGGCGTTGTTGGCGCTGGGCAAGTCTGATAAGCTCGGCGTAATCTTCTTTGAGGCTGTCCACGCGCGCGGTCAAGGCCATAATCTCTTGTTCCTTGGCGGTGATGTTTCGGTCGATACCGCGTATTTGGCGTCCCATAGTAGAGATCAACTGCTCGCGGGCGGATATCTTTTGGTTGAGAGTCTGCAATTCGTTCACACTTGCCTCTCGAGAATCTTGAGTCTTCTCTAGGATGGATGTAGCTAAATCTATTTGATCCTGCAACAGGGTACGCTGACGCTGCAACTCTTCCTTGGTTTGACCGAAGGCCGAGAAGGTCAGGCTCAAACAGCACACTATGAGCAATAGGCGACGCATCAGAAACTAAACGGGGTGTTATACGGACCTTCCGTACGGATGTCGGAGATGTCGATGATGACCTTGTATTCAGGGCGCGAGACCAGGGTCAGCTCAATTTTTTTTGGGTAGCGCGTACGCTCGTCGTACTCGAAGTATTTAATCTGTGCGATCTCCTTTGGGTCTTGAATGATGAGTTCTGAGAGGTACAGATTGCGATCAATGGCGACGCGAACATTGCGCTCTGGGCCCAATTCGTAATCGCTCATCCACAAATCGCGGTCGGCGTTGAACTTATACTTGAGGGGCTCGTCCCAACCAATTAATTGGCCACGCATAATTCTATTCAAATATTGGAACGGCACTTCGATGCCGGTCACCCCGGCTAAATCTGAGGCGGAACCAGTCCAGTCTAGCCCTAAGAGGGTCGAGGTGAAAGCGGCGCTGTCCTTGATGACAATACATTTGCCTACACGAAGGCCGATCATATCATCACTGATGGCGGTCCAAAGGATGCTATCTTGTTTAGAACGTACTTGGACCTTGAAACGCTGCTCCCCATCCGGCGTGTAGGCCGTGATTCGCGCGAAACTCTGTGCCCAAGGGAACTTATCCTCGAGTAGGATTTTCTTGTTTACGCCGTCGTTGATCTTCTCGCGTTTGATCGGATTTTCAGGGGTAATGGGCTTGCCACAACTGGCCAATAAAAGCACTGCCGAAAGCACGGTGATGCCGTGCCTTAACCAAGAATTATGTACCCTTATCCTCCTTATCATTTTGCGCCGTTCAATGCCTTTGCTTTGTCTCGGTACTCCTCTGCTTTTGTGCTATTGCCGGCGGCTTCTTCAATGGCCGCAGCATGGCGATACATCACCGCATCGGGGGCGGTTCGCAGCAGTTGCAAAGCTACCTTAATTTTCTCCCGGGCTTCGTCGTACCGTCCCAATTTATACAATACCCATGCCCAAGTATCTAAATAGGTTGGCTCAAGGGTTTGTAGGTCGTTGGATTCTTGGGCCAAGGAGAGGGCATATTCTAAGTTGGCATCGTGGGTCGCAAGGTCCCAAGCGTAGTTGTTGAGGTTGGCGGCACTGCGGTCCAGCACCAAGGCTTTTTCGTAGGCCTCAGAGCCGGGCTGCACAGAATCTAATTGGAACAATGCCGTTCCCGCAAGGGCATATAAACCTCCCGCCATTTCTGGGTCCAAGGTCAGTGCGGCACGCTCTAAAGCCACTCGAGCACAGGATGCCCAAGACTTGATGGAGTAGAACTCGTAGGCCAGCGCATCCATGATTTCCCCCTGGTCGTGGAAATTGAGTTCAATAAGCGTTAAAATGAGTAATCCACCGCGCCAATCCCCTGTCTCTGAGCTGATCGCATAGGCCATTTGATAGAGCTCATAGTTTTTAGGGTCCAATTCTATGGCCTCCACATAAAGCTCCATGGCCTCCTCGTAGTGTTCTTCTTGAAGGTAGATTTCCGCTTGGAACAAGATCAACGGCAAGGTGCCTTCGTGCTTCTTTTCGAGCACTGGAAACACACGCTCAAAGAGCCCACCAAATTCCGGATTCGCCCGGTTCTGGTAAATGCTCAGGACCACAGGCATCAAGTCTTCGATGGGCACACCGTCCAGTACCATTCCTTGCTCCATATGGTACATGGCCTGCGCCGTTTTGCCGTAGCGTTGTGATATCCGGGCCAATTCCATGTGCAGCGCCCCATTCAAGGGGAACCGCTCAACTGCCGTTTCCAAGAGCTTGATGGCTTTCTTGCCCTTGCCGTTGCCGTCGTAGAATTGGCTTAATAACCCGTAATATTCCGGTACGCTGGGGTGCTCTTTTATGGCAGTTTTTAGAACTTTTTCCGCACTCTTGGCATCATTTTTCTGTAAGTGCAAACTGACCTGATCGCTCACCAGCTCGGGCGTTAAACCATATTCACGCGCCACGGTACCCAACACTCTCAACGCATCCTCAAGGGCATTGCCCTGCAGGTATACACCAAAAGCATCAAACAAATATTCCGGCTGCTCGGGTTGCAACTCCGCCAAAGCTTCAAAGGCGGCCCCAGCACTCTTGGTATCACCCAATTGTTTTGCGCATTGCGCCTCGAGCCGAAGTATCCAGGTGTTCTCTGGAAATAGCGCAGCCCCATTGCTCGCATATTGAAAGGCAGGATAAAAAGAGCCCTGCTCAAAGTGTAATCTTGCGAGCTGGTAATGCGCGGCCTCCGCATATTCGTCACTTTGGACCAATTTTTCATACGCCTCCATGGCCAGCACTACACGCCCGGTCAGGCGGTAGGTCTCCGCCTTGTAGTACGTGTTGCTTAATGCAGAAGGCCCCTCTTGCGAAGGGCCCTGAGCAAATAAGGTTGCTGAA
>Ga0181556_1004009_pt1 | contig 12228 bp, 8 predicted proteins | sample 011ome_14_FD_148651 | JGI IMG/M metagenome (GOLD analysis project Ga0181556, IMG submission 148651) | Coastal salt marsh microbial communities from the Groves Creek Marsh, Skidaway Island, Georgia - 011505AT metaG (spades assembly) | ecosystem: Environmental > Aquatic > Marine > Intertidal zone >... | reverse complement strand
TGTTGCATGTGATTGTATCACCTGTCGGTCCAAAACCAGTTCGTGCGATCTTGAAGGGGCGGCCCGTTTCACTATAGTCGACACCGACCTTCCAAGTAGCATCGTCTACTGTGAAATCTAGACTGATATCATCTGTTGTGGTTGGTCCTCCTACTACACCGCCCTGGTTGAACTCGGTCACGCTTTCATCCTTTCCCGTTAAGCCGTTCATAGTAACAAGTCTTGTAGTTTATTGGTTCATAAATTATTATTTGTTGGTGTTTACTGTTCGACCTCCACATTGTTCAAGAACACACGTGCGAGTCGTACGTATTTCAAGAAAATGGTCTGGGTGCGTGCCACCGCTGTTGCTGCTTTGTAGTTCACGCGTGCCGACAATACGCGAGAGTTGTTGATTGGTACTCCACTCAAATTGAATAGATCACTACGTTCCAATAGTACCCCAAGCACACTGGCACCGTTTGAAAATGTGCCGAATTTGCCATCATTGCTTGCTGTGACATCGAGCGCTGTGTCTGCGGTTTGTGCCCAAGGTGTAGTTGTGATGTCGTGAACCCCCAAGTGTTCAAAATAACTCAGGAGATCGTCATTTTCTCTCATACGACACTTGGATCGTTTGGAATCAGTTTTGTATCGGTCGAATGCAATCAGAGTGTGTTTGTAACTTTCAGGGATAATATTTTGAGGAACAGTATTGACGTCCAAGCTGTTGCCACTACTACCAAGCGCTTTGGCAGTAATTGGTTGCTGTGGGAAATACAGAGACCCCAATTGCCACTGCCATGCGTTGTAGTCCCATGGGGTACTGGCATACGAGTCCGCTATGGCGGACTCGATTTTGGCTGTGTTACGGGTCACCATGAATGCTTTGAGTGCTCGCGATGCTGCCTTACGGACCTCTAGTTGGGTTGTCGTTTCTGTGAGCTCTGGGAGAGAAACGTTGGTTGGTTCATAATCACAATACACAATCTCAAGACCGTTCACAGCGCTCATTTCATTGAGTGCGCGTTGGACACCATCCGTCAGCTGGACGGCGTACATTGAAATGTACGGGTTGTGGATGGTGTATGATGGGAGTTTGGTCGCAGTGGCACTCAACGCTGATTTCGAGGTGATGCTTTGGTATTGTAGGAATGCCTGGTCTGGTGTCTGCCAATCGATTTCGATCCTCAGACCACTCAGGATCATCGGTGGCAGCAAACGTCCGTACGCGAACAGATCAGTCAACATGTACAAGGGGATACTAAAAAACGCTGTTGCTCGCTTGTGTGACGAAGGGAGGACCAACCCGTCATATCCTGCAGCTTGCCCGACTGTCCCACACCAGTCGGCATCGTATTTGAATGGTGTCGTCATGTATGAGAGTAGGTCTAGTTGGTTGATACGTACAAGTTCGTCGCCCGATCGCGAACTAATCGTGATGCGTTCGATTAAATTTACAGCTGACCCATTCTTCCCAAAGTACCCTTGCACTTTGTTGTCGTCGGCTGCTCCTCCTGATCGTACAGGAAATGAAACACCAAACTCAAGACTACTGAGACGCATGTCTCCGTAATGAGCACCACTATTGAGAATACAAATTCCACGTTGGGTGTTACTGTACTCGTTGTTTTGGAAATAGTGGTTCGTGTGTGTCCTGGTAACGGAGACCGAAAGGTCGGCGGGGAGGATGTATGTCAGGTCGTTCAACGCAATCATACTCATTTTCTTTTGTTGGTCACCACCACCCCCTCCACCGGGGGGTGCCGATCCTGCAGTTTGGGATTCTGGTGTGGTATCCATCGTGTGTGTTAGTATTTCACTGCATATTTTTTTTTTATTTGTACATTGTTAAACACCTACGGGCATGGAACGCGCAAATCGTTGCTTAGACTTTACGTAATTGTCAAGTGCGGTTGTGACTACTCCCAGTTGGTCTGCGATCATATTGTGGCCAGATGGTTTGTACACGGCATCCAGGCCGTAACTCTCGTCTTCGTGGAGCAACGCCTTTTCAAAAATACTTTCCGCGTTCTCGGTTGTTTGTCGGATTGCGTTGTACTGTGACAACACACGGTCCGGATGCCGTCGTCTTTTGCCTTGCGTGATATTGAACATGCGGTAGCCTTTTTCTACGTCTTTGGACGTTTTGTCTGTTTTGATTTCATCCTTGCCGGTTTCTATTTCTGCTTGCTGGTCAGTGATGTTGCCAATCAATTCACTTTCCAGGTCTTTCAGTCTATCCGGTACATTTTTGCGTTTGTTCATATCCGCCATTTTGAACGCAGGTTAGAAGCGTTCCGCTCTGAGTCTATGTTCACTGCTGTGTCTTGTAGTAGACGATCTTTTTCGTTTTGCTTGTCGCCTTCTCTCCCTCGTTTCTTCGTGTCATATTTTTTCTCTTGTTGCTTGTGATTTGTGTCATCGTCGTCGTCTGTGATCCTGTCTAGTCGGATGAACTCGTCCAGATTACGACGAAATCTCTTGTCCCATCCAACTTTCATGTTGATGGTCATGAACGAGAACCGTTTACGTGTACACGAATTCACAAGCTGTCTCATTTCTCTTTTGGTGTACTCTGGTGGTGCAAACTCCTCGACTATAATTTCCACCTCGGATGCACTGCCTTGGAAAAAGAACACGAAGTTGGCCTGTAAACGACATACACGGGGAACGCGTGTAAAGTGCTGGGTACAGATGAACGTGGTACAGTTTACGTGTCTGACTTGGTAGAAACAGCGGGTGAATGATTTTTCATTCATGAAAACAGTGTCTCCGATCACGTCATCGAAAATGATTGCAAACTGTTCCACTTTATCCGCCCCCTCGCCATCGTCTAGTTTACGCTGCTGCGAGTCTAAAATTACCTGTAGGAGATCAGGAGCCTGTTCTAGGTCCGTGTACACGTGATTCTTGTCAATATTCAATGACTTTTGTACATCATCACCGTTGGCTGTCGGTGAGAACAGAAAGACTTTATCAAACCACCCTTTGGGTTTTTGTTTGCTAGGGCCGTAAAAACGTTCATCTCTGAAAAGGTTGGCTAGGAGTGTACTTTTACCAGACCCACTCTTGCCGGATATAATAACAGATGAACCTAGTGGTGGTATAAACATGTTTTCATCTTTAGCCAGATCGGGTTGGTCGATTTTGTCTTTTGATGTTGGTATAATCTCAATTTTTACTTTGTCTGGTGAAATACGTGACTCGAATTGGAAGTCTATACAGACCCCGTCGTGTTGTGGTTTCTTATTATCCTGTGCTGGCTCCATTGTTCCATTTAACTGTCATCTTTTATTTAGTGGTACATATAAATTTACTGTAGTATCACTTCGAGTGAGCGTCGTTTGTTGAGGGTTGGGCCTCTGTTCAATGCTTGTCTCTCTCTTTTCATTGGTTCACGAAACGCAGAATACGTACGTTTCAATCCTCGTTGGTTGAGAATGTAGCCGGGGGGGTCAACCGTCGATCGTCGCCTGTCTACGTTGTGTATGCATGGCTCGAATGGGGATCGCATGTCTCGCGGTAATCCGGAACTGGAAATTGAGACCGGTGCTTCTGGGTAGTCGTGGCCAAATGCTTGGATAGACCCTTCACCGTATGAACGGATGAGATCCTTCATCCCCTTTCGCCTCTCCTCTTCGTGTGCTCTCTGTGTTTCGATTTTGACCATCTGCTTGACCATTTGCCACTGCCACGGGAGTGGGTGTTGTGTGTTCTCTGGACCAGGGTATTGGTTAGGGTAGTAATAGCCTCCTTTTGGTTCCACTTCCTTTTCTCTGAACTTTTCGTATTGGAAAAGTAAATTGTTTCTCCCCAGGCCAAACCCTGGCTGGACCACGGAGAAAAGATCGAAATTGATATCGGATTCCAGCTGCTTCTCTTCTGTCGGGATGACGTTGCCGGGACCGGCTAACCCGTATCGTGGGCGCAGGGTGGCTCTACTGTTGTTTGTGACTTGAGAGTCTTCTGTTAGTTCGTCACCGTCTGATGTCAACGACCTGACACCGAGATTTGGTTTACGAGATTGTTGTTTTGTACTCGTGTTAGTCTGTGTTTCGTATGGAGCTGCATTGGCTCCACCAGGCAAAAACTTTTGAAAATGTTTCAGTAATTGCGCCGCATCCGCCCCTCCTTGTTGTCCTTCTTCGAATGGGTTGGGTGTATCACCACCACCACCACCACCACCACCACCGCCACCACCACCACCACCACCATCACCATACCCCATTGATGCAGCAGCAACCCCTGCACCGGCTGCAGCAGCTGCCCCCATCATACCAGCCCGACCGATACCACCGGGCGGTCCGTCGCCACCCGGTAGCCGGTTGTCACCTTGACCACCACCACCACCACCGGGGTCGCCACCGGGGTCACCACCGGGGTCACCGGGTTCACGACCACCTTCTCCTCGCTTGATGGCGTCCATCACATCGTCTCTTTCGACTCTGGTGACTTCAGCCTTGACGATGTCATCTGCTGCTGCTTGTCCATACGCCGAGATCAGTTGATTGTACATAGCGATGGCACTTGGACCCAGACCACTGATCAATTCCCGCGTCCTTTGGGCGCTTGCGTGTAGACCAGCCATAGTTGCTGCACCCAAACCAAGTAACTGTCCTGTTCCCATGCTTGACCCTCCTTTACCGGGGTCTTTCCCTCCGTTTTTCATTGCACCTGCAAGTGTGGCTAACCCACCAGCAGCAAGGGACGTACTACTACCACTAACACCCGCTTCTAGATCCGGCATGTCTCTAACGTCACCATGGGCTGGGTGTGTGGGTATGTCATTTGATTTGCCTTCAAGTAATGCATGACGTTTTTTTTCGGCAGGGGTCATCCTGTTTAGTTGTTCCCTTTCTTCTTCGTCTATTTGGTGTTGTGTTGGCATTTTCCACGATGTGGGGGTTAACTTTTTTTTTTGTTCTTTTTGTTCTGCTTCTTTTTGTTCTGCTTCTTTTTGTTCTGCTTCTTTTTGTTCTTCTTCTGTTAGTGGTTTTGTTTTTTTGAACGTTGTGAGGGTTTTGGTTCCGGTACTCGTACCACCGCCACCTGATGCTGATACGGATCGTGGGAGGTGTGCATATCTACTGCCAGGTGGGAGTGCCATGGCTTGTGGGAGACGTACTTTGGGTGTGGTGTTAGTACTACCATTGTCCCCACCACCACCACTACCACCACCGCCCGTAGTGGCACCTGATCTAGTGTGCAGGGGCGAGGTTTTACTGTTCTGTTTAGGGTGTCCGTCTTCGAACTTACGTTGCTCTTCTTTGAGTAGCACTGTAATTGTTCGAACATCACCGAAGGCTATGTGTTCTCCGATGACGTCGATCAACAACTTCTTCAATTCATCTACAGATACTCGCTCCTTTTTACCCTTTTTTGTTCTGATGGGCCACAACTCCATTATATTGGATTTAAACCAATCTAGAACATCTTTTGTTGTCGTCCATCCCTCTTTTCTTTTGCGGATGGTAAAAGCCTTTTTTACTTCCCTTGGTTGCATGGTCTACGTACGACAAAGTGACGTTCTCTTTCTCTATTAGTTTGACATAATTTTTTGTTTATTGATTAGAAGTATGGAGCCGCGCACCACGGACGTGCCTTTACACAACATTTGACACATCTTGATCTGTGGTGTTTGTCAGAGTCCAGTTGCCCTTTGCATGCACGAAGTTCCTCTGTAAATCTTTTTTCGGTCTTTAAGACCTCGAGAATCTGCAGTCTTTGGGTGTCTGTTAATGGTAGCATGACAAAGTATTCAAATTCTGCGCGGGTGGCGAAATATTGACCCCACACCAAGTATTCTTTGTCTTGTTTTTGTTGCCATCCATCGATGGTTTCTGGTGGGGGCTCCACTTGGTATATGCGTTTCCGTAAAAGCATCTCTGTTGTCATCTTCACGCCAGACCTGCCGTCACACTCCTAGACGCCATAAAATTTTGACGAGACGACAGTGCGAAATCCATTTGGTTGAACAACACCTGATCGAGTAACGTTTCTGTTCGCAAACGGTGGGTCACCTCCATATCAGTGTGCTCTGCACTGCTTGAACCCATAGCCGTGTTGTCTCCAGGTGGGACGTGTGGTGCTGGACCAGCGTCGTTACCTTGTATGTGGTGTAGATTGGGATCAAATGACGTGAGTGCACCACGCTCAGGATCGTGTGTGTGTAGGGTGGTAGGGGCCTCGTATGGGACCAGTGCGTGAGAGACTTCTGTGTTGGCAGGAGTTACTCCGTGTTCTCTGCCACCAGGTTTATGCGCGTACAACTCACCAGGTTTGCGGTGATTTGAGGGGGGTGCGTATATTTGTGCTTTCTGATTCAGGAATTCATTTTTGGAATTATATCCGGCTCTCATCCAGCCGGGTTCAGGAATATCTTCATGGTTGTCACCAGGATGCAAGACAACAGCACGGTTGTTTTTTGTGTTTGATGTTTGTACGTGTTCCCCTAACTGCGCAACGAGAGAATTTTTGTGCAGACTTCCGTTCTGGCGTTGGTTGTGTGGTTGTGTAATCATCCCGGACACTTCCGTTGGTCCTTCTGTGTCGTGTGGCCACATGGCCTCGGCTGTCCATGGATTACTTCCTCTGCTCATGTGACGTGGTTGTGTCTCTTGTTCACTTGGTAGTTTTTCCTTGTCTTTTGTGGCATATTTTTCATTGTGTTGTTGTTCCTCGAGCCTTCTTTTGTAATTTGCACGTTCTGTTGTTGTCATGTTTTCTGATAATGTGATACCATGATCCTCGAACAATTTGGATGATGTTGATGCGTGATGTTCAATCTCGTCTCTGAACAAATCACTGGTGGCAACTTTTCCGTGGGTGTGATTCTGTGCTTCGATTGCACGCTCGATTGCAAAAATGGGATATTTGGCCGCAAGATCTCTCAGGTATTGCACTCGTGGGTCACCGTGTGGGTCTTGGTAAATCTTATTTAGATTTTCCTTTGTGTAGAAACTAGGGTCGTCGATTTCCGCCATTTTGTCGATCATCTCGTGAAAAAAGTCCTCAACAGGATCACGACCTGCCCAGTTTGGTCCATACTTTGCTAGCACGCCATCTACGTTGTATTTTTCACTACCCTCTCCTAAGACGATACTGTCACTCCAGAATGGCTTACTGCGTGCCATGAAGTATGTCATCCATTTGTGTAACTCTGGGTCTTCTTGTCCCACTCGGTGGTACAAGGACCTGTATCCTTCGTCTGTTGGTCCTCGTCTGGCATTACTGCCATACACGTCTAACTGCCACTGCTGAAACGCCTTGTTCTTTTCGCGGTGATCTATGATGGAATAAATTGCCCCTGCCCCCATACCGATTGCCATCGCGGCTAATCCTACCGGACCTGCTGCTGCTGCGATGCCTGCTATGGCCCCTCCTTCTGATGCCAAACCCGCCCCGACTGCGATGTCAGCGGCTGCCCCTACTGCGCCGACCCCTGTCACACCTGCGTTCACAGCTGCCTTACCTGTCGCTCGTGCGATCGCCGCATCACGACCAGTCATCCATGCCTGTGCGGATTTATCCGTTGGGTTTTGTTTGATGTACGAGTTCATGTCATCTCGGACCTTTTTCAAGTTGTCGATACTTTGAAACTCCTTTATGTTTTGGTAGATTGCAAAAGCCGTACCTCCTACCTGCAACGGACGGGTACCGATTGCACCAAGAATCCTACCTGTTTTGGATGCAGCAAATGCACTGTTCTCAACCATCGCGTAGAACTCCCCCACTTTGGTTCCACCGTTTCTAAATGCCGTGGCAAACTTAGCACTAGCACCACCCCTTTCGATCATGTGATCCAGAAGTCTCGATGGCATGGTCGTGATGCCGTTGACAACTTTACCTTTTAAAATCTGAAACTTCATTGTCTTGGTTTCCAATACCTCCGGATCCATGTCATCTGCTACGGATCTAATCTCATCCACTGTCGCGTCTTCTGGCATGCCGAGTACTTCTCTCACCTCGTCTAGTTCGTGGTTTATGGGCCCTTTGTATACCGGTTTTGCACTGACTGCTTCTTCTATGTCGTCGACTACCGCCACGTCATGTGGGTCCACATCTGCCGTTGGTATGGCTGGTGCTACGGGCTCTGCGACTATCGGTTCCACGTCTGCTGGTGGTGTGACTGGTGTTACTGGGGGTTCGATTGCCGGCTCTCCATATACACCCCCTTCGTACGGCGCTCCATAGGCACCACCCTCCTCATACGGCGCTCTGTATACACCCCCCGCATCCACACTGACACCCGCGTCGTCTGGTAACGCTCCGTAGTCATACATTTCATCGAAGTTGACCGGGTTATCGGGGTCCCAGACATTCACGTCTGGTAAAGGGTCATCAATTTTGATCTCACCGCCTACGGGTTCTACGTACACACTGTTAGCAGGTTTGTCTTCCCAACTAGCATAGTACTTCAGTTTTTGCTTCGTCGACATATTCTTCCATTTGGAGTCAGCCATTACTTTGGCCTTGAGTTTGGTCTCCCCTGCCAATGAGTCTGCGTTGAGTGGCCCTCGTTCTACTATACTGAGGTCGAGATTTTTGTTAGTTCTGATACCTAAATATTCAGTGAACTTACCATGCATCGTCTCGGGTAACGCTTCGTTCATACGGTATTTCCACCACCCTCTTGGTTTGGTACTATTCCATACTGTCTTGAAGTTCTCCCCTTGCCGTTGTTGCCACAACGCAAAATTTCGGTTGTATTGTTTAGCAAAATCGCCACTCAGTCGATCAAAATGTGCATTCTCGTTAATCCCGAGATAGTCGGCCATCATCCCCTTGCTTGCACGAGTGCCTGTCCATGCATCGAGAGCCTCGATCTCACTGTAACCGCGATCTTTCAAAGTCGTGATGTAATCATAATCAGACAAGCCCCACAGAAAATATTTGTCTCCCACGTGATCCTGGATGTAACCCACTGCAGCCCCGACGACAGCACCTTGGGCTTGACCCGCACCTACCCGTCCTGCTATCGCAGCCCCTGCTCTGGCCCCAAAGTAAGTTTTGGCGATTTTTGTCGCTGTCCGTGGGTTGTATAGCCACGCCATGGCCCATCCTATCTTAGCCTTGTTGTCCCAAGCAAGATTTGCAACCTTTGCACCCACAACAAGACCAAGGGACAACATGGTCTGTTCGACTGCTTCGGAGTGTGGTTTTTCACCCGTGTCCTTTTCGAGCTTTTCTTCTAACAGCGCTCGTACCATTTCGACGTCATTTCTCGTCAGGTGCGTACCCTCTTCACCTGGTGATGTTTTCTGTGATTTGGTTGTCGTGTGAAAATCTTTGACCTGCTTTAACTGCTCTTCGAGCGGTAGACTACTGTCTACCTCTGCCCGTGCGCGTTTACGTGATGCCATTGTGTGTCGCAATTAAAACAAGCACATTTTTTTATTAGTCAAACAATTGGAATTTTGTGTACACTGATAATCTCGCATAAGCTTGTCTTTGATTCTCTAGTAACTTTTTACTCTTTAACAGAAATTCGGTTGGTGCTTCTATGCCATTGAACCACAGAAATTGGTACAGTAAAAACTTATAAGAGAAGAAATTTTTTCTTCCTTGGAATACGCGATGTCTTTTTTTTTCCCATACATGTTCGACGATGCGGAACATTTTTGCCATCTGCCTTACCACGTTGGCGTCCCAGTAGTACACGGTTCCTCCGAGTGCCCGTAGAATAGACCATCGATGTCGGCCGATCCTCTTTGATAATTTTGTTGCCTTCAGAGCAGCCTTCATGTTTGCGATGTCCTTGCTTTTGCCATGCATAATACGACGCAAATTTACGAGCTCCTGTTCTGTCAATGATGGGGCACTGTCTCCCATGAGAAACCGGATTGTGTTTATGAAGTGTATGACTCGGCTGTATCGATGAATGCACACACGCTGTCCGTTCTTTATCCTGTCGTAGGAACAGTGCGCAATGCCCCCCGTAAACACACCCAGTTGCTGGATCAGGCCACACGTTATGCACACATACTGACCTTGTCTCACGTCGTCTATGACGTCTTCTGATTTGCATGCAATGCATAGTGGTAGCGGTATCACGGCTGGTGTGCTGGGGCATTGTCTGAGCCTGGTCTTCTTCTGTTGTGGTTCTGGTTGGTCCGTTGGTTGTTGGAATCTTTCCTTCCACCCCATCAAATCTCCGGTCTTCAGAAATGGAACTGAGTTCATCAAGTAGTCGATCAACTCTGTGTATGGCAGTGTGTTGCACTTCATCTGGTGCAGCGTCGTCAGCGTCGCGTCGGAATGTTTGTCGTCCATACAGCTCGTACTCGAAATCGACCTCTTCATCCGGCAAGAAATAGTTGGACAGTAGACCCCAGTCGATGTCGGTCATTTGACTTATGACCTTTTTGTATCTGATGTTCATTGCAAAATCTAGGTCTAGGGAGATTCTGGGACGTCATATATCTGGTTCCCAAGGCTTTGGCGGGGCCTCGTCTTTGCCGTGATACTTCTTTCCCACTCTGGCCCACCACTTGCGTTTTTCGGCTGGTGTCCAGACCTTCTTCGTCTTTTTCTTTTTTCTTAGGTCCACCATCCTCCTTCGTAAGTCCTGTACTCGTCTTTTACGTGGTCTCAGTCTTCGTGACTGCGTGGCACTACTACTACTGGTACTACTACTACTACTGCTGCTGCTTGTACCCGTGCTGCTACTAGTAGTACTGCTACTACTACTAGTTGTACTAGTGTGGCTATTACCCCCACCACCAATACCGGTTGGGTGGGTGTCGCGTTTACTTTCAGCTGGTGGCATCGCGCTTGGACCACGACCACCACTGACACCAGACGCAGCCGTCCCTCCAGCGTTGACAACGATCCTCCCACCAGGTGCATCACCCCAATACGATGCCGTGTACGATACTAGAATCTCTTGGCCCTTTTTGATATTTTTTGATGCTCTGAACTTGACAGTTGGTACAGCACCGGCTGTGTGGAAATGCTTGGACCATTTGACGTTGTTATCTTGTGGACAATGACTGGGTCTGTGGGTGCGATTACTCCGCCGACATGTATTTATATAACGACCTATCGATGATTGGGTCGACCTTGCGTCTATGACCACGGGTGTGCCATTCTTTGTCACTTCCAACCCGTAGTCACTATCAGATGCTGTCAAATATTCCCTCAGGCCTCGTATCTCACCCGAATACTCACATATGAGTTCATTTTTTGCAAAGTGTCTTGTAGCGAATACACCAACCCCTGCGTTTGGGATTTTGGATTTTGTAAGTTTTAAACCATGGTCTCTGATTGTGTGTTGCCAGCACTTGTGTGGATATTTACACGTCCTTCTCGTGCAAGTGCCCCCGTCGTTCTTTGACGCTGCACACCGATCACATTCTCGTATTGTCCCACCATCCTCTAGGACTGTCCCCTCCCATGCCGGTGCGTCTGCCATGATCACTTGTCCTTTTGTTTGCGTTCATATTATTTGTGCTCATGAACTCGAGTATCGTCATGTTCACTGGTGGGTGGGTCTGTGTGTGGGTTTGTGTGTCGACCCTCTCGGTGTTGGTTTGTCTCAGGAAACAGTTACCCATGCTTTTTCTTTCTCTTTGTGGCTCGTCGTTTCTTTTGTTTAACCATCTTATCATAATCTTTCCAGTACCCCCTGCCGTATCTGACTAGAACCTCGTCGCCTTTTTTGATTCGTTTGTTGTCGATTGTCTCGATGTGTACCCTCCTACCCATAGACGATTCCACTAGTTCAGCATTGTTCCCTTTACAGTCCTTCTCTCTCTTGTTTTTCGTGCGACATGTATTGGCATACCTCCCAATCCCTGCCTGTGTTGATGCACTGTCCCTCACCTTGCCGTCACTCACGCCTACCGCGTACCCAGAGTCAATTTTGTCGGACATCTCTTTACTCATAAGTTTGCCGCCATAATCACATATCTTCTCTCTGCTTCTGAACTCTTTGGTTGCAAAAAGACCCATACCAGCCCCCGGGATTGTCGATTTCTTTATCTTTACCCCAACCTTTGCTTTTGTGTGTATCCAGCAATACGTTGGGTACGTGCACGTTTTGTTTCGACACCGATCCCCGTTGTCTAGGAGTGCTTTGCATTGTACGCAATCCTTGTACACGCGATCCTTCATGTTCATCTGGAGTTACATATTATAAGGAGATTCGATCTCCGGCCTTCGGGCTTACGGACTTCGATCGTCGACGCACTTTTTTTCGTCTTACGCACTTTTTGTGATTGGCAGTTGCCAATTGGGGGGTGGTGT
>Ga0181556_1003998_pt1 | contig 12245 bp, 11 predicted proteins | sample 011ome_14_FD_148651 | JGI IMG/M metagenome (GOLD analysis project Ga0181556, IMG submission 148651) | Coastal salt marsh microbial communities from the Groves Creek Marsh, Skidaway Island, Georgia - 011505AT metaG (spades assembly) | ecosystem: Environmental > Aquatic > Marine > Intertidal zone... | reverse complement strand
TAACCCCTGCCGCTGGACCCGAAAGTGCCGTGCGAACTGGATGTTTACTCGCCGTGTCCACCGCCATAACGCCGCCGTTTGATTGTACGACCATGAACTCGCCATCAAACCCACCCGATTTCAGTGCGTTCTCAAGACGGCCCAAATACCCTGAGACTTCGGGTTGTAAATAGGCATTCAGAGCTGTTGTCGAAAACCGCTCAAATTCGCGAATTTCTGGAAGGATTTCGTGTGAGGCCGAGACATGTTCATTCGGCCAAATTTCACGAATGATGCTAAGAGCTTCGATTTCATTTTTAGGGTTCGCATAAGAGTTTGCGAACAAGATCGCAATGGCAAGACATCCTGCGTCACGAAGCATTTCAGCGGCCTGCTTGACCGCACCGAGATCAACGGCTGTGTGTATTGTGCCATCTGCCAATGTTCTCTCTGGAACTTCAAGACGCTGAGAGCGCGCCACCACAGGATCAAAATCCCCACGAAGCCCCCATGTGCGAGGGCGATCGCGGCGGCGCATTTCAAGAACGTCGCGCAGGCCTTGCGTACATATCACACCGATCTTGGCCCCCTTGCGTTCCAACAGGGCGTTTGTGCCTGCCGTAGTGCCATGAACAACTACAGCAATCTGAGACAAATCAGATACGCGCTGTTGGATGCCATTTAAAAACCCACCCGATTGATCAGGACGTGTCGTGGGCACTTTGGCAACCTCTGCGGTGCCGTTTGCTTCATCAAGACTGAAGACATCAGTAAATGTGCCACCAACATCGACACCAATCATTTTACTGTTCATGACTGTGCCTCCCGCCATGCGCTGCCATATGTTTCATCGGCGTTGTCCGCACTCACCAATCCACTTGCTACGTCCCTTGCCACCGCAAGTGGTGCGCGTTCTGCAGTTGGGCCATAGCCCCCACCGCCCGGCGTTTCGAGCCGTACAGCTTGGCCTTGTTTCAAACGTATTCCGCGAATTTTCGAGGCAAGCGGCGGTTTGTGCCAACCGTCATCTTGTTGATAACTGAACACATTAAGAGCAGCCTCTTCGCCCTCTGCAATGCCCTGCGGCGCATAGCGGCCGCGTTCACCGAACAAAAAGGCCTCTGCGCCATTCTCTTCGAGAACTTCAATTTCATAGATGGCCCCCATGCCGCCACGATGTTTGCCCGGTCCCGCGCTCTCGGGGCGCAAGGCCCATTGGCGGAACATGATCGGGTAGGCGGCTTCGAGGATTTCCATAGGAGGGATGGTCGCCGTTGAAATCGGCGCATTGCCGTGATTAAGCCCATCCCCTTCAGGCGATCCACCGTGTCCACCGCCATAGAAGCTAAACATCACCCAAGGTTTCCCGTCCTTGCGTTTGCCAGCGATAGAGAGCGCGTTGATAGTTCCATAGGCATGGGCCACCACGCGATCCGGCGCGGCCTTAGAAAATGCCGAAAAAATCACGTCGATCATGCGCAAAATGGTTTCGGTATATCCGCCTGTTGGTGCAGGAAATTCTGCCGACAAAACCGAACCTTCGGGAACAATCACATCGATCGGGCGCATCACACCCGCATTTGCAGGGAGGTTTTGAAAGATATGTTTGATCGCGACATAAGCGGTTGCAACAGTTGTAGGAAGCGCAATGTTGACTGGACCTGCACATTGTGGCGCGGACCCCGTGAAATCCAACATCAACTGATCCCCTTGGATTTCAAGGGCAACTTTGATCGACAAAGGCGTATCCTCGATGCCGTCATTGTCAAGAAAGTCCTCGGCCTCCCAACGGCCATTTGGAAGGGCTTCAAGTTCAGAGCGCATTAGACGCTCGGCGCGATGCCCCAAGGCCACGAGCGCGGCGGAAACGGTCTCTGCGCCATATTCGTCAAGAAGCTCGTCCATCCGTTTAACACCAAGATCAAGCGCGCTGAGCTGGCCGTTTAAATCTCCCCTCGCGGATTGCGGCAAACGGGTGTTGCGCAACATGATGTCAATGATGTCTTGGTTGAATTTTCCCGCTCTTGCGAGCTTGACCGGAGGCAGAACAAACGCCTCTTGGAAAACATCTGTTGCAGCAGGGTTATAGTTCCCCGGCACAGCGCCGCCCATGTCATGCCAATGGCCCACAGAGGCTAGGTAACAAAAGAGTACCCCGTCACGAAAATACGGCCGAACAAGACGCATATCACTTAGGTGCGTGCCACCGATATGGGCATCGTTGAAGATATAGATATCCCCGTCTTCGAGGTCCCCATCGGCCGCCGCTTTTTCAATCACGGCCTTAACCGCAAAGGACATCACCCCAACGAAAATCGGCAAGCCGGATTTACCTTGCACCAAGGTATCGCCATTCACCGCATGATAGAGACCATGGCTGGCATCATGGGCCTCTGCAATAATCGGGTTAAAGGCTGCGCGGAAAAGAGTTGCGTCCATCTCGTCCGCAATTTGTTCCATCCGTCCAGCGAGAACGGACAGTGTAATTGGGTCAATCTCGCTCATGTGTTTGCCTTTGTTTCTGAGATGTCATTCCAAACGTCTTGTCGTCTGAGTTTGCCGTTTACGATTTCGAAACGGTCAATGAACCGAATATCCTTGAAAGCTGTCCCATTGGGCCATTCCCCAGAGAGTGTGCCACGGCAATAGACGATGGCGGCGTCCTCGGGACTTTGTAGTGCATCGAACCCATCATAGGTCTTGGTCACGAAGTTATAGCGTGGCTTTGCCCAATCGATGAGCTCTTGTAAAGACGTCATTGCAGCCGTTCCGGGGAAATACATTTTGAACCCCTCCCCAAGATACGACTGTGCCTTGGCCAAGTCGCGGGCTTCCATTGCACCAAGGTAGTCTTGAACTACTTTGCTTGGGTCCGCTTTGGCGGGGGCGGGTGTTCTTGTGGTGCGTCCGCGGTAATAATTTTCGCTTGGCAGATCGTGAATCATCACCGTCACCAGCTCAGAAGGTGCAGGGATTACGAATCGAATTGCGTCTGTGATGGATTCCCCAAGACGGCGTTTTTCATCGCTATTATAGCCTTCTATGACGTGCAAGTCGACGACGGGCATGCGGTCCTCCTCAAGGTTTGTCCTCTAACTAATACCAAATTTGTATTTTTGTTAACAAAAATTTGTATTTTAAAAAATACACTTACTTGATTTTGATAGAGACATCTTTAACAATGATGCCAAGCAAACAGGGAATCAGACTGTGAATCGGCAAAACGACGTGTCATTGCCAGAAGGAACAAAGGCACGAGGTGTCTACCTTGCGCTGCGCGATCAAATCATGAGTGGGCGTGTATCGGATGGGGAAACATTACCCACAGAACAACGCCTTGCAGAAAGTCATGGGGTGTCACGCGTCACCGTGCGCAAGGCGCTTGATGTTCTTGCTGATGCAGGGCTGATCAAACGCCGCGCAGGTAGTGGCACGACAGTTTGCGCCCCTGCGGACCATCAACGCACGGCGATGAACTTTAACACGCTGATGCCGCAGCTTGTCGAAATGGGAAACAAAACTACTGCGAGGCTCTTGTCCTTTGCTTATGAAACCTCTCCTGATTATGTGACCCGCGCGATGGGATGGGACACGCCGCAAATGGTGCAAGTCGCAACCCGTGTGCGTCAGGTTGACGAGACGCCGTTTTCCCACCTTACAACCTATGTTCCTGCGCACATTGCAAAGAATTACTCTGAAAATGATTTGGCAACACAGCCTTTGTTTAGCTTGCTAGAACGAAGCGGCGTTCAGATCGTGAACGCGCACCAAACAGTGTCGGCGACCCTTGCAGGGCCAGAGGTCGCGCTTGCGCTCGGGGTCGCCGTTGGATCGGCGCTTTTGTCGCTTGATCGGGTTGTACGGGATGTTGACGGAAGTGGGGTAGAGTACCTCTCTGCCCTTTATCGCCCTGACATGTTCCGCCTTGAAATGCCGTTGACGCGTGTTGGCCAACAGAATGAGCGTCATTGGGAGCCTGCGATTGGTCAAATGAACGGAGACGTGCAATGACACAACCGCGCACCTTGCTTGATAAACTTTGGGATGCGCATGAGATTTTGCGCCGCGACGATGGAGCCTCCTTGCTCTGGGTGGATCGCCACCTTGTGCATGAGGGATCGCATCACGCTTTTGCAAAGATTGGCCAAAAACAAATCCGCGTCAAAGAACCAAACCTCACCTTTGGTGTTTTGGATCACTACGTGCCAACCAACCGCGTTGGGATTCAAATTGCCCCCAGTATTCCACGCATGATGCAAACACTGCGCGATAATGCTGCGATGCATGGGTTTAAGCTGTTTGATCTGACCCACCAAAATCAGGGGATCGTTCACGTGATCGGACCTGAACTTGGACTGACGCTGCCAGGTTTGCTGGTGAACTGTGGCGATAGCCACACCTCAACGCATGGCGCCTTTGGGGCGCTTGCCTTTGGGATTGGCGCAACCGAAGTGGCGCATGTTCTTGCAACGCAGACCATTTGGCAGCGCAAACCACGTGCGATGCGGATCAAGGTCGAGGGCACTTTGGGGCCTTCTGTGACCGCAAAAGATATCGCGCTGAACTGGATCTCTTTGCTGGGTGCAGACGGTGCACGCGGACATGCGATTGAATACGCAGGCAGCACGATAGAAGCGCTGAGTATGGAAGGGCGCATGACCCTTTGTAATTTGTCGATTGAAGGAGGCGCGCGGTTTGGGATGATTGCACCCGATCAAACCACATTCGACTATGTGAAAAATCGTAGATACGCTCCACAGGGGCAAAAACTTGAAGAAGCGATTGAGGATTGGTCGGACCTAAAAAGCGATTCTGACGCATATTTTGATCGAGAAATCACATTGCGTGCGGAAGATATCGCTCCAACAGTTTCATGGGGAACCAGCCCAGAACAAGCTGTGCCCGTGACGGCAACTATTCCAGCACTCGAGAACCTAGAGGCGCCAAAAGCCGAAGCCGCGAAAGCCGCGCTCGAATACATGGGGCTTGAGGCGGGAAGACCGCTCATTGGGACACCTGTGGACCAGATCTTTATCGGCTCTTGTACCAATGGACGGATTGAAGATTTACGGGCTGCTGCCGAGGTTCTTCAAGGACGGCGTGCCGTCATCCCTGGTCTTATTTCGCCAGGGTCCTTAAAAATCAAAGCGATGGCAGAGTCTGAGGGTTTGGACAAAGTCTTCAAAGATGCTGGATTGGAATGGGCTGGCGCTGGCTGCTCGATGTGTGTCGGCATGAATGGAGATTTGGTTGCGGCGGGCAAACGCTGTGCCTCTTCAACCAATCGTAATTTTAGAGGTCGTCAAGGTAAAGGCGCACGCACGCACCTCATGTCGCCTGCAATGGTCGCAGCAGCAGCAGTGACTGGCACCATTTGTGACGTACGCGACTTGCTCTCAGGAAAGACAAATTGATGGGGGGATGGCGCCATCTCAAAGGGATTACAGCCTATTTGCCTAGGGCGAATGTAGACACGGATCAATTAATTCCAGCGCGTTTTATGTCTGCTCCTAGGTCAGAAGGATATGGCGATTATCTTTTATATGACCAACGCCGCGACGCCTATGGACAGCTTGATCCAAGTTTCCCGCTTAATACCGACAAGACCCCGAGCGTCCTAATCGCACACCGCAATTTTGGCAGTGGTTCGTCACGAGAAGCGGCTGTGTATGCCTTAGTGGATGCTGGATTTCAGGCGGTGATTGCGCCAAGTTTTGGCGATATATTTTCGTCTAATGCGGTGAACAACGGTCTTCTGCCACTTCGCTTGGAAGAAGAGGATCACGCCGCGTTTGTACTTTGCCATAAGGCGCAACCTGATCTGCCTACAGCGATCGATCTTGACACATGTCGACTGCGCCTTGGATCGTTTGAGTGCTTATTTACGCTTGATGAAACTTGGCGCTTAAAATTGATCAATGGTTGGGATGACATAGATATGACACAACAGCACCTCTCGCGGATAGATATGTATCGCGAGCGGAATTCTCATGTCACCCCTTGGGTATGGCCGCAAGGGGTGGATTAATTGCACTTCGTCAGTGCAAACCGAGGCAAATAGTGCCGCAAATGAAAGGGGTTCACAGAGCCTCTGTTACAGGGAGAAGAAAAAATGAAAATGAAACTATTAAGTGGGCTTCTTGCCGGAGCTACTTTGATTGCAGGGATAGCCAAAGCCGAAGAATCTATTTCGGCAGTGCATGCGTTTCCTGAGACGCTTATCTACACCAAAAGCTTTCTGTCTTTTGTAGACAAGGTCAATGAAGCTGGTAAAGGTGTAGTACAAATTGATGTGCGTGGTGGTCCTGAAGCCATTGGTATGTTCCAACAGCCAGACGCGGTGCGTGATGGCATTGTGGACATGGTGTATACCCCCGGTTCATTCTACGCCGCCGCTCTGCCGGAGAAAGACGCATTGGTGGCGTCAAACCTAACAGCAGTTGAAACACGCCAAAATGGCGGCATCGCATTAATCGATGAAATTCATCAGCAAAAGATGGGTCTCAAATACCTTGGCTGGTTCGACAGTGGTGTCTGCTACAACCTTTGGACACGCAACGAGCCAAAATTTGATGCGAACGGCAATCTCGAAGTCGAAGGCCTGAAGCTACGCGGTAATAATGTATACAATGCGTTCTTCACGAACTATCTTGGTGCGCAGGTGATCGATCTTCCAACGGGTGAAGTTTATTCCGCCCTTCAGCGTGGTGTGGTTGATGCAACAGGTTGGACGCAAATCGGCTTAATTGATCTCAAATGGAATGAATTCCTGAACTACCGGATTGAACCATGCTTCTTCTCGACCGATCTCGGCGTGATCGTAAACAATGAAAAGTGGAATTCGCTTTCAGAAGAAGCGCGAAAAATTGTGCAAGATGTTGCGATCCAGCACGAAAAAGACAGCGTCATGGCTTTGCGCGGAAAACGCGATCAAGATTTTGCCGCGCTTGAAGCGGCGGGGATGAAAGTTGTGTCCCTGGAAGGGGAAGCCAAAGCAAATTACCTTGCAGCGGCACGTGAAAAAACATGGGAACGCATGCAGACCGTAATGGCTGATCAACCAGGAGGCACAGACAACTATGATCGCTTGATCGAGTTGTTCTATGACTTGGATGCAGCCAAGTAAAAAATCGGCCCACCATCTAGGTGGGCCACCCTATCAAGGTAGGAGCGTGCAGTGATTTTACGTATTTATGGTGGCGTATTGTACGGCCTTGCGGGCTTATCTGGTGCTTTGTTGGTGTGGCTTATGATTTCGGTAATTTTATCGGTATTCATGCGCAACATGGGGATGCAGCCGTTTGCCTGGCTCTTCACATCTGCAGAGTATGGCCTGCTATACATGACGATGTTTGGAGCACCTTGGCTTGTACGAGAAAAAGGGCATGTGCACATTGAATTACTCACCGCTACCTTGCCTGAAACTGTTAGAAATATTGTTAGTCGCTGCGTTGCCATCGCTTGTGTGGTTGTTTGCTTGATCTTAGCTTGGAAAGGATTGGATCTGGTGTTTGTCAACATCGAGCGGGGCGATTACGACACGCGGGCTTATTATTTTCCGCGTTGGATTTTGACAATTTCATTTCCGATTAGCTTTAGTCTCATGGCTATCGAGTTTTCACGCTTTGTCTTCGGGAAAGAAATTCTGCACACTGGTGAAGCAGGGATACATGAATAATGGAATGGTTTGAGGCACTTGCCGTACTTCTCGGAGTGATACTCGTCTTGATGGCGATTGGTATGCCCGTGGCCTTGGCATTTTTGGCAGCAAACATTCTCGGTGCGTGGATATTCATGGGCGGCGAGCGGGGTGTTGCCCAACTATTGAACAATGGGTTTGGCTCGCTGACAAAATATGCCTTGATGCCAATTCCTCTTTTCCTTTTGATGGGTGAAATATTCTTTTACACCGGACTTGGTGGCAGGATGTTCAATGCTATTGACAAGCTTTTGGGAAAATTACCAGGGCGCTTAAGTTATGTCACTGTCCTTGGCGGAACCGCATTTTCGACGCTATCTGGCTCGTCAATGGGATCAACTGCTTTGTTAGGCTCTTTGATGGTTCCAGAAATGTCGCGTCGTGGATATAAATCATACATGAGTATTGGCCCGATTTTGGGCACTGGCGGGCTCGCAATTATTATACCTCCATCTGCTTTGGCTGTTTTATTGGCAACACTGGCACAAATTGATGTCGCTGCACTTTTGCTGGCAGGCGTCATACCTGGACTTATCCTCGCTGGGTTTTATATCGCGACAATTTGGTTGCAAACCAAAATTGATCCAAGTGCTGCACCTGCCTATGACGTGCCGACTATGAGTGTAGCAGAGAAAATGATCCTTTTATTTCGAGAAGTTGTACCGATGGTAGGGATCATGGTGGTGATCATTATCATGATGATCGAGGGCTTTGTCACCCCTTCGGAAGCTGCTGCATTCGGGGCGCTTGGTGTTTTGCTCTTGGCTGTCATATTCAGATGTCTGACACTGGATGCTTTACGCAAATCTATAACAGGGGCGTTGCGTGTGACGCTGATGGCTTACTTAATCGTGTTCGGTTCGGCGACCTTTAGCCAGCTCTTAGCTTTTTCAGGTGCATCGCGTGGGTTGGTAAATTGGGCAACTTCATTCGATCTTGCTCCATTAGCTATGTTGATGATCATGTTCGCGGTCCTGCTTTTGCTTGGTATGTTCATGGAGCAAATCTCTATTATGCTGCTCACTGTGCCAATCTTCTTTCCTCTCGCACAATCACTTGGTTTTGATCTTGTTTGGTTTGCTCTGATCATGTTGTTGTCATTAGAAATTAGCTTCACAACTCCGCCTTTCGGGTTGCTGCTCTTTGTGATGAAAGGGGTTGCCCCTACTGGCACCTCGATGCGCGAGATTTATACCTCTGCGTTCCCGTTTATCGGATGTTCTCTTATATTAGTTGCACTTTTGATTGCTTTTCCCAACTTAGCGCTTTGGCTTCCATCGCAATAAGAGACCATCTTAGGTGTTGCTTGCATGGTAACTGTCAGAATACACCGCTTTGCTCGGGCGCGTGCTGAACATTAGCTATTCAGCCATGCCCACTTCAGTATCCTTCCGCTAGTTCAAAACCAGCCCCGAGATCATCCAACTTGAAGTTATGCTCTATTTGAGGTTTCCACTCTCACTTATGAATGTGGAAGACCTTTTGCATGAACGAGGCGTTGACGAAAGCCATGAATTCGTAAGGTATTAGTGGCAAAGATCGGACGCTCAAATTAAATGTTAAATTGAGGTGGTCTAACAATTTCTCAAAATCTAAATTGTTTTTTGCAATGTTGGTATTTGAGTAAATCCTGCTCCCGCAACCAATCTTCCTTAATTATACCAATATTTGTCGGTACAGGAATACTTTTGTCGCAAATTCTGTTGGAAATAATTTGATCTCAATGCATCCAGCGTGAAAATGCAGAGGGTGAAATTAAACAGGACCTTTTCCAAGATTTGCTGCATGCTGCGCATCACGTTTATTCAAGCACGGACGCATTACAGCAGTTCGCGCCATGGCCTTCGGATCTTTTTTATGTCGATAGGCCAGTAAAACCAGTTCCAGCGATTAGACAGATCAAGAAATGGTCTGATACGCACCCACTTCATATCGCAACCCAACAGGTTGCGGATTTTGGAGATTGGAAACAAACCTACACAGAAAATGAAGTGGGATTTGGGTTCTTGCAAGACTATGGTTATCTCGAGCTTTATGGAGCGAATGGCCATTTTCAGACAGATCAAGGCCGCGCTTACATTGGGTACTGGGGACGGGGCCTATATTATCCTTGGCACCGGCATGAAGCAGAAGAAATATATGTTGTTGTGAGTGGTGCAGGCTATTTCGAAAGCGAAGGCGCAAAACCCGCCCTGTTAAAGACGGGCGATACGCGCATGCATCAAAGCAACCAACCCCATGCGCTGACCATGACGCAGGGACCAATATTGACGTTTGTCCTATGGCGCGGCACTGGCATGGCGGGGCTCCCATTGATGGGAGCCACATAGCATTGGTCCCTAACCACGTCCGATGTATGGCATGGTTGTCGCCATAACCGTCATAAATTGAACGTTCGCGTCTAAAGGAAGCTCAGCCATATGCAACAATGAAGAGGCAACATGATCAACGTCCATCACCGCCTCAACACGGACTGACCCATCAGGTTGAGGCATGCCTTGGGTCATGGAATAGGCCATGTCGGTTAGGGCGTTTCCAATGTCAATTTGACCACATGCGATATTGAAGGCGCGTCCATCTAATGAAATCGTGCGGGTTAATCCCGTGATCGCATGTTTTGAGGCAGTATAGGCCACAGACCCCACGCGAGGCACATAGGCAGACACAGATCCGTTATTGATAATACGGCCGCCTTGCGGATCCTGATGACGCATCAGGCCAAATGCCTTTCGTGCACAAATAAATGACCCTGTTAGATTGATATCGATCAAAGACCGCCAATCATCAACATCCACTTCGTCAATTGGTTTGCCCGGCAGGGTGATACCCGCGTTGTTAAACAGGGCGTCCAATCGTCCAAAACGCCCAACAAACGCATCAAACGCGGCATCAACAGCATCTGCATCTGCAACATCACAAGGCAGTGCCATTGCATTTTCATGATCTTTTTCCATTTCGGACAATGGATCGGGGTTGCGACCGATGAGGCCAACGGACCATCCCTCTTTCAAAAAACGCTCTGCACAGGACTTACCAACGCCGCGTCCTGCACCTGTTATGATGATCGTTTTGGTCATGAAATTTAGTCCCCATCTGATATTTAGTTGAAAGCATTTGTTGCAAAAAACCTATACCATTCATAGGGTAAATCAAGCGCTGTAGAGCGAAGAGGGAAATCAAGATGACACAGGTAAATGTTTTTGATTCAGGAGTGTGTTCTTTGGGTGAGGGGGCATTGTGGCACCCCACGCGCAATCAATTCTTTTGGTTTGATATCAACAATAACGCGCTCTTCTCTCAGGAAGAGGGGATACGCATCCGCTGGGACTTTGATGCCCATGTCACTGCGGCAGGATGGGTGAATGATGATCAATTGATGATCGCTCATGAAACCAGCCTGCTGCTGTTCAATCTGAATTCCAGAGAAAGCGAAAAGATCGTGGATTTAGAGGCGGATGATCCGATCACGCGCAGCAACGATGGGCGTGTGGATCCTTGGGGTGGGTTTTGGATCGGAACCATGGGCAAAAAGTTAGAAAAGGATGCAGGCGCAATCTATCGATATTATCGTGGAGAGTTGCGCACACTTTACTCGCCATGGACGATCCCGAACGCGCAGTGTTTTTCACCAAATCGCGATTTTGCATATTTAACTGATACGCCAAACGGTGAGATTTTAAGACAACGCTTAGATCCCAAAGACGGTTGGCCCTTGGGTGATCCAGAAGTGTTCATCACCCTGCCAGAAAGTGATTTTCGCCCCGACGGCGCCGTTGTCGATGCCGAAGGGCGCATTTGGATTGCCCATTATGGGCACGCTAAAATCACCTGTCACGACGCGGATGGTAAATTGCTTGATCAGATCAAGATGCCCGCAAATTGTATCACATGCCCCGCGTTTGGTGGAATGGATGGTGCCACATTATTCGCAACAACCGCGGCACAGGCCTATATGCCTGATCGGATGAGCGAAGATCCCATGGCGGGACAGACCTTCGTCATTGAGCTGGGCGTCAAAGGACAACAGGAACATCAGGTAATCTTATAAAGAGTCATGATATGAAAGTTTTGATCATCGGGGGGGGCGGCGTCATAGGCCAAAAATTGGCGCGTGAATTGGCGGATCGCGGTCATCTGCGGGGGGCTGAAATTGCGCATATGACTTTGGCTGACGTGGTGAACCCTGCGCCAATTACGGTTGGTTTCCCTGTGGATCTGGTCCGCGTTGATATTTCAGATCGCGCATCCGTCGATGAACTGATTGCGGGGCGCTATGATGTGATTTACCTGCTGGCCGCGATTGTATCAGCCCATGCAGAAGAAGATTTTGATGCGGGTATGAACATCAATCTTTTCGGTAGTTATCACGTGTTCGAGGCCGTGCGCGCCTTGGGCACAAAACCCGTAATCGTGTTTTCATCCTCTGTCGCTGTTTATGGTGGAGAGGTGCCTGACCCGATTGAGGATCACACCTTTCTTAATCCGCAAACATCCTACGGAACGCAAAAGGCGATTGGTGAACTGTTGCTGAATGATTATTCACGAAAGGGATATTTTGATGGTCGCG
>Ga0181556_1003997_pt1 | contig 12248 bp, 7 predicted proteins | sample 011ome_14_FD_148651 | JGI IMG/M metagenome (GOLD analysis project Ga0181556, IMG submission 148651) | Coastal salt marsh microbial communities from the Groves Creek Marsh, Skidaway Island, Georgia - 011505AT metaG (spades assembly) | ecosystem: Environmental > Aquatic > Marine > Intertidal zone >... | reverse complement strand
GGATAAGTCCCGGGGAGATAAGTTGTGCGCCTTCGTGACTCCGCTCGGCGTGCCGCGCGTGGTGTGCCCGCTCATCGACGCGATTCGCACGACGCTCACCATCGCGTGTGATGACGATGGGCGCGGGCTCACTATCGTGGATAAGACGACGTTTAGTTCGGCGAATGCGACGCACGTGCGGTTCGATGGGAGTGAGGTCGAGCGTACGACACGCGGCGGACGGAAGAAGTTTATGCTGAGTGGTGGATGCGAGGGAGCCAACGCGGCGACGGTGACGTGTCGATTGTTTCAGCGCGGGGACGGTTGGGCGACGAAACAAGTGCGCGAGGTGATGCCCGACGGGGACACGCTGCGCGAGAGGAATATTTTACAAAGGCCTGATGCGCCGGACGTTGTTGTCGATCGGTTTTTCAAGCGCAAGGCGTGATACGAGCGTAGATTTTAGGTGTTGATGTATTAATACAATAGTCGAGGCGTTGTTTTCCTTGTTGTTTCGCTATCGTTCGAGTAACATGATGGCCTCGACGTGTTCGGTGTGCGGAAATAAGTCTAACGCCAATGCTTTGATGGGTTTGAATGGTACGCCACCGCCGTTTCCATCCTGTCCTTGTGGTAAACACAAATCAATGACGTTGTCCGCCATCGTCTTGGCGTTGCACGACACGTACACCAATCGTTTCAATCTATTCTCCCTACGCAACGCTACTAGTACTTGACGATGTAAACCCGCTCGAGGAGGGTCTACGATGGCCACCACATCGTCGTATAAATACTCTACGCTTGTCTGATTGAGCAAGGTGCGTTGATGTTGAAGCGCCGCTTCGGTGTCCTCGTCGGCGCTCATATCCGGGTCGTCCAGTGCCGCGACGCTTGGCATCCCGCGACTGGCGCCGTCGTCGGGCTTGATTAATGACTTATACTCATTCAATATACGCGGTATAGCGACTTCGGCCTTGCCAGCGACCCATTCGCTGTTGCTCACGCCGTTCAACGCCGCGTTCACGAAGGCATCCTTAATCGACTCTTCGACGATGTCGACGCCGACAACCTTTGCGACATCCTTCGCGAGCGTCAAACCAATCGTTCCCGTACCACAACAAACGTCTAAAAGCAAACTCTTTCCATTTGGACTTGCCCATTCGCCCGCTAGACGATAAAGCGCTTCGGCGGCGACGGTGTTGACCTGGAAAAACGCCGTCGCGGAGAGGGAAAATCGCAACCCGCACATGCTCTCGTGAATGACATCCATGTCTTTTTCGCTCGGCGAATCCGTCTGCAGGTTTCTAATTTCCGCATCATCCGGCGCGGCGTTGGAACGACCGTCATAGAATTGCACGAGACATACTTTGAGATTGATCGGTGGCGATGAGGTCGCGGCTGCAGCTTCGAGCGCGTTGAGCATGCCTCGGCACGCGCCTCGAATCGTCTCGTCGTCGTATCCCTCCTTGCGCACTTGAAGCATCACCATGACCTCTGAATGCGCGTCTTTCGTCGTCGGCGCGGGAAGCGACGCTTCCTCGTCGGGGTATTCGAACGTAGTCACATCTTTGTCATTCGCTTCGATGGGTTTTCCGTCGTTTCCGGTCTCGGGCTTGGGCGGCCCGACACCTGGACGCAGCCAATGTTTCCAGCCATGCTCAGACTCTGGCGCCATGCCACCCTCACGAACGATAAATAAGCGCCAGAACCCCGTTGCGTCACGCTTGTCATACACGGGTAGCCCGTCGCCTTGCGCAGCGAGCGTACGTAAATGCGTTTCCGCTGCAGCCGCCAAGAACTTGGCCGTCGGGCTAATGTTTCTACATCCCACGGGCGCAGCGACGGCGGTGACGCCTTCGCGAAATAGCCCAACATTAAACCCAACCGTGGGCTCATTCGCCGCACTCGGCCCGATAGTGAACTCACTTTTATTCCTATACCCATCGAGAACGGGTGAACGCACGATGCCTTCAAGCGGGCATGCGAGTTTGTCGTTGTCCAACGCGCTCCGAAGCCATTCGACGTCAAACCGCCGACCTTGCTTTCGCGCTTTTTGACTCGCATTTCTCACTGCGCGCGTAATCGCCCGCAAATTCTCAGCAACAATTTCCTTCTTACGCGCCAACTGTTCGCCGTATTTCACGTTCCATAACGGGCATATCACGTCCCGAATGTCTCGCAACGCGTTCGCGTTCGCCTTGGCCACGACGGCTTCCGCCGCCGACATCCCAGAAACATTCACACCATCCGCCCCCGTCTTCCCTCCGCCTCGAGGTTTCGCCTCGCTCACTTTCAACACGCGTCCTTGTATGCTCGCTCCGTGAAGCAACGCTTCACCGGCGATGCGATCCGCCAGCGCCCCAAACGTCACAAAGCCGTACGGCCACCGCGCCTTCTTCCTGCAGCTCGCGCGCGTCGCGCCCAGCGATTCCAAGAACGCCCCGAACTCGCGCTCGCTCCACGATTGCGGCACGCCGTGCACGACTACAGTACCACCGCTCGCGCCCGCGAGCGCGTTCGCGACCGCTGTCACGGGCGCGGGCGCGGCGCCGACCGATTCGCGCGCACCGCCGCCAGCGGCGAGCTCCACCTTGGCGCGCTTCGCGTCGCGCGTCGCGTCCGCCTCTGCGTCGCGCGCGCGCGCGACATCATCGCGGTCGTCGCCACCGTCGCCATCGACCGCGCGCGCGTCGGCGGTCGGTGCGTCGGCGTCGTCGTCGGCGGCGTGCGGCATTGTGACGCCAGAGCGCAACCGCGCACCGAATGATGCCGATGGCTGTGGCGCCGCCCGCGTCGCGCGTCGGCGGCGTCGGCGGCGTCGCGGTGGCGCGACATCGCGCGCGTCGACGCCGCACGCGCGCAGTGTCGATCGCGCGCGCGTCGACGCGGTCGGGAGACGATGGCGATGGCGCGGAGCGTGGTGAGCTGTCGACGCTCGATGCGCTCGCGCGGACGCTGTCGAGGGACGAGGACGATGGCGTCGACGCCGGCGCGCGAGCGGGTGGAATCGGTGACGATGTCGCGAATGACGCGTCGACGCGCGCGGAAGAGGTGCGGGCGAGACGCGTTGACGAAGTCAGACGCGAACGCGCGAGACGCGAAACTACGCCCGAGGGCCCGACGACGTCGTGGAAGCCTTGGTGGAGTCCGTTGTCAACGGTGTATAATGTGCCGACGGTTGAGCCTGCGGGGGCGTATTTTCTTGCGATGTTGCACACGGCTGCGTTCGTCGCGGATTTGACGCTGTTGAAGCTCGGCTACGGCAACGGAGGCGATGTGTTTCTAAAACTTGCGTTGTTTGACAACGCTGTCGTGTACGACTCGCAGTGGGTGCGATGTTTCACAGCGTGCTTGGTAGATTTTGGGCTTTTGCATTTCGCCGCGGTGAACTTGGCGCTCGTGACGATTGGCGCGGAGGCTGAAGCGATAATCGGGACGTCGCCGTTTTTAACCGTGTACATCTTATCGGCGGCGATGGGGGGCATCGGATCCATGGCGCTCGATCCATCGACACTGCACGTTGCGTCATCTGATGGTATATTTGGTGTTTTTGGAGCCATGCTCGTGTACGCCGCGATCAATGTAGAGAACGAGTGGAACATGAAAGGCTTTACCGTTCGATTGCTCTACTGTGGTGCCTTTGCGGCGGCGCTGCAATATCTCGCAACCGTGCCCACTGAAGACGGCGGTCACGTGGTTAATTCCGTCGGCCATCTATGGGGATTCTTAGCAGGCATCGCCATGGGTTATACGGGTCTATCTCCGATGTTTACGAGCAAAAGATTCGAAACACCGCCCGAGGACCGAATGAACGTCGTCGACGTCACGAGCGGCCCGCCGAAAACATTTGCCGCTCTCGGGGCTTTATCATTCACAATTCTTTCGCTGTGCGTCGTTGTGCTACTTAAACGCACGCTCGACGTCGATCCGCGAGATGTTTTCTAGCGTAGCTCGCGTCATGCTGTATTATTATTTGCCTTTGCTCGACCACCCGCCGTTCCAGCAAACCGAGCGAGAGCCCAAACGTCAGATATCGCCGCAGCACGCCATGTCCGTCGCGCACTCGAGCGCAATGAGCGCCCTCGCCGCACCGCGATATCACGCGTCGCGCACGCGTCAAGTTTCTCGTCCTCGTGTCGCGTGTGCGTCGTCGTCGTCAGCCTCGAACGCGGATGACGTGGCCCAAACGCCGAAAGCCGCGGTGACCTCTCGCCGCGCCGCGCTCGTTCGTGCGGTCGCACTCGGGGCGATTCTCCGCGCTGACGATGCGCGCGCTATTGGATTCCAAAAAGAGCTCAAAAAGCGCGGACCGATGAGCGACGACGCGTACGCGAGGACGGCGGAGTTTGAGTTTAGAGGTGAGCGCCACGAGGGCGTAAAGTACGTTGAAATTTCTGAAGGTAAAGGGAAGCCGCTCGAAGTTGGCGCGCTCGCCACGTTGCATTTTGAGTGCAAGTATCGTGGGTTGACCGTGCTCAGCACGCGCGAGGCGCGAACGCTCGGGGGGAATCGGACGATCAGCGAACCGTTTCAGTTCAAGTACGGTACGCTTCCGAATGAGTTTACAAAGGCGGCGAAAAGAAAGAATATCATCGGCATCGGAGCCGAAGTGAGAATTGATCCTGAGCTTCAGGAGCTGTACGTGGTGAAGTGCGTGTTCAACGGTCCGGCGGACCGAGCGGGGATCAAGCCGAACGACGTCGTGGTATCCATCGACGGCGTCGGCGACTTGGTGAACAAGCCAATCCAAGAAATCGGCGCTTTGCTCGTGGGCGACGTTGATACCGAAGTTGAACTTAAAATTAAGAAGGGCGGCTCACGCGCTGGCGCCGATGCGCCGATTGAAACGTACAAGTTGAAGAGAGAAGTCACTGCGGTTGCTGCGCCAAAGCGTGAAATCCAAGTCGACGGCGGCGGTGGGTTATTTACGGGTGGTAGCGGACCCAAGCCTCCTCCGCTCGTGTACGTTCCCGAAGCGTTAGCTGGGATGAATGTTGGCGGCCGACGATCATTCAAGTGCCCCGCAGATGTGGGATACGAGGATGTTGGTGAAGGCGAAATTCCACCAGGCGCCGACTTTGTCTTTGAAGTTGAGTTGCTCGACGCTGTGTTAAAGTAAAGCACCGCGCTGCATCAGGGAAAACGTTCGTGCGAAATATAAAATATATGTATTCCGTGGTGCGTTCTTGTTAGTATTTCAACCAATAGTCATTGTTTTGTAACATGCACTTTGTTATCATTCGCAACTCTCGTCGATACGCGGCTCGGTGACCTCATTTGGCAGCGCGCGACCATGCCGCCTGCAAAGAAAGTACCGCCCCCAAAAAATAAAGCTAAGGTGTCCAAAGCAAAAGCTAGCGGTGATAAAAGTATAGATGAAACCGAGGTGTCGCACCACGAGACGCGTGCAGATTTGCTCGCGAAAATTCAGGCGGTTGAACGCGAAGCAGTCAAAGCGAGCGAGCATCAAAACTATATGCAGCTGGAGCGTGATAAAATTGACGCGTTTTGGGAGATCACGAAGCGAGAGCTACAGAGCACAAAGATTGACTTGCGAGATGTTCGGCGAGAGCTCGAGGTGATGGAGGAGAATCACGCCATGGAACTGCGCGTTCAGCAACACAAAATTAGACAAATCGAGCACGAGCGTCTCGAGGCTGAGGAAGCTATTCGCGCCGAATATAGCGAGATGGAGATCGCCGTGAGACAAGCGTGCCGTCAAGAAAACATCAGTGTTGAAAATGAAAAGCTTAATATCGAGTCCGAGATGCGCGAGTTATCTAGAGAAAATGAGGCTCAATGTCGCAAGCTAAAATTAGAACACGCTGCGAATTTGGGCGACGCTCGCAAAGCGTTTGAAGAAAACGCATCCTCAAAGGTCAAAGAGGCGGAAGAGAGGATGTTTACCGAGATGAACTCGTTTCAGAGTCGAATCAATGAGCATCTGCGGGATGCCGAGATCAGAAAGTCGGAGCATATTGAGGCGCTTGTTGCGATACATAATTCAGCGTACGCTGAAATGAAAGATTACTTCAACGCGCTCACGGACAAACATGTCAGTGAAATCGCGAGCTTGAAGCAAAAGCTACGCGAAACCACACGATGCGTCGACGAGCAGTGTCACCAGCTGAACGATCTTCGTCAACACAATGATTCGCTCGTAAGACCTCTCGAAGATGCAACACGCGAGCTCTGCGATAACAGAAAGCGTCTGGCACAATCTCAACAAAGGAGCAAACATCTTGAATACTCCCATCGCATGCTCAAAGATGCTCGCGCGCAAGTAAAAGCGTTGAAATGGGAGAATGAAATCCTTATTCAGAAGTTGGAACGCGTCGAAGGTGAACTCGACGTCGCCCGAATCTCAGCGAACGGTAATTTAGAGCACATCCGACGCGTCTTCGCTGGCGTGGCGCATTGAGAATTCGTTATCAGAACATGTTTGATTTAAAAGAAAAGTCTAGTACGCATCTATGAAAGCAGCTCGCGGCAACTCGCAGCTAGGGATTTTAAGAATCTTTGGTTGATTGCTCTTCCACCCAAGCCTTGAGCTTTTCGCTCTTTTCCGCCATTTTCTTTTCATTCATCGCCTTCTTCTTCGCCACCGCTTTCGCGTTCAACTTGCTCTTCTTCTTGGCGCGATGCATGACATCCTCGGTATCGAGGACGTAAGATACCTTGCTCGTGGTGCAGCTTACTTTGCACTCAAGGGCATTAGACACGACAGTGTTCGTCAAGGCTGCCTGTAAGTCTGCAAATCCAGCCTTAGCCTTGGCTCGATTCAAGAAGACAGCCGTGCGCTCCTCTTCGTCGTCGTCCGCACCTTCGGGGACGTCATCTTCCGCAACAGTGGTGAGGAACTTTTGCAAGTGAGCCGCAAACTGTGCATCCATGATCCCTTGGGGCAAATCCGGTCTTTCCGAACCTGCCTCGGCGAGGCGGACGAATAGACGTTTGCCGTCTTCGGACGAGCCTAAGCGATAGCACGCTTCGTCTTGCAACAACACGCACGCGTTTGCGCGGTAAACGTTCTCATCATAAGGAGCATCGCGAGACAACTCGTAGTCGTGTAAGTGCAAGAGTTTGTTACTAAGCTCGTCCTGGATCACCAATTGCACCTGCTTTACCACCTTGTAAATGAGTTTATCTAACGTGAACAACAAATATGACTTTGCGCCGAGCAACGTTCTGCAGTCGTCTTCAAACTTGCCAGATTCAGTCGTGCCATTCAACAAGTGAAAGAGAAGTTTGAGGAACTCGCCGTGAACATCGGCTTGCTTTCTCGCTGGCTTACTCACCTTGGCCATGGTTGCAGAACTTTCGCGTGCATTTTCTAAGCGCTCATAAAGGTGAGAATGCAATCGAAGGAGATGGTAAATGGCTTCGTTTGCGTAGAAGACTTGTTTCTTGAGAGAGTGCAATGGCGGACCAGTAGCTTTTTCTGAGGCATCAACCGCGCCGCTAACTGGCTTACAGTGCTCGAACTCCCTCTCTTCTTCATCGTCGTCCTTATCTTCATCCACAGCTGTCATTTCTTCATCCTCAGCTTTGACTTCCGGCTTTGGTCCCTTTCGAGCGCTCGAAACGCGCATCTTGTCCTCCTCGTCGTCATCCTCATCCACATCAGAACCTTTCGATTGTTTCAACTCGCTCAGCTTCTTGACATCTTCTTGCTCAGTACCTCGGACAAACTTTGCGGCGGCATCAGCGGCGGTATCTTTGTAGTCGTCCGCATCCGCGCGCTTCACGTTGAAGAAGGACTCGACAAAGTTGCGATACAGCGTCAACACGCGCTCGCCTTGTTCGCCACTCAACATTTCGTTCGTGCTAAACTTGATGACGGCGTAGACGTCATCGTGTACGCGAGCATCGTCATATTTGAAGGTAAGGTCCGGAGATTCGTCGATCGGAGGCATTCCTTTACCGATGACTTCGTCAGACGTCTTCTTCTTGTCGTTGATATCCTTGACTTCTTGCGACATACCCTTGACAGAAAGAGCCTTCTTGTCCATTTGTTTGTAGTAGAAAGACTGATGATCGAGCGACTTGGCGTAGTTCTTGGCGTACACATCCGTCCAGACCGGAAGCATTTCATCCTTCAACTCTTGCCACTCGTCTTGCTTTTGAAGAAGACGCTTCAAGACGACTGGAATCGTCACGTGTCCAGCAGTCTTCACCAAGTAAAGCATGTCGGAGCCTCGATCGCCGTAAATACGAAGAATGGCGCGTTCACTGACTTGACCCAAATATCCTTCGGGCATGTGCGCGTTTTCACGATCATCTTCCGATATCGCCTTGAGCTCTTCTTCGTACGCTTGCAACTTGGCGACGCATGCCTTTGTCGTTTCGAGCACCATATCAATCTCGAACCGATCATCCTCGCAACGGAAAAGCGCTTCCTCGTATTGGTTCTTGCGCATCGCATTGAACGAGTAATCTTCCGATCCCGAGGTTACGGCGACCCAGTTGTCGTTCAAGACATCCTTGCACAACTGCGTGCGCGTCGAGCACGCTGCCACAGGAAAGTTCTTTGGCAACAAGCGGTAAGACGGACCGCAACGCTCGCTTGCGGACAAGTCGAGCTCGGATATGGGTTTGGACACGAACTTTTCGCGTTCAGCGACAACCTTCATCAACTGAAGCTGCTTTGGGGTCAACTTTTCCACCGGGCGCTTGGCCATGGTTGGGTCAAAGTCGAGCGCCTCGCACCGAGCGACGAAATCGTTAAACCCGGATTGAAGCTCGGGAAACTTGCCCAAAATGTCGTGTACAAGCGTTTGCATCTCCATCTTCGTAATCACACCCATGTTGAAAATGTTCAAAATTTTGATAAACTCGTTGTACGCGTCCTTGTTGCGCAAGCGCGTCTTGACACGGTCGAAAAACGAAAGTTCCTTGGCCAAGTTCGCCGCCGCGCGGCGCTCTTCGGCTTGTTCCGGAGTCTCGTACTCGCTCTTCATGCCTTTGCGTCGGCTGCCACCTCGCGCACCTCGGCCCTTCTTCCCCGCCGCGGGTTGCGTCGAATCTGGTAAAAAGTACGTAAACTCTTCCAGCAGATCGGCGTGCGACTTGAACAACTGCGCAACTTCCTCGTACACTTGAGAGATTGTCTTCAAATTCTTACGATACATGTTCAAAATTTCCAAGAAATTCTTGTACACCCGCTCATCATTCGCAAATCTCGACTTGATTTTGTTCACGTATGAAATCGCGTGCACAAACTCAACCTGAGGTTTCTGCCCAGACGCCTTGGCTTGCGCCTCTCGCGCCTCGCGCTCGATATCCTCCACCTTAATCTCATGCCCCTTGGGCAAGAACTGATTAAAACCCAAGATTAAATCCGTATGCCCCGCAAAAATAGTCTTAACGCGCCTAATCACACCCTCTGTATCAATCTTCGTTGACTTGAATTCCTTCATGATCTCCAAAAACTCGTCGTACGTGTGTTTTTTATCATGCAATCGCTCTTTAAGCTCGCGTAAATAACTCAACGCCTCTTGTTTCCGTGCCGCTTCGCTCATATCCGGTCTCACCGTATGCGATATCGGTCCCCTAGTTCACGCGTCACGCACATCGCACCGTCATCGTCGTCAGTCTTCCGCGTCGCGCGCGATGGCACCCACCAGTGGTGCGTCGTGCCCCGGGTCAAAAATCACACCCAACGTCGCATCGATCGATCGATGTCGCGTCGCTCGTCGTCGTCGTCGTCACGTACCGTTTCACCACGGGCGCATCACCACCACCATGCTCCCGCGCGCGTTTCATCGCGTCTGCGTCGTCGGCTCACGCTCCGCCGTGCGGTCGCGTCGCCGGCGCGCGCGAGCGATCGGCGACCGATCCGATGGGACGATTCGTAAGACGCGCGTCTGGATGCGGGCCCGGGATCGCGGATGTTTTGATGCGACCGCGGCGGACGTCTCTCGCACGCCGCGCCGCTATGCGTGATGCGTCGTGCGGGACGTCAACGATGGTATCGTCGTCCGTCGTCCGTCGTCCGTCGTCCGTCGTCCGTCGTCCGTCGTCGTCCGTCCGTCGTCGTCGAACGAGACGTCGAGTGACGACGCGAGGGTTGCCCGCGCGCGCGCGCCGGCGCGATCGGCCGATCGAGCGCGCGGGCTCGCGTACGTGGTCGTGATTGGTCGATGGTGGTCGTGTGATGCATGCAAAACGAGTCCACACGGACACAAATGACAAAAAAAAAACGGTCGGTTGGACACGGTGTGGTGCGTGATGATTACAAACACGCTCTCGACGGGACCGGGACCGGGACGCGAGGCTATCGCGGACGCGAGGCTATCGCGGACGAGGCGAGGACGCCTTGGCCTTGGTTTTGGTGCTAGTGGTGGTGCGATGCGTGCGAGTGTCGCGAGAGGATTGTGGAGATGTCGCAGCGGCGGCGGCTTCGATGGCGATCGAGCGCTGGACTTGCTCCATCATCGCGCGCGTTTGCGACGCCGCCGTGGTGGCTTGGGCGAGCATGGCTGGGTCGACGGCGACGCCAGAGGCGGCGCGGGCTTGTAATGCCGCGACGGCGGATTCAGCCTTGTCGTACATGGCTTTGATTTCGGCTAGGAGCTTGGCTTTGGCGGGATCGACGGCGGCGCGCTTGGTGTTCGAACGACTCGACGAGGACGTCGACGTCGAGACGCCGGATTTGCGCTTTTGCTTGCGCATCTTCGCCGCGTACTCTGGGTCGCGCCATTTGTTTTGAATCGCGGCGGAAATCTTCGCGCGATGCTCGCTCGAACGCGTTGATGTACCGCGTGCGGCTTTCTCTTTGCGTAATGCCTTGCGTTTCTCGACAATGGTCGCCGCAACAGTCTTTCTGAGCTCGCGTTCGGCGCGTGCGCGCTCCTTTTCCTCGTCGCGTTGCTTGGCGCGCGCGCGCTCGATATCCGCCAATCCATTCACGCCGAAACTCACCGTTATTACCGCAGAGTTCCGTCTACAAAATAATCCACTCGACGCCAAGCCATTATTACCGCGCTTGCGTCCCCACACTTCCTCAGACTCTAAAGTCATCTTTTCTATTTTCTTCGCCTTGGCCCGATCGACCGAGGCGCGCTTGATTTTCGCGCGCGTAAACGCTGAATGCCGCGCGTTGGCGCAGTTATATGATCGTTTTAACCGCTCGCGGTACTCTGGATCTTGCATATGCTTCAGTGTTGTCGCTCGAATCTTCTCAATCGTCTTCTTGCTATGTCGGCCACCCTTATTCCAAGGCACCTTGCCCGCGTTTGCGTCGCCGATTTTACGCCGTCGCAACTGCTCCACCTTGGTCATGTCTTTAAAGCTCCCGACGGATTTCAACGTCTCAAACTCTGTCTCGCTAATCACAACCACCTCCACGGGAATATTATTCGCATCTACCCCGTTACGCACGCGACATCTAAACACGTTACACGTCGGACACGGACATCCGCGCGAGTGATACAGCGTCTTTTTCGCCCCCATGATGAAGCCGTCTTCGGGCGTCATGAACAACACGCGCTTATACGCGTCATCCAACGACCCATCATCGCGCTCGATATCCTTCACGGCGGACGACCAATTGAGATCATTACCATCGCCGCGAAACGCATCCTCATCCGCATCGGCGTCATCGAATCCGTCGTCAAACGCTCCGCCGCGCGCGCGCTCTCCTCGCGCGCCGCGAGAGCCCTTCAACGCCTTCGCCTCCGCCTTCACCGACGCCTCTCCACCGCGCGTCGTCGCGGGATCACGCACCGCCATCGCGTGCACCGCACGTCTCGCCTCGCCCGCGCCCGCGCCCGCGCCCGCGCCCGCGCCCGCGCGCGACGCCGCCCTGACGCGCCCTAAACCCCCAACCTGTCGCGCGACGCCGCCCGCGCGCGTCACCGCCGCGGTCCGCGCCGCCGCCGCCGACGACGACATCACTGCGTGCACGCCCAGCCTTCGCGCGTCTCGCCTCGCGACGACGACGACGACTGGCGCGACGACGACTGCGCGCGCGCGACGTCATCAACGCCCTGTGCATCCCCCGGCGGCGCTGGGTGACATGTGTTCGATCGGGGGGGGGCTATCGACCAATCGTCACCAGGGGACCTGACATACGTGCGCGCCCCTGACCCCTCGCGGTCCCATCGCGGTCGCATGGTGGTTCCATCGATCGATGCGCGGTGTCGATCATCGTGTCGATCGACGCGCGGTGTCGATCGATGCGCGGTGTCGATCGAGGCACGGGCGTCGGCGTGAGGCACACCATGGCGCGCGCGATCGGCGTCGGCGTCGGCGTCGGCGTCGGCGTC
>Ga0181556_1003990_pt1 | contig 12267 bp, 17 predicted proteins | sample 011ome_14_FD_148651 | JGI IMG/M metagenome (GOLD analysis project Ga0181556, IMG submission 148651) | Coastal salt marsh microbial communities from the Groves Creek Marsh, Skidaway Island, Georgia - 011505AT metaG (spades assembly) | ecosystem: Environmental > Aquatic > Marine > Intertidal zone... | reverse complement strand
CGGCTGTCTGGCCATGATGGACGCCGGTGTGCCGCTGAAGGATCACGTGGCGGGTATTGCCATGGGCCTGATTAAGGACGGTGGCCGTTTTGCCGTGCTGACCGACATCCTGGGTGACGAAGATCACCTTGGCGATATGGACTTCAAGGTGGCCGGTACTGAAAACGGTATCACCGCGCTACAGATGGACATCAAGATTCAGGGTATTACCAAGGAAATCATGCAGGTGGCACTGGCCCAGGCCCGTGAAGCCCGTCTGCATATCCTCGGCCTGATGAAGGGTGCCATGGGCGAAGCCCGTACCGAAGTATCGACCTTCGCACCGCGTCTGTACACCATGAAGATCAACCCCGAGAAGATCCGTGACGTGATCGGTAAGGGTGGCGCTGTGATTCGTGCGCTGACCGAAGAAACCGGTACCACCATCGACATCCAGGACGACGGTACGATTACCATCGCCTCGACCAGTGGTGAAGCCGCTGAGCTGGCTCGCGCCCGCATCCAGGCGATTACTGCCGAAGCTGAAGTTGGCGCCATCTACGAAGGCACCGTACTGAAGCTGCTGGACTTCGGTGCCATCGTGAACGTACTGCCAGGTAAGGATGGTCTGCTGCACATTTCGCAAATCGCCAATGAGCGTGTCGAGAAAGTCAGCGACTATCTGCAAGAAGGCCAGGTCGTTCGCGTTAAGGTTCTGGAAACCGATGACCGCGGTCGTATCAAGCTGTCGATGAAGGCACTGCTGGACGCAGCACCACCAGCCGCCTAAAGCATCAAAGGGAAGGGCAGCCGGGTTTACTCGGTGTGCCCGACCTGCAGAAACAAAAAAGGCCAGTCAATCGACTGGCCTTTTGCTTTGGCGCAACGAGCGGCTTATTTAGCCACTTGCTTCTCGCGCAGTTCTTCCAGCGTTTTGCAGTCAATGCACAGCGTGGCGGTCGGGCGGGCTTCCAGGCGCTGGATACCAATCTCAATACCGCACTTGTCGCAGAAACCGTAGTCGTCTGCCTTAATGCGATCGAGCGTTTCTTCGATCTTCTTCACCAGCTTGCGCTCGCGGTCACGATTGCGCAGTTCCAGGGCCATATCCGTTTCCTGGCTGGCGCGGTCATTCGGGTCGGCAAACACCGTTTGCTCATCCTGCATGGTGTGCACCGTACGCTCGATGTCCGACATCAGATCGTTTTTAAGGCTGCCGAGAATATTGGCAAAGTGGGCTAGTTGCCCTTTGCTCATGTACTCCTCGCCCTTTTTAGACACGTAAGGCTGGAACGAAGACGAACCGTTGTTCACGTTCTTGGCAGGCGTAGTCTTGACGGTAGGTTGTACTGCGTCAGTTGCCGGTTTAGTGGCCTTAGCGGCGGGTTTTGCGGTTTTGGAAGTTGCCATGAGTTTCTTGAAAGATGGGCAAAAGTAGATCTACGAAAACCCTTAATCCTAACACAGCCTTAGCCGTAAATTACTACAGCGAAATTTAACCAAGTTATTGTTATGACCTTGTCATTTCAAGACTTGCCATTGTTACCCGTTAGCCTATGATGACGAACATTACTTTTGGAGGTTTTGCCATGGCTAAAAAGCTCAGTGTCACCATCGAACTTGAAATGACTGTGCCTGATGACTGGCAGATTATTGAAACCACCGATGGCATTGGTGTGCTTAAAATCGCCCCGGATCAATTTCTGGATCTGACCTTTGAGCCGATGATCACCTCAGACGTCGAAGGCTCGTGGACCAATGCCGTCTCAGAAGACTTCATGGAAGATTTGATGGATATGGTTGAGTCCGAATCGGTGGCTTACGAACTCAAGCAAACGCTCAACTAAATCTTATGGCGATGGCGTTAGGGCTCTACGAGTGCGGTCTCACTCAAAGTTACAAAGATTTACCGGCCGCATTCTATACAGACTTAACGCCTCAACCTGTACGCGCACCTGTCCTCACCCTACTGAATGCGCCATTGGCGCTCAGCCTGGGCCTTGACCCCGCTGCGCTAGCTACCTCTAACAACCTTAACCTTCTTGCTGGCAATCTATTTCCAGCGAGCGGGTCGGCTATTGCCCAGGCTTATGCCGGGCACCAATTTGGTCACTTCACTCAATTGGGCGATGGCCGGGCCTTGCTGCTGGGTGAACTGCAAACGCCTGATGGGCAACTCGTAGACATACAGCTCAAAGGCTCTGGCCCCACACCCTATGCCCGTCGTGGCGATGGGCGTGCTGCCTTGGCCCCCATGTTGCGCGAATATCTTATTAGTGAAGCCATGCACGGGCTCGGTATCCCCACCACGCGTAGTTTGGCCGTTGTCGCTACCGGTGAACCGGTCTATCGGGAAACGGCTCAACCCGGTGCCATCCTCACCCGAATCGCCGCCAGCCACATCCGCGTCGGCACCTTTGAATTTGCCGCCACCCAGGGCATTCTAGAACTCAAGGCATTGGCCGACTACGCCATTGACCGGCATTACCCGCAGGCACGCAGCGAGGCTAATCCGTACCTCGCATTCCTTAAAGCCGTTATCGACCGGCAGGCCGCGCTTATTGCCCGCTGGATGCAGGTGGGTTTTGTGCATGGGGTCATGAACACCGACAACATGAGCGTCGCCGGGGAAACCATCGACTACGGCCCCTGTGCCTTTATGGATCGGTACGACCCGGCTACCGTATTCAGCTCAATAGACCGGCAGGGCAGATACGCCTACGGCAACCAGCCTAGAATCGCCCAGTGGAACCTGAGCCGTCTGGCCGAAGCCCTGTTGCCGATTCTCAACGAAGATGAGGCCGCGGCGCTGCAATTAGCCCAAAGCGCCATTGGCGGCTACCCCGGCCTCTACCAATCGTATTGGCACACAGCCCTTTGTCATAAGGTAGGCATTAGCAACCCCGACAGAAATGCCGTGCGTCTGGCGGGTGAACTGCTGGAGATCATGTGGGAAGCCCAGGGCGACTTCACGGGCACATTCTGGCAACTCACTACCGGCTCGCTCACCGATGAGCGCTACGCAGACTGGTACTCCCGCTGGCAAGCTATGATCGACACGCAACCCGGTGGTTTAGAGCAGGCACGGCAGCTCATGCAACAAGCCAACCCGGTGATCATTCCACGTAACCGCCTCGTGCAAGAAGCACTGGATGCCGCGGAACAGAAGGGTAGTTTCACCCGTTTCGAACAACTGGTCGCCGCGTTGCAAAACCCTTACGACCCGGCGTTGGCCAAAAGTATATATGCTCAAATCCCGGATGCCAGTGCCAAGCCTTACGTCACCTATTGCGGCACCTAGCTTGTAAGATGTTTTATTCGGTGCTAAATTGAGCATCGAATAAAACATCCTTGAGGTGTCTAGATGGACAACATACTTGCAACAATGAGTGTTAGTGTTACCGAGTTAAAGCGAAATTACGCCTCGATTATCAAAGATGCCGATGATAGTCCTGTGGCTGTGCTAAATCATAATCGTCCAGAGGCTTATCTGCTTCCTGCGGAGCATTACGAGCGACTTATGAGCTATCTCGAAGACTTAGAAGATGCTAAGTTGGTCCGAGAAAGAGCGAACGGGCCATTTGTAGAGATTGATCTTGCCGACTTATAAACTACAGTTTCACCAGCTTGCATTAGCAGAATGGAAGAAGCTTGATAAAACGGTACGTGACCCACTAATCAAAAAGCTAACCGAGCGCTTGGAGAACCCACGTGTGCCGGCAGCGGCACTGATTGGTATGCCCGATTGCTACAAAATCAAAATACATTCGCTTGGCTATCGTTTGGTATATCGCGTGGATGATGGTGTGGTCTACGTCACGGTCATCGCTGTTGGCAAGCGGGAAAGAAGCGCGGTATACAAGACTGCCCTTCAGCGCCTTTAAGAAACGTCATAAAACTTATGGCGTGATAATTTGTCATGTCTTCTTGTCGGTAGTGGCCGACTACATGTTGTAGTCAACTGAAATTCAGTTCGCCTGATCTACAATGCTTCAATCAACTTACACGAACAAACACATCATGCGCACCTGTATCGCCATCCTCGCCGCAACATTACTCACCGCTTGTGGCACCACCGAATACCAGAAGACCATTGCATCGCCTTATCTGAGCTGCACCAACGAAGACATCACCATCGAGGATGAAGCAGGGGGCTGGATGACGGCACATGAAGGCTGGGTGGCCACTTGCCGTGGCAAAGCAGTGATGTGTGTAGAAACCCGCGATAGCGGTGGTGGTTGTAACTACATTAAGTTGCCTAAGTAAATCCAGAGAATCATCACGCGTGCCAGCCATGGACGCCTTTCTAGAAGCTGCAATAGATGAAGCCCGCCAGGGCCTGGCTGAAGGCGGCATCCCTATTGGCTCCGTGCTGGTGCACAACGGCAAGATCATAGGCCGCGGCCATAACCGTCGCGTACAGAAGGGCAGCCCCATACTGCACGGCGAAATGGACGCCCTGGAAAACGCTGGTCGTTTACCTGCCAGCGTTTATAAAGAATCTGTGCTCTACACTACCTTGTCGCCATGCCCCATGTGCACGGGTGCAATACTGCTCTACGGCATTCCCAGGGTAGTGGTCGGTGAGAACCAGACCTTCATGGGTGAAGAAGACCTCCTAAGAACACGTGGTGTTAGCGTAGCGGTGGTGCAAGACCCCAGCTGCATTGCACTGATGCAAGGCTTTATCGCTACCAAGCCCGAACTCTGGAACGAAGATATCGGGGTTTAGGCCAAATCCGGGCAGAAAAAAATCAGTAAATAAATTTCGAGAGGCTCATCTGGTGAGACTCTCGGCGAATACGATGACTCCATGCCCGATACCAAGGGTTAACACATAAGGAGCATCGTCATGAAAAACCTCTTCGTCTGGATCGTACTCATTTCTACAGCAGCCCTGGGTGTTGCTGTTGCCGAGCCAAATGAGACTCTTGTCAGCGCATCAATTCGCAGCATGACTTTTATCAGCTGTTGATATATGATGGGACATCATGTTGAGGGAATCTCAACGCTGCTGGATCTCCATGAGCAGATCATTGATCAAGGTGGTGGATACTGGATCAAGATCGAAGCATGGCAGGTGCCGGCAACAGCCGATATCCCTCACGGCGTAAGGTACTCGCTAACGCTGCATGAGCCTTATGGCAAGAGAATTCTCGGCTATGACAACGCTCATGCAGTTAAACCTCCCGGTAAAAGCCGGTTCTCGGGTAAGCGGCTACCTTACGACCACAGGCACCGGCACGCCAGCGACAAAGGTGTGCCCTATGAATTTGAAGATGCGCATCAGCTACTTTCGGACTTTTTTAAAGAAGCTGATCGGGTTCTAGAAGAGGTAAGGCAATCATGAAATCACTTGTCATCGGCATCATGCCCCAGGAGCGTATTCGAGAACGGATGCTGGCTATCGCCAAAGGCGAGCACAAGCCTAAAGCAACGGAGCCGCGCATCTGGTTTACCTCAATGCGATCACTAGCCGAAGTACTCAGCGATGAGAATAGGGCGCTACTCAAAGTCATCCAGGACGCACAGCCCAATTCGATCTCATCTCTTGCTCATATGACTGGACGTAAACCTGGAAACCTTTCTCGCACCCTCAAAACCATGTCGAACTACGGCTTTGTGGAAATGCGCCGGGAAAATCAACATGTCCGGCCAGTAGTTAAGGCGACCGAGTTCAGGATAGTCGTCTAGTTACGAATGTGTCGGTTTTAAAGCTCTTCGATTCCAAGTTCTTTAAGGTAGTTGAATATTGGGTCGTAGAAGCTTGAATCTCTCGTTGGATCAAGATCATCACCTGGCGGTATAACGATAACCATCCCTTGGCGTGCACGTGTAAGTAGGACTCGATAAGCATTTTTTAGGTACATCTGTCGGTCTGGCAACTTTATTCTCTGCCATTTGTTGCCAACAAAAGATTTGTATTCCCAATCGTCCTCGGTATATCGCAAATCAGCATCCCACACGACGCAAGCCCAGTCGAGTTCAAGGCCTTGGACATGGAACTCTGTTGCTACGTCTTCCAAGTAATATGATGAGCGAACATCGTCCTTGTCATCCAGAAACCAATGAATTGGATCCATGGGTGACTTAACGTCGATAGCATGTGGCTTTAGACGCTGAGCCTGTGATGAGACAACGATGCCAAATCGTTCGTTACCGCGTGCCTTTTGTCGTAACCATTGTTTTGCTCTGGTCAGGTCTCGTGTGATCGTAATTGGGTAGCGATCATTCACCTGCTTGAGGATTTCTCGTGCTTGTTCAATATCTCTATCTAGAAGATGTTTCACGAATGAAGATACGTGCTCTGCTCTGAACGATCTCATAGAGATTGCAAGATGCAAATCTTCATTAAAAATTACGTTAGATCTATCTTTGAGAAGGTCGAGTGCCTTCCCGGCCCCATATTCTGAATCGTGAATATGTGGGGAAATATGTACTTCCCATTCCCGGAAATGATCATGCATTGCATTCAACCACTCGCCAATACCAGCCTCGCCGGTATTAATTTCTTGGCCGCCTCCAACTAAACAGACGATGACTGCCCAGTCTGGGTGGCGGTCAAGACAAGAAATTAAAAACTCTGGTTCAGAGCGATTGAAGTTTGGCCGGCCTTTTTTTCGGGCCATAAATTGTGTGGTTTGCTCCTTTGTCCAAGCTCGTTGCGCTTCGTCGAAAATAACAACGTGATCAACTGGAGGCTTAGGGTCTGCTAGATATGCATCACGGAAGTGGTGGACATTTTGAATAAATGCTTCAACGGCTTTCTTTGCTTCGCCTTTTCTGAGCTTTTCGCCCAAGGACTTCATTCTTGCAACTTTGTCTCTAGCCAAGGCCTCTCGAAGTATCGCTACCAAAGGGCCATTTCCTGAAAGGTAAACGCTATGAAGTTCGCTCTTTGAGTCCATGTGCGTTGTTGCAACATTTAAGCCGACAAGTGTTTTTCCTGCTCCAGGAACACCTGTAACAAAACATATAGCTTTCTTGTTCTCGCTTTTTGCTCGTTCAATTAGATCTGATATTGCAACAGAGGTGCATGCCAAATTTATTTCACCAGCATCGCTACGTGATAGTTCAGCGACAGAATGGTTTCCATATAAAGCAGAGGCTGCTTCAATGATGGTTGGGGTAGGTTTATATCTTCCTTCTGCCCATTTTTGAGGTTCAATCTTTTGACCGTCAGCAAATAGGAGTGTTGCATCAATGATGTTTCGTATTTGGTCTGGCGAAGCTTGAATTGGGTAGAGCACACCATCATCGTGGTGGCTGGTGGATATCGATCCTGCAATCTGACATGTTTGTGTTGCAACTAGGATAGGTGCAATTGCACATGCATGACTAGGCTCATGAAAGTTCTTAAGATCTAACGCATAGTCCCAAACTTGGTCGATTGCATGCCTGCTGAACTCGCTATCGCCGACCTTGAACTCAATAACGAATATAACGTGGTCAATAATTGCGAGAACATCGATTCGTCTCCCTAATCTTGGGACAACAAACTCTAGAAAAATCCATCCTCGATCGACGTATGGTTGAAATTGTTCCTGAAGATTCCGGATTTGAAATACCCACGCGTCTCGCTGAGTAGTCTCTATAGAAAAACCAGACTTGCGTGCTAGACCACCAAGGATTGAGTCAGCGTCAGATGTTAGAAACGCACTGATTGATGCTGAGTAGAACGCCCGTTCAGAAGGAACTTCGATTAAATCCACGTATGACTTTCTGTTGTATTTTCTGATTGTCTTAGCATCAGGATACATTAATTAGATATCTGCATATTTTGATCATTTAGATTTATTTCCTAGCATAACTGAGAGTCTCGTCTGGTGAGACTCTCGACCTCTAGGATGCTCCCTATATGAATTTTTTTTAGTGCCAGTGGGGAGAAATCGTGTTCGAACAGATTGTTAAGATTGCGCTGTGGTTTGCGGTGGCTACCTATGCCATTGGTACCTTCAAGACGCTGACACTGGCTTTTGCTGCAGACTGCGTCACGGGTGGTTGGTAAGTCAAAGCTTTATTACGCGGTGTATCCAGGGATGTCTGTCAGGGACACGCGGTATCGGGCGTTCTGGAGGTAGTTATGTGTTGCTTGACGAATACAGGTTGGTGTGTATGATGCACACCAGAAATAGTAGTGACCTAATCAAGTTGCTTATGTCTCATGGGTGGATGCTCAATCGAAGTAGAGGTTCGCATCATGTTTATAAGCATCCAATCAAGAGCGGGCACATAACTGTGCCGCACCCCAAAAAAGATTTGGGTCAGGGCATTGTCAAAAGCATTCTTAAGCAAGCAGGAATTGAGGGGTAGCACATGAAATATCCAATAGCTATTGAGCCACCAGCATCGGCTAACGAGGCTTGGGGTGTTGTTGTGCCTGATCTGGAAGGCTGCTTCTCTGCGTCTGATACAGGTGTGGATGAAGCGATTGAAAATGCTAAGGAAGCTATGGAGCTCTGGATTGAAACCGCTTTAGATTCTGGAATGGATATTCCTGCGCCCAGTTCGATTACACAGCTGCAAAAGGATCGTCAGTACAAAGGCTGGATCTGGGCCGTAGCCGAGATTGATCCTGCGTTGCTATCAAATGAGATTGAACGTGTGAACATTACCTTGCCGAAGCGTGTGCTGACACGGTTGGATAACAAGGCAAAGGCAGCGGGTGAGACGCGATCGGGATTTATTGCGCTTCTTGCACTGACAGCTTAAGCACCAGAAACGAAAAAGGCCAATCGATTGATTGGCCTTTTTCATGTGTTTTTTGGGGTGGGCGATGGGATTCGAACCCACGACCCTCGGAATCACAATCCGATATTCTAACCAACTGAACTACGCCCACCACTGTACTGCTAACTACTCTAGTTCTGGCGCACCCGATTGGAATCGAACCAACAACCTACGGCTTAGAAGGCCGTTGCTCTATCCGGTTGAGCTACGGGCGCCTTACGGAAACGCGTTACTCTGGGTGCTGCAACTACGAATTAAATGGTCGGGGCGGTGGGATTCGAACTCACGACCTCCTGGTCCCAAACCAGGCGCGATAACCGGACTACGCTACGCCCCGACGAGCTGCGAACTATACGTAATGATGTGCGTTGCGTCAAGACTTCTTTGCGAAGAAAGACGATTAAATCAGAGTTTGTAATGAAGCCTGATCAATGAGGAACACAAAATCACTGCCGCCGTCTGTATCCAACCATACCAGCGGCAGGTTCGGATAGGTTGCCGTCATCACGTCTTTGTTGTGACCAATTTCTACAATGAGCCAGCCGCCGGGGTTGAGTGTTTGTGCGGCCTGGCGCATAAGCGTATGAACCAGATCCAGACCATCTTTACCGCCTGCCAATGCCATTTCTGGCTCGTGGCGATATTCGCCAGGCAGGCTATCCATGGATGCCGCATCCACATACGGTGGATTGCTGATGATGATGTCGTACTTCTGATCCATTAGCGGTGCCATCAGATCGCCTTGATGCAATTTTAGGCGGTCTTCGAGGCCGTAGAGATCTACATTAATACGAGCAACTTCCAGCGCCTCTGGCGATAGATCAACCGCATCGACCTGGCTGTTGGGGAAGTGCAGTGCTGCCAAAATGGCAAGGCAGCTGGAGCCGGTGCAGATGTCGGCAACACGGGTGATGGCCTCCGGGTTTTGTACCCAGGGTGACAGATCATCCATGAGCAGTTCGGCAATGAACGAACGCGGCACAATAACGCGGCGATCGATCTTGAAGATATACGGGCCAAGCCAGGCTTCGCCCAGGATGTAGGCGAGCGGTGTTTTTGTGGCGCAGCGCTCGTTAAGGCGTTGTGTGAGTGTGGCGCGTTGTTCGTCGGTGAGCGCGTCTGACCAGAACTTATCGAGTTCGTCGAAAGGTATATCGAGCGTGGCGCTCAGGAGCCAGGCGACTTCGTCTTCGGCACAGGTGCAGCCATGGCCAAAGCTGAGGCCGGCGCTTTCTAATTGAGTGACGGCTGTTTCGTAAAACTCGGCAATGCTGTTGGCGGGGGCGGTCATGCGCTCTGGCTTACTTCAGCAGCTGGCTGAAAATGTTTTTGTAGATAGCGGCCAGCTCGGGGAGGGCGCTCAGTTCGATGTGCTCGTCGATCATGTGGATCGATGCATTGACCGGGCCCAGTTCGATGATCTGTTCGGCAATCTCTGCAATAAAACGCGCATCCGATGTGCCACCGGTGGTGGAGAGTTCGGTGTCGATGCCACACACGGTTTTAATGGCGTTACGGGCCGCATCGGCCAAGGGGCCTTCGGGTGTAATGAAGGGCTTGGCACCGAGTGTCCACTCTATGCTGTATTCGAGGCCGTGGCGCTTGAGCAGGTCTTCAACGTGCTGTTTGAGGCCATCGGCGGTGCTGGCTGTTGAAAAACGGAAGTTGAACTTCAGGCTCAGGGTGCCGGGAATGACATTCGTGGCACCGGTGCCGGCATTGAAATTTGAGATCTGCCAGGTGGTGGGCGGAAAGTATTCGTTACCGTTGTCCCACACGGTGGCCGAGAGTTCAGCCAGTGCCGGGGCAAACTGGTGAATGGGGTTACGGGCCAGGTGCGGGTAAGCGACGTGGCCTTGTATGCCCTTGATGGTCAGGTTGCCTGAGAGTGAGCCACGACGGCCATTCTTGATCATGTCGCCGCAGCGATTCACCGAGGTCGGTTCGCCGACGATGGCGTATTGAATCGTTTCGCCACGCGCCTTGAGGGCATCGACCACGATGGTGGTGCCATCGTTGGCTGGGCCTTCTTCATCCGATGTCAGCAGAAAGGCAATGGAACCGGGGTGATTGGGGTGCTCGGTGACGAACTGCTCAACGGCCACCACAAAAGCAGCCAGAGAGCTTTTCATATCGGCGGCGCCACGGCCGTAAAGTTTGCCGTCGCGTTCCGAGGGTTGGAACGGGGGCGTAGTCCAGGCGTCGAGGTTGCCGGTAGGCACCACGTCCGTATGACCCGCCAGCACCATGAGCGGTGCGGTTGTGCCACGCCGTGCCCATAGGTTGCTGGTGCCGTTGCGGTCGATGCGCTCGAAGCTAAAGCCCAGGGGCTTAAGGCGTTCGGCGATCAGTTCCAGACAACCGGCATCTTCCGGGGTGACAGAAGCACGCGCAATGAGGGCTTCGGTTAGCTGACGGACGGGTTCGCTCATGGTTATGCTTTGATTAGTCGCGCAGTAGATCGTTCAGGCTGGTCTTGGCACGGGTTTGTGCATCGACCTTCTTGACGATCACAGCGCAGTAGAGGCTGTACTTGCCGTCTGGCGAGGGCAGGTTGCCGGCCACAACGACCGAACCGGCCGGTACGCGACCGTAGTGAATTTCGCCAGTTTCGCGATCATAGATCTTGGTCGATTGGCTGATGTAGACGCCCATCGAGATAACGCAGTTGTCTTCAACGATAACGCCTTCAACGACTTCTGAACGGGCGCCGATGAAGCAGTTGTCACCGATGATGGTGGGGTTGGCTTGCAGTGGCTCGAGTACACCACCAATGCCAACGCCACCCGACAGGTGAACGTTTTTACCGATCTGGGCGCACGAGCCAACGGTGGCCCAGGTGTCGACCATGGTGCCTTCATCAACGAAGGCGCCGATGTTGACGTAGGAAGGCATCAGCACCACGTTTTTAGCGATGAATGAACCACGACGGGCGGTAGCCGGGGGCACCACGCGGAAGCCGCCTTCGCGGAACTGGGCTTCGGTCCAGCCTTCGAATTTGGTATCGACTTTGTCGAAGTAGCGGAGTTCGCCGCTTTCCTGGACGCGGTTGTCGTTAGTGCGGAAAGACAGCAGCACGGCCTTCTTGACCCACTGATGGGTGACCCATTCGCCGTTGATTTTTTCGGCAACGCGCAGGGCGCCACGATCCAGCTCGTGAATGACCTGATCAATGGCTTCTTTGGCCTCTTTAGGCGAACCGGTGGGCGACAGGTCGTTGCGGTTTTCCCAGAGGTTTTCGATAACAGGCTGCAGCGGGTGATTGATGGCGTGGCTCATAGACATGTCTTGGTTTCGATAAGAGTGAGTTGGTGAGTTAGGGCGTTTTCCGGAATAACTTGGAAATTATTTCAAGAAAGCCGCGAAAGCCCTTCATTATACGAGAAAGCTTGTTTTGGCCGGCAGGATCTGACCGAGTTTTTTGCGTTGGGCGTTTGAGAAGGTGGCCAGCTTCGGGTATCATCGGGCTTTCCCGCTGCACGTTTTGTTATGACCAAATATGTCTTCGTCACGGGTGGTGTCGTGTCTTCCCTGGGTAAGGGAATTGCGGCAGCCTCT
>Ga0181556_1003989_pt1 | contig 12271 bp, 12 predicted proteins | sample 011ome_14_FD_148651 | JGI IMG/M metagenome (GOLD analysis project Ga0181556, IMG submission 148651) | Coastal salt marsh microbial communities from the Groves Creek Marsh, Skidaway Island, Georgia - 011505AT metaG (spades assembly) | ecosystem: Environmental > Aquatic > Marine > Intertidal zone... | reverse complement strand
TTTCCCCGTTCTTTCCTAAAATCGGGCCAAGAATCGCGGCACGTTTGCCAAAGACATCCATGGCCTCCGTGTACGATATGTTTCCTTTTAAAAGTTGGACGAACGTATCTTTTACGCCGTCGCCTTCGGCAGCCAATTCAGAAAGCGCCATTTTAAACTTGGTGCCTGCGTCGCTGCCGCTAATAGCACTATTAGCAAGGGTACCCAGTACGGCGGTCGTTTCTTCCAGTGAAAAGCCGAATTCGTTGGCTACTGGGCCTGCCACCTTCATAGATTCGCGGAATCTTTCAAGGTCAAGCGAACTGCTACCGAAAGCCGTTGCCATGACGTCAGCAACGCGGCCCGATTCGCTCGCATCAATTCCAAATTGATTTAACGTAGCGCCCACCGTTTCGGCCACGGCTCCTAAATCCTCATCGAAAGCAATACCGAGGCTTAACACGCTTTCAGTCATGCTTTCAATTTCCGTGCTGCTTTTTCCGAGTTTCGCTAATTCGAGTTGAAGCGCAGCCACCTCTGACGCGCTTTTAGATGTAGTCGCGCCGAGCTGTTTTGCTTGGTCTCTCAGCCTGCCAATTTCTTCGCCTGTAAAACCGCTGACTGCTTTTACCTTGGCCATTGCAAATTCGAAATCTGCTGCAGTCTTCACAGCAATCCCGCCAATGGCTGCAATTGGTGCGGTTAAGTTGCGTGATAAGGATTTGCCGAGCGCCTTGGTATTTTTGCCAAACGTCTGCATCTTCTTCATAGAAGTGCCTAACGCTTTATCAAAGCTGCGCGTCTTTGCGCCTATCGTTACAATTAAGTCGTTTAATTTCGCCATTGGTCACGCTCTAGTATTCGCTGCTTCAATTCCTCTTTTGTAAGGTTATGCCGGTTCTTCTCTGGCCGCTCCCATGGGAACTGCATCAAATCCTTTGGGGCTAATTTACGGCCTTTTTTTAGGTGCGGTTGGAAGGTCATAGCACCGAGCCACCGCACGCGCTCCCACGCATAACGCTCGCGGTATTCTTCGGCTTCTCTATGACCGTCAAGTGCAAGGCTTATTTCCGCGAAGGTCATTGACCAAAACGCAGAAGGGGATAGGCGAAGCACGCCCATCCCCATCCGTATCATTTCCGGCCAGCCTATTGGCTCGTCGGTGCCGTCTATCTTTTTTTTTGGTCGCTGTACTCACCGAGAACATCGAAGCACTGCGTGACGTGAGCCAGCGTAATATGCTCTTCAAACTCTGCAAGCTCCATGTTGAATTCAACGCCTTCGAAATCGCATCCGCATTCCACGCCTACGAAGCAAAGGTAAGCGCACGCCTCGGCGCTCAGTTTCGACGGGTCCGACAAGCTGAACACGTTCACCTTGGCTTTGCGTTCAAACTTTTTCAGCGCCTTCATAGAATAGCGCACTGGATAATCCGTGCCGTTTACTTCTATCATGAAGCTGCCGTGTCGGTAATTACTCCGCTGATTTCAAACGTGGCGCTGTACGTCGCTGTGTCCTCGGTGCCGCCTGACTGCTCCAAGCTGGTCAAGAAACCTGTGCAAGCAAATGACAAATCACCGGTTACTTCGTTCGCCTTTTCAAACGTCAAAGACAAAGCCGTGCGGTTTTCAAATGCCGCAAACAAGTCGGTCGTGTCTTTGTTTGACGCGTCGGTGTAATCAATCAAACCGCTGCAGCTGATGGAACCGGAACGGGTGCCGGCTAAAAGCTCACGCCATCCGGCGCTGTCTTTGGTTGTGATGTCGATAGTTTCCATGCTCAAGGAAAGCGAGCAATCGGTGGCGGCTGCAATCAACGTGCTGTCGATATAAACGCCTAATTCTGTACCGTTAAAAATGGCCATTTTATTCTTCTGTTATGTCGTTAGATTCGTCTTCGGTCTTTTTCTTTGGCGCGTCTAAATAGCCTTTTTTCTTCAGCTTTTCAGCGAAAGCGGTGGTAACTGTTGGCGTGTCGCCTTTCTTCCAGTTGTTCCCGTGTAGCTTGCACGCTTTTTGGATTGTAACCTTCATGGCTGCAATTTAGTCAATTTCTAATTCATCGATAAACCATCCCAGCGTTTTCATTTCCTCGTAATCGCGTACCGTCGTCGTGCTTGGTATGATGTGCGCAAACGGAAAACGGTGGTTTGTCTGCACGTATGCGCTAAGCTGAAATCTTTCGTCGTTGGTGAGTTCAGGAAAGCAAGCCACCAACTTCTCAAGCGTCGCCGCTTCGTGTACGTGGATGAGGTAATCCGTATTCACCTGCAAAGCGTTTTGGATTCCGTCGGGGTGCGTAACGATTCCGAAGACGGTTGAAGCCTTTTCGCCTTCTGCCTGAATGAGAACGGGACGCGAGATGTTGTAGAGTTCTCGCGTGATTTGCTTTGCCCGTGCTTCGCTTGTCTGCGTGGGGGTTGGAAGTACGATTATATATCCGTTCATCAGTAGATGTTGTAGAAGGTGTTTATGTTGTCCTCGATGTTCGTGCGGTTGCTGGATTGGTCGTCTCTATACATTACAAATTCTGACATATAACCATCAAATGGAAGTGTCAACCCCGCCCGCGTTCCAAGCCTAAGCCGATTCAATACACTTGAACTTTGTGTTCCCGTGACTACTGTGCTTGCATTTACCCCGAGTTCGCTATTTGTTCCGTTTCTTAACCAATAAACCAGCCTATAATCTTGAATATCTCCAGCTGTTAAAGGTTGCTTTAAACTTCCCCCAATAGAGGCGGTTACTCCATTATAAAAAGCCCCTGAAACAAAAGTCAGACCATCGGCTAAAACCGCGTTTTCGTTTCTATCTGGCGACCATACATTAAGATTTGAACCGTTTCTATCGTGAACTTCAAAATAAGTTGTAGTCGTGTCTGCTCCTAAATCTGGAGCGTCCAGATATGTGGTAGATGAATTGATAAAACGAACTGCGGGCTTTCCGTTAGATGTTTCCACGCCCGTCGTCCCGTCGTAAATCTTTGGCATATTCGAGGTAGTCGTTTGCGTGGCGTCGTTTGAGCCCGCTTGGTCGTACCACTTCGACACGAACCCGTCGTTACTTCCGCAATGCGCCGCAAGTGCAACCGTATCCAACTCGCCGAATACGTTGAAGCCGATGTCAGCATAACTCGAGCCGTTGTAAACTTCTACCGCTGAACCGACATAGCTAGAGTCCAAAAGCCGCAAGGAATAAGCAGCCGCCGCCCCTGAGTACGTGTCGAGCAGTGGCGTGTTTTGGGTGAAGTAGTCGCCTATGTTTTCTTCGATGTCGGTGCGGACGCTGGATTTGTTATTTGTGTACAAGATAAATTCTTGAAACAATCCGTTTACCATATAGTTGTTGCCAACCCTTCCACCTAAGTAGCTATTCGATAGAGTAACGGTACTACTTCCGAATATTGACGAAAGCGTTTGTTTTCCCGCAAATGCGGCATATACATCCCCGCGATTTGCAAGCGTTACAGAAGTACCCGACGCATAATAAGAAGTTGATGATACGCCAAAAATTATACTCGTGTTCGTATCATCTTCTTCTGCAACAGGTACAAATAACTGTGGGCTTTCGCTGGTTTGCACCATCCATTGGTTAGCAGCCCCCGAACCAATATAGTTACCTGTGTAAAAATATGAAAGGGAATCCGCGTTTGTAATGCTAAGGCCGAGTTGAAATTTATCATTACTCCCGTCAAAGTCCAACGCGACTTTTCCGCCATCCTTCACCAACGCGCCACCTGTGTAAATCGTCGGCTCGTCTCCCGTACTCGGTGCGGTCGCATCGTTCCCGTTTCCGCTTTGGTCTTTCCACGTTACCACGGTACACGTCGTACCCGTGCAGAACGTTTCTATCGCGCTTTCGTCAATGTTGCCTGAACCGTCGAATCCGATTGTTTCAGTCGTCGAATCCGAAGCCCTTCGGATAACCATGCAGTCGGTTACGTTGCCATTCAATCGACGGGTGGAGTACGCCGCCTCTGCTCCGCTTCCGTAGCTCTCATTTAAAAGCCCCGTAAACGAGGGCGCTTGCGCTACTTCCTCCCACGTCATTTTGAGGCTAATCGGAACCGTTCCGCCCGTGCGTTCCTTCAGGTAAGCAAGCAAAGCCGCCTTCGCGTTGTTGAATGTCGTGTTGTCGGCGATGGCTGTGAACTGTGTCCAATCGGCTGAGGTGTCGGGGTCTGCCTGCGCTTTCTCAGCGTACCACAACTTTCGCTGAATATCGTAGCCGCTGGTAGGCGTGTCGCTCGATGCCGATTCGCTTAAGCCGTCGCCGTCCGCCTGCGCCGTATAGTACAGCTCGACCGTTTCCGTAGCGCCTGAACGTAGCGTGCCCGCTTCCGTCAAGTAACGGTTATGGTAATAAATATCGTCACTCGGTAATTCGCTGCCCGAAATTTCCCACGTGCTGCCGTTGTAAACGATTGTAGAACCAACGCCCGCGCCTGTGGTATTTACGTCGTCGAGGTCGCCTAACGTCGAAGCGCCCGCCGTGCCGCGTGACCAAAAGCCGCTTTGATATACCAGCGCGTCGCCTTCCGCTGGCGTGCCAATTATCTTGACGTCATCGAGGTCGTCCAGCCCGTCGGGTATCGTGTTTAGTTCGGTCTGCAAACCCGTGACGCTTGCAATAGGCAAAACGATTTCATCCTGATAAATCGCGGTCCACGTGCCTTGCTGATATGCCAGCATCTGGTTGTCTTCAGGTTCGCCCGTATCCACGTCGCTCAGGTCGTCCAGCACGTCAGGGCCGCCCGCGTCAGCAGCTGGCACCCATGTGTCGCTTGCTGCGTCGTAGCTGAGTATTTGGTTATCCGTTACGCCCGTGACATTGACGTCGGACAAATCGCCAAGCTGCGCGCCGGTGATTGGCGTGCCTAAAGCTATCTCAATGTCATCGCGCTTAATGCGAAACGTGAACGTAAGTACTTGGCTGTATCGGCGTGGGTCGTACTCTATTTCGAAATCGACGTCATTAAATTGTACGCTTTCTACGTTGACGCCGTTATACGTTCCTCGCACGCGGTCCAAAGCGCCGCGCACCGCGCTCGCTAAATCAGCCGCGCCGTTATAAGCGTCATCGTAGCAAAGCACCTCAACCCGTACTTCATCCAGCTTGCTCGGTCCGTCGTGCGTATCTTCAGGCTGCACGCTTTGCACCTGATAAATAACAAACGGCACCGCCGTTTCTTGTTCGGCAATCTCTGGAAATATCTTGGTGCCAACGATGTCGGTTACCTCCGTGGTTCCGCTTAAAATGCCGTATATCGCCTTGCCTATATTCATGCCTTTTTTGCTTTTGCTTTCGCTGCTTTTCTTATTGCTCGGTTATATCCGTCCACGACTTTCTTGTACGCTTTAGGCGTCGCGTTCATTATCGACTTTCTAAATACGCCTTTGTTCCGCCCTTGGCCAAACTTTTGGTCACCGCCTTCTACTATGTTTGCAAACCAGCCGTCACGGTCAATCGGCATCCTGCGACCGACACGAGGCCCCACCCAGTACGATGTTTGCTGTTTGTCAATCAACCAAACGCGAATCGACCGCCGCATAGTCCCTACAGGTATATCGAGGTCAGGCCCCGACTTCCTCCGTACGCGCACAACTTGGTTGGCGTCAGAGATATTGCCGAGCATTTCCTTTTTGATGACGTTGCCAGCACCACGGTGAATCCGTCTCTGTACTTTCGGATTTTTCACCTGTTTACGCAACTCAGCAAGCTGCTTTTCGAGCGGCGTGGTATGTGCGTGTACGTGTATCACGTGCCGGAAATTTGGCAAAGCAAAACGAGCTGGTCCTGTCGGCCAATTTCTTCGATGCCTTGGATGTTGTAATACTTCGAATTGTATAACACGCGGTCGTCCGCTTTTATGCCTCGGCTGTCGCTGCTGCTGCGAATCTTAAACCGCAGCCGCTGCACGGGCATATCTTGGTCGGTCGTTATTCGCTCGGTCATGCCTTCGCCCGTCTTCATAAGTTCCGCCCAAACGGTAAGCAGCGTCGCCCACGTCTGTACGCGCTCGCCGTAATCGTTCGTAGTTGTCGTGTATCGTTCCACCGTTATGCGCCGGTCGCTTTGGCCTATCCTCATGGCGTGGTTATGATGCGGTAAGGGTTCAGGATAGCGTATAAACCAATCGGTAGTTCTATGGCCGTGGTGCCTGTGGCTACGGGTTGCCGCTGCTCGTATAGGTGCGCTACCATCCAACGAATCGCGGTAAGCATCGGCGCCGGTACGTCAGCTTCTGCGTATCCCAGCGTCATGTTGATTTGTACGCGGTGGTATGCGTCGTCGTAAGTGTCTGGCACTTGGTCAAACGTGATGCGCGCGGCATTCGTTTTGATGTCGTACCAATACTTCGCAGTGTCAAGCGTCTGCGTGCTGTTGCTGGTGTCCAAATACGTCACCGAACTGATGGCCGTAATTGGGCCAATCGGAAAACGCGACGGCTTGAAATAGTCGAGGTAGCCCACGGCAGTAACGTCGCCCAGCCGCGTGTTGCAGTAATCTTCTATCCACTTTATTGCCGCGTCGCGGTACGCTTCAATTAGCGTGTCTTCGTCGCTGTGGTCTACACGCAAATGGCTCTTTAAATCGGCAACCGTTATAACGCTGTCGAGCGTCGGCGTGCCTGTTATTTCCACGGTCATCATGTCGCTAAAATACGGACAAAAAAAAAGCCCCGTGAGGGGCTTCTGTTAGATTGCTTTCGCTGCGAGCTTTGCTATTGTATCCAGTCCTTGTTTGCTGTAAAGTAACTGTTGTGTTTTCTCTACTGTTAACCCTTCCTCAAAACAAGCGTCGGTGAATTGCTTACAAGCCGCTTCGATGATTGCTTCAAAGTTTACTTGGCTTAACTCCTGGATTGCTTTTGCTGTGTTCATGGCTGTGTTTGTTTGTTGTTGTTTGATGTCTCAAATATACGGTAACCTTTCCTTTCTACGCAACTTTTTTCGTAATTATTTTCAATGTTTTTTCGTTTTCCCTGTATTTACTGGGGTTTCAGAGCATAAAAAAAGAGGCGACCGAAGCCGCCCCTTTCCCAAATTATCACGCTACTAATTATGCAGCTTCGATGTCTGTGCAGATGCTCAAGGCGCCTGGCTGACGTACAGCAACGTCGAAGAAACGGTTAACGTGCAAAGTGATTTGCGCGTTGCCCGCTGCGCTGTATGGGTCAACCAACAAATCGAGGCCACCGAAGTAAGCCAAGATAAGGCCTTGTTGGAAGTTACCGAAAACCATTTGTCCCAATGGTCCAGCAGCATTTACCAAGTAAGGCGTGGCAACTGCTCGGTATCCGTTGAACGTGTTAGACGCCAAGTCGTACAAAGCTGAAACGTTAGAAACTTGAGGCGCATTTTTAGCCAATTTAAACGCTTCAGGCGACATAGCGTAAGCAGCGCCGCCAAGGTTTCCACCAGCAGCCAAAACAGCCGCCTCCATAGCTACTGCCAATGCAGACGTCATGTCGGTATTAGCTGCGGTTGTTGACTGGTCGTCTACATCGCCATCGGCCAAAATCACGTCAAACGCTCGGTCGTCGATGTATGCGTTCATCGCTGCGCTTAAGTCATTCGCAATGAGCGTATCAATACCAACGCCGCCTTGTAAAATCAATTGCTTGGTGTACGTGGTCTTTGCAGATACACGCTCAGGCGTCATGCTGACGGTATCCATCTCCAAACCAGATGCAGCATTTGCGTCGGCTTCACCTTCACCCGTTCCGCTTGCCTTCGTTGAGATTCGCGGGAATTGCAAATTGCCAGCAGCGTTACGAATTACAGTAGCTCCCAAACTTTCGATTACGGTTGGCGCTCGCAAAGCCTCGATGGCAGCAGGTACAACAGTTGCAACTGAACCAGAACCTGAACCCGTAGTGGCTGCGTGCTCATCAGCGTCACCCAAAGCACGCAAAGCGATTGAAGGGATAGCGATTTGACCAGTCATTTGCAAGCCTTGTGAACGCGCCTCTTTCGCAGCTTCCTGCGCCCATTCAGCTTCAGCGCCTTCCAAGTTGCGGCCGTTGGCGATTTGTGCAACGGCTCGGCTGATTGAAAAGGCGCCGTGAACGCGCTCAACTTCGCGCTGCTCGGCGTTCGAAACGTTTCCGCTTTGCGCCATGCGTGCGACCATTTCCTGTTCGCGCGTCTTGTGCTTAATCTTTACATCAAGGTCGACAATCATGCCGTCGAGCTTGTCGCATCGCTCTTGCTCTGCTTCTGTCAATGAGCGGCCCTCTGAGTCCGCTTTTTGTCCGATGCCCACGAATTCCTCGTAATACGCGGAGCGTTGGCCTTTTAGGTCGTTTAGTGTCATATTTGAAAAATTGTTCTTAGTTGTTGGCGTAAAGTTACGCGCTTCGGTTTTTATATTTTCAGGTTCTGCGCGTTCTTCCTGTACGGGTTCCTGCGTTTCCTGTTCGTCATTCAATGCCGCCGCTTCCTGCGCCGCCGCTGCCATGTTTCGCGCTGCTACTGTCGTACTTGGTGATGCTGGATACGTCACGGCTGACGTGTCCAACAATCGGCCAATCTTTGTGATGGTCCGCGTGCTGCGGTCTTCGCTCCATTCGTCTTTGTCAATGGTAAAGGCAAACGAACTCTGTGTGATGTCGCCGCGCTTTATCAGCTTGTAAAGGTCGCGCCCGTCCTGCGTGTCAGCAAGTGCCGCGCGGTACTTTAAGCCCGTTTCGTCAACGCTCAATTCGAGCGTGCCGTTCGTAGTGCGTGCCAATGGCGCGCCCGTATGATTGAGCAAAAACCGCACGTCATCGTTTAATACCTCATCGAAGGCGCCGCGCGATACGGATTCTTTAAAATATCCTAAATCGTACTCAACATCGAAGTTGCTGGCATAGCCCTCAACTACTAACGTATCGTCACCTGCTGCGCGGACTTCTGCCGTGCGCAGTTCTACGTTCTCACCGTATTGGCTGCGCAGTTCTTCAATGCGCTTGTCGTCATTCTGTTCCATTACTTTCTGTTAGTTTGTCCGAATAAGCGCCCAACTTGTCAAGCGCGATTTGATTGACCTGCACTACGTGCGTATCGCCGCCGTCAGTAGGGTTCAGGTCTTCCCGTTCTCGGACTTCGTTAATATTTAAAACGCCGTTTTGAAGCATCTGCGTGTAGAAACTCGCACGGCTTTGCATATCGCCGCGATACAAATCGTTTAGTAAAAACTTGCTGTAAATCTGTGGCCGCTCGCGTGATTGAATCAATTTTCTGTCTATTTCCTGCTCAATTCGCTTTGCCCACGGTGAAATTGTGTGGCGTGCAAATTGCAGATTTTGCTGCTCGACGTTGTTGTAAGTCGTCTGCGATTCCAGCTGTACCAAAGTCGGCGGAACGCTAAAAATGCGGCAAATTTCCTCCGCTTGGAACTTACGCGTTTCGATAAATTGCGCTTCGTCGGGGCTGATGGAAATGCGCGAATATTTGAACCCAAACGGCAGCAATTTAGTGCCAGCTTGACGCGCCGCGCTGTTCCAACTGCCCTGAATAAGGTCCATTTGCTCCTTTTTTAGGGGCTGGTCACTGCTTAAAATGCCCGTCATTTGGCCGCCGCTGCCGAAATATTCCGCCCCAAATTCCTCGGCTGCTTTCGCTAAACCAAGGTTCTCACGGTGCAAGCGAATCGGGCTTTTTCGCTGCAAATTGCAGATTTCAAGCATATTTTCTGCTTGAACCATGCCAACGTTCTTGACGCTAAAGACGGGTTGACCATTGACGAATTTGCGGTCTACGTCATAGTAATCGAGGCCAATCAAGTTGGTGACATAGCCGCGATTATCGCGCTCAATTAGCGCATAACCGCACCCGTGCAGCACCGCCATGCTTACAATTGTCTCCCAAAATTCATATGCCGTTTGGTATTCGTTCGGGCGGTATTTAATAACGTCGTAAGCTGGGTGAACGTTGGCGGGCTGTATCTCTCTGCCGCTCTTTTCGTACACTTCAAGGCCCAAACTGGCAACCGTAGACGCGATTTTGTACGTGCAAGCGTAGACGGTGGAGATAGTAAGAGCCGTGGCTTCGTTGATATTCGCGCCGCTTACCGTGTGCCCAAAAATACCAAGCTCGTTGGGAATTGCTTGGCTGTCGTATTTACCGACTCGGTAGCGCAATAATGCGCCTAATCTGTCGCGAAGTGTTGCCATATTGGTCGCAATTTACGAAAGGGAAATTATGTCGAAATAAGCTTCTTCTGCCTGTGGCGTTTTCATGTGTTCACCAATTCCCATGACCATAGCGACAATCGGGTCAATTTTTCCGCCGCTCTTTTGCTTGTCCGCTTTTATGTTTCCTGCTGGGTCCATCTTCAGCTCGACGTTACCCAGCGCCCAGCGTAAAACGGGGTCGCCATCGTGCCAAATTTTGCCCGTTCGCGTCAAAACTTCAAGCTGTTTTGTGGGTGATGACATCGAAACAAAACCTTGACCAAACGGCACGAGCGGCACGCCGTCGTCTACGAGGTCGATGGCGATTTGCGTGCTGTTGTATCGGTCAAATGCAATTTTCTGCACTTGATAATTGTGCATAATGCTGTTTTCATCTACTATTTGACCTTCGGGCGTATTCATCACGCCGCTCACTACGCGCCGGATGCTGGCGTAATCGGTTACGTTGCCGTCCGTCAGATGCACGTTCGGCAGTTCTCGAAAGGTGCGGTAAATGTGTCCGGGGTCACGGTCCAATACTTGGTCAACGGTGTCGCTGGGTAAAAAATAGTGCCCTCGCACGTGGTAGCCTCCGTCTTCAGGGTACACCATCACCAGCGCCGTCATGTCGCTGACGCTTGCAAGGTCGAGGCCGCCAAAGCACGGCAGGCCATCTAAATTTGCCTCGCGTTTGTTGCGCATCCAAATTTCATCTTGTATCCACGTCTTTGAAGCCGTTACCCATTGGTTGAGGTGCTTGGTTTTAAACTCCACTTCACGCGAGCCGCCGAGGTTTATGGCTTGTTGTAATTGCGATTCGAGCAGCTGAGGCCGTAAAGCCGTGCCAAGTGACGGGTTGGCTTTTATCCACGTGCTGCTGTCCGTCCAGTCGTCACCTTCGTCGAGTTCGTAGATAATCGCGAATTGCGCGTCGTCGTGTTTAACGCCGTCTAAAATCTCTTTGCACGTCTTTTGCAATTCGTAGCACGGTGATTCGCGGTTAAATCCCGCCGTGGTGATAGTGAGGTGCAAAGGGTTGCGGCGCGCCTGCATACCGGAACGCAGGACGTTCGCCACGCCGTCCGTGGGGTGCGCGTGGTATTCGTCGATTCCTGCGAAGTGAATGTTAAGGCCGTCGAGCGTGTCGCGTTCCGCGCTTAGGTACGTGCACCGCGCCGAAAGCGTCGGCGCTTTGATGTCGTGTTTTCCTGCTTTGAGGTGCTTTCTGAGCGGCGGCGAAATGGAAACCATCCTTTGCGCTTCGTCAAATCCGATTTTGGCTTGGTCTTTCTTAGTTGCTGCAAAATAAACTTCAGCAGCTTTTTCTTGGTCAAAGAAAAGAGCCGCCAAAGCAGCGCCTGCCATAAGCGTCGTTTTGCCATTCTTACGAGCCACAGTAATATACGCATAGTTAAATCTTCGTGTTCCGTCTTCACGAAACCACCCGTAAAGATTCCACAATATAAACTTTTGCCACGGAAGCGGGTTGAATGGCTGGCCGTCCCATTCTCCTACGGTATGCCTGATGGCGCGCTGAAAAAAGGTGATGTAAGCCTGCGCGGTATGCGCGCGGAATTCGAGGCCGCGCTCTTCGGCGGTGTCGAGGTCTTGCAGGTAACGTTCGCACGCTTTGCGCGTGTACTTGCTCGCCGCCTGCTTTCCGTGTACTACGTCAAGCGCGTATTGATGCGCCTCAGCTTGTAGCATCTTTAAAGGTCAACAGCTCTTCCAATTCGTCATCTAACTCTACGTCCACTTCAATGCGTTTCCGTGCCGCTGGCGTCATGCCCAATTCTTTCAGCACTACGAGGTACTTGCTGCGCGATTCAACAAGCATTTGGTGCTCTGGCCGGTGCTTCGTCATCACGCCGCCGTCACGGTTTTTGAATTCGTACGTATACCCTTTTTCGTCTATGATGGCTTGCAGCTCGCGCACCTCGACCGTAAGGCAAGCCGCCATCTTTAACAAATCTTCATCGAGTTCGCCGATGTGTCGTGCGCTGCGCAGGCTTTGCTTTATGCGCGCGTACGCCAGCTTTTGCTTGTCTGTCAGTTCATCCATGCGATAAAGGTAAAGCCAAATCCGGAAGAAAGCGCACAAAAAAACGGCCCCTGCTACTACGGCGATGCT
>Ga0181556_1003985_pt1 | contig 12280 bp, 8 predicted proteins | sample 011ome_14_FD_148651 | JGI IMG/M metagenome (GOLD analysis project Ga0181556, IMG submission 148651) | Coastal salt marsh microbial communities from the Groves Creek Marsh, Skidaway Island, Georgia - 011505AT metaG (spades assembly) | ecosystem: Environmental > Aquatic > Marine > Intertidal zone >... | reverse complement strand
CCTCTGTCAGGTAGGGCAATGCCGCCGCGAGCCCCAGAAGCCGCGTCATACGCACAACGCCGCCCCCGCCTGGCAGCAGGCCTAGGCCGACTTCCGGCAGGCCTAACTGAACCGAACGATCGTTCCAAGCCACTCGGTAGTTACAGCACAGCGCTATCTCGAAACCACCGCCTAGAGCGGCACCGTTAATTGCTGCTGCGACCGGCACAGGCAGCTTTTCGATGCGCCGCAGAACCGATTTCGTTGCCTGCAAACCCGTGAAAAATTCCTCTTCTTGGCCCGGCTCCACTTTCACCAAATCATTGAGATCGCCGCCGGCAAAGAACACCTTTTTGGCAGAGGCAAAGACCACACCGCGCAAGTCGGTCTCTGCTTCCAAGCGCTCAACAGTCTCGGTCATCGCCGTTTGGTATTCGGCGTTCATTGCGTTGACGGGGCCCGTCATATCCATGGTTACGGTTACGATACCCGCATCGTCTTTGTCGTAATGAAATACACTCATTGCTGTCTCCTTAACTTTGCAGGTGTCTTAAACGCGTTCGATAATAGTGGAGATACCCATACCACCGCCCACACAGAGTGATAGCATGCCGCGGCGCAGATCTCGACGCTCGAGTTCATCCAACATGATGCTGACCAGCATCGCACCCGTTGCTCCGAGAGGATGTCCCATCGCGATCGCACCACCGTTTACGTTAGTCACAGCGTGATCGATGCCCAAATCTTGCATGTAGCGCAGAGCCACGGAAGCAAAGGCCTCGTTGATTTCCCACAGATCGATATCAGCCGGCGTCATACCCGCCTTCGCCAGACATTTCTTGGCTGCAGGGCCAGGACCTGTAAGCATGATAATAGGGTCTGTCGACAAAATAGCGGTAGCTACGATACGGCCGCGAGGCGTCAAACCAAGATCTTTACCAGCCTTTTCACTACCAATTAAAACGGCGCTAGAGCCATCCACGATGCCCGAGGAGTTGCCCGGCGTGTGAACGTGGTTGATACGCTCAAGCTGGTTATACTTGCCCAAAATTACATCATCAAAACCCATTGAGCCCATCATGGCAAACGAGGGCTTGAGCGAGGCCAGCCCCTCCATGGTCGTGCTTGGCTTAATAAAGTCATCACGCTCTAACACGGTAACGCCGTTGATGTCTTTTACGGGAACCACGCTCTTGTCGAACCAACCGTTGTCGCGCGCGTGCGCGGCTCTGCGCTGTGATTCCATTGCAAAAGCATCTACGTCCTCACGAGTCCAGCCGCCCAGTGTCGCAATGGTGTCGGCGCCAATACCTTGAGGTACAAAACCCGTTTTGAGCGAAAAAGCCGGGTCGCTGCCCATCGCGCCACCTCCTGAGCCCATGGGAACGCGAGACATACTCTCGATACCGCCCGCGACGACCAGGTCTTCCCAGCCCGAGGCCACCTTTTGCGCAGCGATATTCACCGCCTCTAGGCCTGAGGCGCAGAATCGGTCTAGCTGGACACCCGCTACGGATTCGTCCCAATCCGCGTTCTGGACAATCATTTTTGCCACGTCGCCGCCCTGCTCACCGATCGGTGTAACGCAGCCCATAACAACGTCATCCACGTAGCTCGTATCCAGATCATGGCGCTGTTGGAGCTCGCGCAGAAGAGTTGCGCCTAAATCAACAGGCTTAATTTGGTAAAGACTACCGCCCGCTTTTCCCTTGCTTCGAGGGGTACGAACTGCATCGTATATGTACGCCGTATGTGTCATAACACGCTCCTTAATTTGAAGGTCACACATGATGCGGAGCCAAGCCGCGCTTCTCAATGACCAAATTGACTAAAAAAATTGACATAAAATTACACCAGCCCACTCGCGTTTACGGAGCTAGGGCACACCAAAATCACGAGTGATCTTCTTTCCAACCTTTTTCGTAATTCACACCATGAATTTAAAACAAACACGCATCGAAAAACCCGAGGACCTATCGCGTCTGATCGAGATGGCTTGGGAAGACCGCACCCCTTTCGAAGCCATAGAGCGCCTTTTTGGTTTAAGCGAAACAGACACGATCCGAATCATGCGCAGCCAGCTGAAACCGAAAGCCTTCCGAAACTGGCGAGCTAGAGTCTCTGGACGCAAAACAAAACACCAGCAACTGCGTGATCCTAGCGTTTCGCGAGGCTACTGCCCCACACAGTACAAACAGCGCTAGCCTCTTTACAGACGACGGGGCCGGAGTCGCCAACTTAGCGGACCGACTCGCAAACGAAAGGGTAGGAATACGCTCCAACCCCTTTACACTTGGCCATGCCAAGGCCGCCGTCGCGGCAAACTCCGTACTCTGCCTTCACACAATCGTGTACATCCAAACACCGCGATAACCACCGGGATCAACGTGTACTCCGCCCCCCCCAGCAACGAAATCTATAAAACGGAGGTCGATCCAAACTCCGCGATCAGGGCATCTTTGATTTCTTCCTGTACGGCGACCGCATCAAAGCCTGGGCAATAACCCCAGCGCTCAAAAGCAGCATAATCTGGCTGTCCCACTTTAGTGAGCGTCTCCCAACCGAGTAAGCACTTCTCGCGCTGAGTCATATGGCTGAAACCCTCTATGCGCTCAAGCAAGCTATCCAGGGTGTCGCTGTCGCTGGCAATCTTCAACGCGTCGCCCACATCCAAATGCACGAAATCACGACCTTGCGATGAAAACGCAGGCCAACCCACAGGGGTCGTTGCTTTTGCTGAGCGCGCAAACTCCGCCCAAGAGCCCATCATGAGCTCCATCATCTCTTGTCGCTCTGCCGAGTCAGGATACACCCAACGAGACACCGGGCCGTAGGTGAACGCTCCGGTTAAAAACGCAATGTCCGTGCCGTGCGCTGCACCAATAATTTTAGGGAAATCAGCAAAGAATGAGGTCTCCTGGTCATCCCAGTCGAAACGATAGGCATAGAGGTTTTGATAGCCCGCTTTTTCCAGTTGCATTAAAGGCTGATCCGCCCCTCTGACTTTCCAGGCCGCGGAGCGCACACGAATCCAATCGCTGTACAAATCCGGATCCTTGATCGACAGCTTGGGCGGCAGCAGCTTGGTAAACGGATAACTCGTTTCAATGAAGTAACGGTGCATACCCAACCACAAAGTGACTTCATCGCGGTTTGCGCCGGCGATCACAGGCACGTTTTTTGCGTAATTTGGATTACCTAGTGCCGCCATAAATCCTTCAGTCGGGATCACGACGCCATCGGCCGTGGTCAGCGGCACGTCGCCTTCGCCATCCAATTGGTAGTACGCGTGGTACAAGGCTCTGGCATCCAAACCTCGCAGTTCTTCAGCCGAAGCAAGAGGATCCACCTGCATCTGCTCCAGAATTTGCCAGCTCGAACGGCGCATATTTGTATCGGCATTATCTCGATTGAAAGCCTGCTCAGGCGTGGCAGATTTTACATAGCCCGACTGCGAGATCGCTTTTTGAAACAACCCTTCCGACAAGGGCGACGCCAGCAAACCCAGAACATTGTGCCCGCCAGCAGACTCGCCAAAGATGGTGACGTTGTTCGGATCTCCCCCAAATGCTTCTATGTTGGTCTGGACCCACTTCAAGGCCTCGATAATATCCAAGTGACCAAAGTTGGAACTGGCATCAAGGCCTTCTCGGCCAGCCTGAATCGACGGGTGAGTAAACCACCCCAAAGGGCCCAGTCGATAGTTAAAAGTCACAACGATGACATCTTCTCGGCGGACCAGTTCATCGAAGTTGTAGAAGCCCTTGTAACCCGATGTATTACCACCACCGTGGATCCAAAACATGACGGGCTTAGCGCTGCCGATGGAACCTTCCTGCGCTTTTATGTCCATGTACAGGCAGTCCTCTGTCCCCACGATACCTTCACCGGGGACACCACCCGCATCGTAGGCCTGCTGGACGCAGGCCACTGTATCCCGAGTGTCATTGATGGGCTGAGCTGGTATCACCGCGTTCGGCTTGCTGTAGGGGCGCGGGGCTTTCCATCTGAGATCGCCAACCGGTGCCTGCGCGTAGGGGATATCTCGGTAGCTTAAAACCTCACCTTGTTTTGAAGGCACCGCTAAACCTGAAGTCGTTCTCACCGCTGCCGTGTCCCACGAAATAGGATCCACTTGCGACGAACCACAGGCCATCACGAGCGACAAACCAGCCAGCAGCGAAACGATTCGAAACATGTTCTTACCTCGAGTTTTTTGGTTGATACGTAGGGGTCGAAAAATCAGCCCATTAGACTACTGCGCTTAGCCATACCATGTAAAATGTTTCAGCATAAGAAGCGTCAATTTCAGACCCTTTGCAGGATCGAGGAATTCATGCAGAATCCCCAACATAATTTTAAGACAGCAAGGGCACAGAATGACTTATCTCGGCTTACTCGGCAGCGTTGCACTTTTAATTTGGTTAGCCTTAAGGGGCGTTAATATCGTATTTGCCTCTCTTTTTTGCTCTCTGATTATTATTCTGACGAATGGCTTGCCTGTTGCTGCAGGCCTGGGCGAATACTTCTCCTTCGGGCCTCTCGGGGCTTTCACTTTCGCCGGTAAGTTCTTCTTGTTGTTCGCGGCAGGCGCCATGTTCGGTCGCGTCATGGGCGAAAGTCATGCCGCTTCCAGTATCGCGCTTGCGCTGATTCGAAAGTTGGGGGCAGAGCGCGCGCTGTGGATTACGGTGCTCGCTTGCGCTCTGCTCACCTACGGTGGTGTGGTGGTATTTGTCGTCATTTTTGCTATTTACCCACTTGGGCTCAAGCTGCTGCAAGAAGCCAATATTCCGAAACGTTTGTTCTGCGGTGCACTCGCGCTCGGTGCGGGCACCTTCACTCTAACGGCATTACCCGGCACACCATCAATCCATAACGTGATTGCCAGTGTGAGCCTAGGCACCGACTTATTCGCAGGTTTTTGGCCGGGCCTCATCGGCGGTGTTGCTATGTTCGGGCTGGGTATGTGGTACTTAGAGCGAGAACGAAAAAAAGCGTTTGTGGCTGGAGAGGTCTTCACCCCCGGCCCGAATGATCGCATCGTGGAGGTGCACGACGACGACTATCCGCACTCGCTAGTCGCACTCAGCCCTATTCTAGTGGTGCTGGGTTTGATCATTTTGCCGCGAGTGTTTGCAGGTAGTGCGAACGCAGAATCACTCATCGGACAAGCGTTGACCTTTGCCAACAGCCAACCGGTAGTCTGGCCAAGCATTGCCCTACTGGTGGGCTCCGTAATGGCCTGCACGATCTTTCCAGCGGTGCGGTCTAATGCCCTGCACGTTCTCGGGAACGGCACCAACGACGCCATTATGCCTCTCATCAACACCGCAGCGGTCATAGGCTTCGGCGGTGTCGTAACGAAAACGATCGGTTTTCAGGCGTTCACAACCGCCATGCTGGATTCGGGCCTGCCGCCACTTTTATCCGCTTTCACCTCGGTCAGCCTGGTATCAGCGATTACTGGCTCTGCCTCAGGTGGCCTGCAGATCTTTATGCAAACGCTCGCGCCCGCGTATCTTGAGATGGGCGTGCCGGTTGAGGATCTGCACCGCATCGCTGCGATCGCCAGCGGCGGCTTTGATTCTCTCCCACACTGTGGCGCCGTGGTAGCCATGCTCACGATTACTGGCCTCACGCATAAAGAGGCATACAAGGACGTGGGCATCATTACCGTGGTGATACCGGTGGTGGTGTGTTTGGGGTTGATTGCGGGGTTGATGGTTTTATAAAAAAATGGGTACAAGTAGCGCTGTCAGACGTTGACTCCGATCACCCACACGCGGTGGCAGCGTTGTGTGAGCCGGGGCAACCCCGCGAATCGAACACAACTTGTTCATGAGTGGGCACATTCATCAAGAAGGCCACCACTACCGACAGCGTAAACAGCAGCAACCAGTGTTTTAGCGATAAACCTTCGTTTCCCGATACCCAAATCGCAGGGCTCATTGACCACCTTCCATTTTATTGAGGAGCAATCGTGCCACTAAGGCATCATAGAACCCGTCGGCCCGCATTGCACCCGTTTCGCACGAAGCAGATAAATTGAGCGCAGCAGGGTTTTCTCTGTGGCGAGACAAAAACAAATCCAAAGCTCGATGGGGCTTATCATCAGACAGGTAGGCCCGCGCCACCTCGGGGCTAAGCATACCAGCACGCTCATTGACCTCAAAGCCGACGATGTTATGCATTGCGGTGAGCAGTTTAGGCCCGACAAACTGAGCGGGCACACCCGCTGAGTTCCGTGCGAGTAAGCGCAAGGCTGTCTCACGGTAGAACGGCAAATCAACGCTCCCCTTGCCGGCGTGCAGCCAAGCGTTGTGTACTTTGACATAGGCTTTATAGCGATTCGGAGCGGTCTCTTGCACCCAGACCTCCCGGCCAACGCTGAATGCGGCAGAGGGTACCGTGAACGCCTCGGGGCAGTGCACTAACATATCAGCATCAAGCCAGATTACACGCTCATATCCATCGGCAAGGCATTGCTCCATCCACAACAGTCGCGCCACATCACTCTGTATTACGCGGCTGTATCGACCCAGGAAAGGATAAGGTGCAAGCAAATCGAACAAGGAATCGCCCTGAAACTGATACGAGAATCCATTTTGCTCCGCCCAGGCGCGCACCGTTTCAAGGCAATGTGCGAGCCAGGGCCTCGGCAGAGGCAAGGTGTGTGATTGAATTACAACCGTAGTCACAGAGCTAAAGATCCATTCACTTAATGTCTAAACGTCCACCGCTCGAGTCTATCAGCGGGGGAGGCCCCAATCATGGGGCCCTGTTCGATCGCACGACCGCGAGCCAAACACCACCCACCCGGTGCAAAATTAACGACTCTGTCACTCAACACAACCGTATTCTGCTGTTAGTATGCCGGTTTTTACAATCGAGATGCCAACATGTTTCGTTTCGTTATCGCTTTATCATGCCTTCTCGTCGCCTTCGGGGCGAACGCGGCCCCAGGTAATAGTTCTGGCGCGGAGGCGTTCAACCAGCTAGGGCAGACACTCCCTACGCCCAACGTGTACCGCACCGCATCGGGCGCACCCGGTGAAAAGTACTGGCAGCAGCAAGTCGACTATCAGATTAAGGCGAGCCTCGACGAGGAAACACGCAGAATCACGGCGACATCGAACATCACCTATCACAATGAATCGCCCGATACTCTGCGCTACTTGTGGTTACAGATGGACCAAAACCGCTTCAAGAACGATTCACTGGACCGTCGTTCGCGCACGGTAACGGGGAACGATCAAATTTCGTACGGCGAACTTCGCATGCGCCAAAGCGCCGCAGATACAGAGCATGGCTATCAGAATGTGAAAGTCACTGACGCAAAAGGCTCCGCCCTGCCCTTTACCATTGTCGACACTTTAATGCGAATCGATCTCCCGCAGCCTTTGACATCCGGCGCCAAAATGGAATTCGAAGTCGATTGGGAATTCAACATCATCAATGAGGAAGCCATGGGTGGCCGTGGCGGTTACGAATATTTTGAAGAAAACGACACCGAACTCTTTTTTCTGGCGCAGTGGTTCCCAAGACTGGCCGCCTATTCTGACTACGAAGGGTGGCATAACAAAGCCTTTCTGGGGCGAGGAGAATTCACACTCGAATTCGGAAATTACGAAGTTGAGCTGACTGTACCGAACAACCACATTGTCTCAGCCACGGGCGAACTCCAGAACCCAAAACAAGTTCTATCTAAGACTCAGCAAGATCGATTAGCCAACGCAAATACCGAGACCCCAGTCTTTGTAGTGACACCGGAAGAAGCACTCGTCAACGAGCACACTAAGGCCTCGGGCATGTCTACGTGGCGTTTCAAAGCCGATAAAGTGCGCGACTTCGCCTGGGCGAGCTCCAACAAATTCATCTGGGATGCCATGATTCATGAACAGCCCGGTGCCAAACACGACCGTGTGCTGGCCATGTCGTTTTACCCCAACGAAGCAGAGCCCATTTGGTCGCAGTACTCGACACACTCGGTAGTACACACGATGGAGGTCTACAGCCGCTTTTCGTTTGACTACCCCTACCCAACGGCGCAATCCGTAAATACTTGGGAGCGCGGTGGCATGGAATACCCCATGATCACCTTCAATGGCTACCGACCCGAACCGTGGGAAAAAGCCAAGAGCGCCAAAACCAAGTGGGAAGATCCCTCCATTACCGAACCACCCATCACCTACTCTCGCCGCGTAAAATATGGCTTGATTGGCGTAATCATCCACGAAATCGGCCACATCTATTTCCCGATGGTAGTAAACAGTGACGAGCGCCAGTGGACCTGGATGGATGAAGGTCTGAACAGTTTCCTCGAGTACGTCGCGGAACTTGAATGGGAAGAGAATTATCCAGCCTATCGAGACGACGCCAACATACTGGACTATATTCCCGAGTACATGACCTCAGCTAACCAAGTGCCGATCATGACGCAGTCGGACTCTATTCTTCAGTTTGGACCGAACGCGTACAGCAAACCCGCGGCGGCACTCACCGTACTGCGTGAGACCGTTATGGGTCGTGAACTCTTTGATTTCGCTTTTAAAGAATACGCCCAGCGCTGGAAATTCAAGCGTCCCACACCGGCGGATTTCTTCAGAACGATGGAGGACGCATCAGGTATCGATCTTGACTGGTTCTGGCGCGCTTGGTTTTACACCACCGATCATGTTGATATCGGCATTAGCGATGTACGATCCTACCAGCTCAAATCGGGCAATCCGGAGATCGACTTCCCGCTCGACCGTGCAGAAACGCAAAGAGACAAACCCGCTCCCATCAGTGAAGCGCGCAACCGCGACGATGGCATTACGCTGCGCATTGATCGCTACCCTGAACTGAAAGATTTCTACAACGAAAACGATCGTTTCACCGTATCAAACAAAGACAAGAACAGCTACGTGTCGGATCGCAAAAAACTCGAACCCTGGGAACAGCGCGCTCTCGACCGGGCGCTAGAAGAGAAGCAACACTTCTACTTCGTTGATTTTGACAACGTGGGCGGAATACCGAGCCCGATTCTTCTCGACCTGTACTTCGAAGACGGCAGCACTAAGAAGCTAGAATTACCGCCAGAGATATGGCGTCGAAACAACGAGAGCGTCACCTACCTTCTAATTGAGGACAAACCGCTCTCTCATATCGAGATTGATGCAGAGCATCGAACCGCGGATGCAAATTACCGCAATAATCGCTTCCCTCCGGTAATCTACACCTCTCGGCTTGACGCCTATAAATCGGATCGCAAAACGCGCAACCTGATGGCCGATATGCTCGAGAAGCTCAAGTCTGAAGACAAAAGCGAGGCCGAGTCTGGTGAGACCGCCGAACTGGAAGCGAGCACCAATCAGTGATTTTGAGGCTTACTCTGGGTGTCGCAATTCTGTTCTTCGGTGCGCAAGCATTCGCGCACCGACAACATCATGTGTGGACAGAGATCGAGCGGAATCCCAACACGGGTCTCATTGAAATAAGCCATCGCTTTCACATCCAAGACGGGCTTCACATCCTACAAAATAAAGGGCCTGATGCCGCAGAGCTACCAATAGAATCCGTGGAAGCTCTGGCGCACTTGGCTCTTTATGTAGACCAGCACTTCGGGCTCTGGCCGCGCTGTGACAGTACCAAGATTCGCTCGCTCGAACTGATAGGCGCCGGTATTGATGACGACTTTATATACGTATACCAAGAAATAGATTTAGCCGGTCAGCTCCATGAACTCAGCTTCAGTAATACCCTATTGCAAGACATCGAGCCCTATGCTGCTTCGTTCGTCAACATAAACAGCGCAGCGGGACAGTACACCTATCAATTTACCAGCGACTCAGCAAAAGAGCAGCCAGAGGTGGTGCACTGCGTCCAGTCATTACAGAACAGCTCATTGTTCTCAACCTTCTATAAGAAGGTAGGTTAGACGAAAAAAGCCCCTCAGCCTCCTGATCGGCGCGTCTCATCAACTTAAGGGTAGAGCGCCCTCTATGCTAGCAGAGCACTGCGGCACGTAAGCACGTAAGCACGTAAGCACGTAAGCACGTAAGGACGTAAGGACGTAAGGACGTAAGGACGTAAGGAATATAAATGCCTCTACTCCCGCGATACAAACGTAAGGCATGACCATTGAGAAGCGGCTCGCGCAAAACGACTTGGCTAGCTCACCCACAGATCGGCTGAACTAGCGCCCAAAAAAACGACTCTACTAGTTCACCCAAATCGGAGAGCTGTAGGCCCGTTCCTGGTGCGTCTTTGCAAACCTATCGGGAAGCTCCTGATCAAGCGCAATAGCATCGTAAAGCGAATGCCGCGGCGTGGGCACCTCTAAGACCCGCACATAGTACATGGCGATCTGGCCCTCTTGGTAATCTGGATCCGCCCAAACCACGCGTATCTCGGATTCACCTTGCGATACATCATAGCGCGCCGTCGCTAAATCCACCGTGTCGGCTAGTGCCTCAAATCGCCCCTCGTAATCTCGCTCTCGCCCTTCGCCACCGGCGACATCGTAGATGCGCTCCTGCGGCTCGCCTTGCTCATCTATATAGCCTTTTACTACCTGAACCCGATCCAGCCCACCGCTCATTGGGTCTCGACTCGCGTGAATAAGCAGGGTCAATTTTCCATTTTTTGATGGCGCCAAGTCACTGCCCATCGGAACACCCTTGCGGTATCCAATCGATGCCAAGTCCGGGGACTCCGCATCGGCATCGGTGAAGCCCCATCCGGCAAACACACGTAAACCGATGCGAGTGCCCGTGGTGGCGTACACCTCCTTACGCTTAAAGGCCGCGACGATCGCTTCGCGCGTGTTCTCCGGCGCCCACACTGCGGCCAAGCCCGAGGCCGCCATATCCCACCCGACTCGGCCATTGCGGTCGATCAGCTTGCGTTCGGGTGTTGAATCGGTTGCCTGCTTACCCTGAAAGTTATTTTCTTCGGCGCTCGACAAAGCCGTATGAGAATCAGTGGAGCCCACCATTCCAAAGGCAAAGGGATTTGTGCCCAGACTTTGCTTCAGTTTCAACCCGTTAAGCAAAGCTGAGCGCGCATAGTTACCGCTCAGATCCGATAGCTCAGTGGATTTCGCACCGCCAATGAGAAACTCATAGGTTTCGTAGTCGGCGAATTCATCATTTGGAGATAAAAGCGGATGCGTTTCCGAATCCCCTTTGGTTTGAGTTACCTCGGCTGTCGTTTCCCACTTTGCTCGGGTTGCAGCGTACTCAGGAGTCATGGGGCTACCGTCAAACTGGGTGAGTTCAAAGGTACGCCCTTTGGAAAGATTCATATTGTGCGGCAAGGCAACAAAGTGTGCCCCAACACGTGATTGGGTTGTACCCAACCAGCGCCATAAGTCCTCTGGGTTGACGCTATCGATGGAGCTAAACGGTAAAAATGCCTCGGCATCCGCTGCGTCGCCATCCATAAAAACAATTCGGTGGAGATTAGCGCCGTCCGGCAGTGAAGACCACTCCCAGCCGATCAGCGCCGTAAATTCACCGGGGCTATTATATTTATCGGCGATTTGAGCAGTGGCGCGCCAGGGCGTGCGACGAATCGCTTCAGAGTGAAGCTCGTCAGTCATGGAGCTATCGCCGGCTCGGGCGTTGTCGACCAGGGTCAGAAAGACCTGTCCTCCCTTGCCTTCTTTCATTTTGGGCAACGCAAATTGCCCAAATTCCGTATTGACCAGAGCTGGATCCCCCTGCGCTAAACGGCTGGGTATGGCTGTTAACTCTGCGTGATCAGACACCACCAAAAAGTCTAAGGGGCGATGCCGCTGCACTCTGGCCTTGTGGAACGGGTGAATAACGGGCAACCCCTTGGCATAGCGATAGGCTGTTTCGGGATCAGTGCTTCGATTCTGAAACAAATAAGCGTCAAAGGAATAAGCCGTATGCAAATGAGTATCACCCCAAAATAATTGCGTCTCGGCTGCTGTGGCACCTGAAAAAACCGCAGGCAATGCAAGAACGGTACCAGCGATAATATGAGCGGCTTTTCTGAGCGACATGGCGTGGCTTCTTATAGTTGATCACCTAGCAAGTATAGTTGAGGGGCTGAAAGCTGCATATACTGCGCTAGGGTTAAAATAGGCCAAAGTTTCGGTATCCAACCCACGCGCGTATAATCTCGGGTTTTAACAAAATGGGCGTGAGCATGCAGCTGTCTAACTTTGGCGAGAAATTTAACGCCAACGCCGGTATTGTCGAACTGATGGACGACTTAGGCGAAGCGCTCACCATCAATCCCAATATGGTTTTCATGGGAGGGGGGAATCCAGCGCGAATCCCAGCCG
>Ga0181556_1003984_pt1 | contig 12287 bp, 8 predicted proteins | sample 011ome_14_FD_148651 | JGI IMG/M metagenome (GOLD analysis project Ga0181556, IMG submission 148651) | Coastal salt marsh microbial communities from the Groves Creek Marsh, Skidaway Island, Georgia - 011505AT metaG (spades assembly) | ecosystem: Environmental > Aquatic > Marine > Intertidal zone >... | reverse complement strand
TCACTAATTTGGATGGGTTCGGTGGTTGCCGGACTTTTCCTTTCCTCTTGTATTTCAAATGAAACTGCTGAGTTGGACGAGCTCTTTGCGAGAAATTGTGAAGTCATTCGTGCGAACAATGCTGGGTTTACTGGTGAGAATCAAGATTACAGCATGTATGCGGATGATTTTTATATGGTCAATACCAACTTCAATGGTTCACCTGATACCATGCGCCTTGCCGATCTTCAAGCTGAAGATGCCTATCTCTGGGAAAACTTTGACTTTGAATTCCTTGTAGAGCCTGTACTTCTTCCTGGAGTGGATTCAGAAACACAAGAGCCAAATGCTAGTGTTCGCTATTATGCGCCGATGAAAATTACGAAGGCCGCAACGGATTCTACCGAGGAGCGTACTGCGGTAGTGCGTATGTATGAAACATTTGATTTAAACGAGGAAGGCAAGATTAGCATACAGATGTATTATGGTGATTTTGGTGCCGCCTTAATGTATTTAAACAGTTATTTATGAAAAAGCTATTTATTGTTGGCAGTGCTGTCTTGATGATGGCAGCTTGCACAGAAACTTCGGAACCTTGTCCTCCAGAAAGAGCACCAGTGGGTTATAATGTACTTGCAGAAGATTTTCCTGGGACTGTTATTGGAAACAATGAAACCGTAAATCAATGGCGTCAGTATTTGGAATACCATAACGAACGCAATTTTGACGGTATTGAATCTATGGATGCGGATAGTATCCGTATTTATCCTCCAAATGGAGAACTTGTGGTTGGCAAAAAAGCGCATCGTGAGCAACTGGAGAAGTGGTTGGCGAATGAAGATGTTCGATGGAAACCAGTTTGGGGGACCTCCATAAAATCACCCAACGACACTTCCGACGGCGCATTCGTCATCGCAGTTTCTGATTTGACCACGGTCCACAGTGAAGATTCTATTGCAAGAATGAACAACATGTTTACCGCATGGATTCAAGGCGGAAAAATTTGGGCATTCTGGATTTACGACCGAAAATTTGCTGCAGACGAACTTCAAATGATTGAATCAGCCGAGGCCGCAGAAGCGCAAGAGTAAATCCCCTAGTTTAGATTAATAACTACAGACCCCGGTCGCTTTGCGGTCGGGGTTTTTATTTCTGCCAATACTCCGTGTGGCGGAGTTCCATGTTGGCTGAAAAGGAGCCGTATTGAATGGGGATGATTGTATCGAAATAAAAGATTGCCTCATCTTCGGTAAGCATATGTACTTGGAAGCGTTGTTCGCCTGTGAAAAGTATTCTAAGAGAGTCTAATACCGGTTGTCCGAAGGCATTGATGAGATCTGCATCGAATGCCCAAGAGAGATTACTGGTATTGCTCGTCACTGTGATAGAGCTATCGTTGTTTACGACTAATGAGGCGGTATCTAAAACCACCCCAGCGCTATCTACAATGGCGGTTGAGCTCAAGGTGTCCAAGCTCAACGTCATCATCGTGGTAGAATGCGGGTGTAAGGTGTCCCAAAGGCCTTGAGCAATCAAATGATTGGTGATTTCAACGCCATACCAATCGCCTTGAAGCTTTTCAAGTGTTCCGGGTTCTGGGGTCGTGGTATCACACGATAACATGGTAGCCCCAGCAAGCAAGGTCAGCAGAATTCTTTTCATAGGTCTTTGGATTTTGTACTAAGGTACTAAATCCCCTTCAACCCCTTACTCAACACCCAAGCGCGGTAGTCGCGTTTGTTCACCGATGCCTTGGCTTTATCCGCATCAGCTCTGCTGCCATGAACGCTGTGCACTACATAGTATTTTTTATTGTAGCGTGAGATGAAGGCCTCAGGAGCCCATCCGCTAATACTTTCCAGGAAGTTATCGGCCAGGTCACGTTCCACAAAGCCACCCACAATAATGCTGTACCCACTTGTGGTTCCGGGTTCAGGAGAATTATCCGTGGTCCAAGTCTTGGTATCTTTTCCATCCTTCGGAGTCGAGGTTGCGGCAGCTGTTTGACTGGCGTTGTATGCAGCGATAGAATCTGCCTTAGCAATGGCGATAGCAGCGCTATCCACCGATTCTTCTGCCGTTTCCTCAGCTACCGTTGTGGTATCCTCCGGAATAGGTGCAGCGATCTTGTACAAATGAAGATTAGCGGCCGTTCCTGGACGCTTGCTTTGCGATAGCACTGCCGTGCTGTCATCGAGGACAATCATACCGAAATCATCACCGCGTCCATTGGTTGGGAGTTCAACCACAGCAGAATCTCCAGCGGTATGCATAAAGCCTTGTAGGCCATAGTTACGAGAACTGCGGGAGAAGAAAAGGGTGAGCTTAGGTCCCATGGAAGGGAAGACTTCATCATCCTTGGTGTTTGCCATAGCTACGGGTGCTGGAGTGCTCCAAGCACCGTCAAAACTCAAGGTACTGCTATACAGGTCATACCCGCCTTGTCCGCCCTCCACGTTGGAGGCAAAATAGAGGGTGTAGTCCATCGGATCAAAGTAGGGATGTTGGTAATCCGCAGCGGGATCGATGAACGGCAATTCTTTGGCCTTTTCGCCATTGAATGGCACGAAGGTGAGGGTCATGCCTACCGTACCGTTTTTGTAGGGCTTTGTCCTGCTGTGGCTGGCAATCATACCTGAACTATCAGGAAGCAGTGCACAGAGACCGATGTAGTATTTCTGGTCTGCGAGCATACCTGGAAGTTCGTACGGTAACGTCTTGAGATCCTTGAGACGCAGGAGATACGGACGGGCAAATGGTTCGTTCGTTTTTGGATCACGAGCGGTCATTCCATTACCGTCGCGGTTGGAAAGGAAAAGGAGGTGTCCATCGCCATAAGGCAGGGCGCCATAGTCATCAGCAGCGGCTTCTCCGAGCTCAAAATGATCAAGGGAATCTGGAGTTGCCAATCCTGTGATGATGGTTTGTGCTTGACCGGAGGTTCCGAGGGCGAGCATGGCGCACAACCCTAGTATTCTGAAGGTGTTTACGCGTCTCATAGGAAAAGTCTTGGTGAGGTGAATGAATCAATTCGTGGCGCGACGTTGAAAGATAATCCTATAACGTGACTACGCTTGGTGAGGTAGACCAGCTCGGTGAGCGGGTAGTTGTATTGGTAGAATACGTGCCAGTCGCGAGATGGGTTAAGACGCAGGAGCACCCCGGCTTCATCAGCGGGGCTATAGTGCGCGCCCAATCCCCACTTCTGCTGGTGTTCCATGAAGAGGTGGAAGTTCAGATCTGCAGGTGCGTTGGTGGTGGCACTTGCCAGGAAGCTGGATCGTAAGGACCAATCGCCCTTTAGGTTCATGCGGTGCCCTCCGAAGATTTGAAGCACTTGGGCCGTGTAGTTGTTGTCGTATAGTTCGGCTCGGTTCACGTTTTTGAAACTTACGCCCATGTAATAGCTTTCGGTGTTCAAGGTGGTCCCAAGGTCGACATTAGCCATCATAGGACCTTGGAGGTTGTAGATGTTTGGATCCACGAGGTCGTAGTAGGTTTCATCTAAAAGATCAATGGAAGTCCGACCCACGGTCACACGAAGCCCGGTACTGAGTTTTGCGATGTCGTTTACCTGAAGGTGGTAGGCACCGCTTAAGGCCGCTTGTTGGGTTAGCGCTGGACCTACTTGGTCATTGATTAACGTAAGGTTCAATCCAAGGCCGCGTAAGTTGCGGTAATCCATACTGATGAGTCCAGTTCTTGGTGCCCCTTTAAGTCCTACCCATTGCGCATCTACTAAACTGACCACATGCTGATCTTGCATCCCTGCATGGGCTGGAGAAACTGCAACGGGAGTAAATAAATAGTTGTCTAATGAGGGATGTTGTTGGGCCGAGAGGTGTCCGGCCATCAAGACTAAGGCAGCCGTAACTAGGGCAGCTAGGCTATTGCGCTGTTTCATATCGCTATACATTCTTTTCATGGCCAATTATCGGTTAATGTAGAGGTATCCGTTAAACTCTTGGCTCGAGGTGCCGCCCATGCGTACGTAGTAGAAGTACGTTCCACTTGGAAGGATTTCCTCAGCATTATTCAAATACGTATTGGTATTCGCTCGTCCGTCGAAATCGTTCTGGTAGTCGGTATTCTCGTAGACCTTCAAACCTAATCGGTTAAAGATCACTACATGCGAACCAGGGAATTGGTGAATACCAGGAATGGTCCAGTAGTCGTTATTACCGTCATTATCTGGAGTCAATACAGTGGCGGCTTCAAGCTGACAAATGTCTGCATCCAAGAAATTAGGAATGCCATCGCCGTCACAATCGTCAAACCCAATGCCATCTCCGTTAGAATCAAATTCTACCGAATCAGGAATACCGTCGTTATCGCTGTCCTTATCTTGTTGGTTAGGAATTCCATCACCATCCGCATCGGCCATACCGCCACCTGCGCCTGCCACGCCACCTTCATCGTCATTTGGTATGCCATCGCAATCTTCATCGAGGGCAAGAATGAGGACGCTATCTGTTGCTAGCGCACCATTGGTATCAATAGCGGTAATGGTGTACCATCCGGAGGTCAATGCGGTGATTGTATCTGTGGTCTGACCTGAGCTCCAGAATAGGCTGATAGGAGCAACCCCGCCGGAAGTGGTCGCAAAGGCTGCGCCGTTCAAGTCGGATGGGCATATGTTATGACTCAACACGGTAGCGGCAATAGAGAAATAATTAGGTTCGGTTAAAATCACCGTATCCATTGTACTACACCCATTACTATCGAGAACGGTGACAATGTACATACCCTCTGGAAGACCGCTGAGGTCTTCGGTTGTCGCGCCATTGTTCCAAGAGAAGGAATAAGGCGATGTACCACCGCTTACAGTGAGGTCGGCAGAACCATCATTAGCACCTTCTGTACTAACCCCGTATCCATTGTAGTTTGAAGGTGTGATACTGGTTATCAGTTGTGTCGGTTCATCAATGGTAATACTTCCCATGGCCGTACAACCGTTCGTATCGCTCACTTCCCAGAAATAGGTCCCGGCAGCGAGGTTAGCTGCCGTCGCAGTCGTGCCTTGGTTGATCCAAGTATATGAGTACGCTCCGCTACCACCTAAGGCGTTAATGGTCGCTGTACCATTCGCTTCACCAAAACATAACGCATCGGTAGTAGAAATGGCTGCTTGAACCACACCGCCTGAGGGCTGGTTCACAGTAATTGGTACCTGAACAGAATCGACATTGCCCAAACTATCGAGTCCGTAGAACCAAACAACGGGGTTGCCCACGTCATAACAAGTGAATACGGATTGCGAAATCCAAAGAGAGTCGATGCCGCTACAATCGGACGATAAGCTATCGACCATCGCAACAGTTAAGGTGTCGAAACCGGCTGCGTCCAAGGTCAGGGCTACGCTGTACGGGTACAATGCAGGGCCGTTGGCATCGAGAACCGTGATGGTAAATCCAACGCTGTCCTTATTACCGGAAGCATCGTGCACTACATAGGCAACGATGTGTTGGCCGATACCAAAATTACCGGAAGGCGTATTGCTGTTGTAATAGGTTGTACTGTAATTAGTGCTGTTCTCTGTGACTGTAGGCGAAGTCCAAGCAAAGGCTGCAAAACAGCTATCTGGATCCGCATTCAAAGTAGTATCGCCTTGGCTCAAGGTGATTACCGGCGCCACAGTATCCTCAACAGTAATGAAGAAGCTGCAGGTATCGCCATTGCCTTGAAGGTCGTAGGCGAAGTAGTCGATCTTAAAGAGGCCGATCTGCAAATACCCGCCTTTAGCTAAGCTAAAGTATGCACTATCTATTCCACAGTTATCATAGACGCTATCTCCAGTCCAGTTCACTTGGGTCCAAGTACTATCGGCATCTGCATAGATGGTCAAAGAGTCGGGGCAATAGATTTCCGGCTTGATGTTTTCGGTAACGATGAGTTTTTGTAGGATAGAATCGGTATTGCCATTTACATCCGTGACGTACCAGTAGATATCATAATCGCCAAGCGCATAATAGGCATCGGCATCGTGGAATAACGTATCTATGCCACATGCCTCCACAATAGGAGGAGGGGTTAAACTTAAGCTGTCCGTAAAGACGCCGCAGGTATCTACCCCTGCATAAATGGTCAGAGTATCCAATGTTCCTGTCCAAGTTGGAGCGATAGTGTCCACTACAGTTACGATGAAGAAACAAGTATCGCTATTGCCACTTGGGTCCTCTGCGAAGTGGAATACGGTATCCACACCTACAAGGAAGAATGTACCGCTGGTATCGCTATGTGAGTAGATAATACTGTCGCTGTTATCGCTGGCCATTGGAGTATTCCAAACCAAGCTTGCGCCACAGTTCATTGCATCGGCATAAAGAGTGGTATCGGTCAAACAGCTCGTGAAACTTGGGGCAAACGTATCCTGCACTGCTACAGTAAAGCTGCATGAATCTGTGTTACCGTTCACGTCTGTGGCGACGGTCCATATCGTGTGAGTCCCAATACCGAACCAAGTACCGCTTGTATCACTCACAAATGATGTATCTAAACCACAAGCATCGTACAAACTTGCGGCTGCCCAGCTGTAGTTCACGCCTGAGGTATCTGCGCCCACATAAAGGGTAGTATCACCGCTACACACCATCTCGGGGCCGAGGGTATCAATGATGGTTACTGTTGCATAAGCGGTGTCGCTTTGGTTGCCATCAGTACCTATCAACATCACGGTATGCGCTCCGAGGTCGGCACAAGTCCAAGCTGCGGTATCTATGCTCAAGCTGAGGTTACAGTTGTCGCTACTGCCGCCATCTACATCTGCTGCAGTGATGGTAACATTACCTAGACTATCCACCTGAACGGTGAGGTCTTGGGCGATGACCGTAGGGGCGACCCCATCGCTATCGCTCACGGTGATACTCGCTGTGCCTTGACAGCCTAATGGATCAATGATGGTTACGGTGTAAGTGCCGCTGGTTATAGCGCTGAGGTCTTCGGTAGTTTCCCCGTTGCTCCATACAAAAGAGATCGGGGTAACGGTGGTGATCATGGTCAAATCAACCGATCCGTCTGCCGTACCGGGACAGCTCGCCGGTAAAGCTACAAGTGAAGCTTGTGGAGTGGGGTTGACGTTGGCCGAAACCGGATATGAAGTCCATTGACAGTCGCTTTGTGAAACGGCAACGACTTGGTAACGGGTTGTATCTGTTAAAGCTGGTGTGGTGTACGTATTTCCAGTAGCCCCTGGAATGGCAGTCCAAACGTTGTTGATTAATGAATACCATTGAAACAAAGTAGTTCCTGTAGTACTCACCCCAAAAGTAGCGGTGGCGCCCTCACAAATGTCCTGTGAAACAGGGCTGTACGTTACGGTAAAATCGATAGGGTCATCAAGACTCAAGGTGTTACCAGAAGCGGTCTGACAGCCGTTGGCATCCGTCAAGATGAGGTCAATGTAGTGGCCTTGTGTAAGACCGGTAATCGTAGCGACGCCGCTAAGGACATTGGCGGTTGCTGAGCCTCCTTCGTAGGTTACGGTATAGGCGCCATCAGGCACATTGGTCACATCAAAGGTGATGGTACCGTCATTGGCGCTACACACTGTAGGATCTGTTTTGGCAAAGTTCGTGGCGGTAAGCGCCCCACCTTTTGTTCCTGCAACACTTACTATAACGTTATTCGCACCCGTTGAGCTCAAGGTGATGTTCGCTGGATTTGGTGCAGGTGTTGTTCCGTCCATAGCTATGTAGATGGCTGTATCCAACGTTCCTGTGCTATCCGCACCCAAAGTTAGGGTTGCGCTGTAAGTTCCATTTAATGCGGTGCTGAGGTGGTAACCTGCAGGAGCGGTCATGATCAAACTATCGCTGAGTTTATCCGCTTCAACCAAAATCGCTTGTCCGGCACTTGGGAAACCGTCACAAGTAAAGAAAGGAGCAGTCGTTCCGAAGGTGTTGATGGTCGGAACGGTAGTTTCATTTGGGGTAGTCGGGAACCATGACGCAGGGTTATCGCCTGAGATGAGGTAGGTCACTGGACCCGTACCAGAAGCTCCGATGGTCAAGCTAACGCTGCTGGCGCTAGCATATTCAAGGGTTACGCGTGAGCGTCCGTCGGTTCCAGGTGTGTTGGAGCCTGGCGAGGTGTTTTCGAATGACCCACTGCCTGTACCGGTGGCCGAGTAGCTCAAGAAAGTGGATGAACCTAGCATGTATCCCGAGAAACTTCCTGATTCAACGTAGCGGCCTGAAGGTCCTACAGCATCGAGGTCCCAAGCGGTTAGATAGAAATCACCTAGTGTTGCAGGAACAGGTGATCCAGCTGTGCCGTCTTCGATAAACTGGATAGTGTAACGCACCAAACCATTGGATCCTGTCCAAAGTACAGAAGGGCTAAAGTGCGCCGAAGAGTTGCCGTTGCTCGTGTTGTCGAGGTCGAAATCCGAGATCAAGGCATTTGTCATCCCGTCAATCGAGATGATGGCGTCATAGGAGGTAGTGCCGACGGTAACCACATCATTATAAACACAAAATCCACCTACAGCTGTAGACGGATTTGTAGTGATGGGGTCATCGAAGCTCAGGGAAGTGCCTCCAACCGAAATGGTTTGCGAACTAAGGAATTGCGGCCAAGCGAACAGGGCTAATCCAAGGTAAAAAAGAAACCGTTTTTTCATAAAACGTGTATTGTGGGTCGAATTATATCTAAAGGTAAGTACTTGGGTAAAGCACTGATTAAAATTAAGATGAACGCAGGGGCCAATTGAGTGAGCGCACAAGAACTTTTCAACCATAAGTGTCTCATTTGATTTGTCCAATTTCCAAAAAGCGTGATTTTTGTCACGTTTCGAAAATACCCACAAAAAAAACCCGGCCATTGGGGACCGGGTTCTCAAAATCCACGCACTGAATTTCAGCTCGCTAACTATACTTAATCACAAACGATCCAGCGGTAATACTGCAACGTACTGTCGTTCTGAACTTCGATCTGACCTTCGAGCCCTGGAACATTGGTAATAGTCAAAGGGAAAATCATCTCCCCACACCACGGATCATTGTCGCGGGGACAATCGCCGTATCCATCATCGGTAGTTGCACTGTGGCCTTTTCCTGTGGGTACCCGATTGTTGCTGTCGCGGCCTTTTGGGTCCGTCCCACGCGTAAAATCGGTGAAAATATCCGCACAGCGCACGTGTAAATCTTTGTACTGTTCAAACGTGCTTACCTCGAGGGTATCTCCCTCAAAAACCACTTGCATGGGATAGATGTAATCAAAACACTCACGCGGTTCCGAACTACCTACAACTACGGGTTCTTCCGCAGGAGTGTTGGGCTCGCAACGCACGAAAAAGAACAGTCCGGCTAGGGGTAGGAGCCAAAAGAAAGATTTCTTCGTCTTCATTTTTGAGATGTCTTAGTATCCTTATAACGAAGCCGTTGGAGAATTGTTCTAACGCCGTTGGTTCAAAATGAGGGCTGAGGTAATGAGGAGAATTGGACCTAAAACTACCGAAGTATAGAGGTACCAAAACAGCGGGATGCAACACATGCAGGCTAGGGCTACCTGTATGGGGAATAGCCCCATGGTCAAGGTCATCTTAGAGGCAAGAACAGCGGTCGATATGGAAAGCACGGCACAGGACGCGATGTACACCCAAAATACCACCGACGCTACATACCAGGGAAGGTCAAACAGCCAAAGTTCCATCGCCCATAAAATGATGGTTAGCGCAACAGCGGCGTAAGATATTTTGGCGATTTTCAGGAGCATATGGAGCCTACTAAAGGTAACAAAAAACCCCACCTTCTCAGGCGGGGTTTCACAAACAAAACTTCTGTGATATTAGATGTTTGAATAGAATACTTTGGTGTTCTCATCCGCAGGGGCACAGCCGTCGTAGCGCGTAGGAACTGGGTTGTAGTTCACCACGCCATCCGCTGCGGCTTCCTCAGAAGTGAAGTAGCACAACAAGGTCAAATCCTTAATGGTGCGGAAGAAGTGGTCGCCATTTTCATGGGCAGCTTCATCGTACGCTGTAAGGAATTCCTCACGTTCCAATTGCGTTGCTTCTTCAAAAGGACGGCCGATGGCTTTCTTGCCTTGCACCGCAATCTCTTGAATACCTGCGTTCAATTTTGCCTGCATATCAGGGTAATAGCAATCGCGGATCATCACATCGATGAACGCTCCCGTTTTCGCATCACGCGCACCTGCCGTAGCGGTACGTGGAATGATGGTTTCTGCGATGGCATCCAAAATTGCAAGGCGCTCAGGTCCTGCAGTGGTGGTGTCCGGATCAAAAGAGCAGCTCTCCAACAATACGGTAGGCGCTACCAACGTTCCTCCAATAGCCAACGCCATGCGTTGCACCATTTGTCTCCGAGTCAAGTTTTTATCTTCCATTTCGTAGTGTATTAGAGGTTGCCTTTTTTCAATTCACTCACGGCATAATCGGCTGCGCGAGCGGTCATTGCCATATAGGTTAATGATGGGTTGACACAAGAAGCTGAAGTCATCGCTGCACCGTCCGTCACAAAGACGTTAGGGGCATCCCAAACTTGGTTCCACTTGTTCAGAACAGAGTTCGTAGGAGCAGTTCCCATGCGTGCGGTTCCCATCTCGTGGATTCCCATTCCTAGCGCATAGTCGCTCTCGAATGCGTACACATCTTTGAACCCAGCGGCTTCCAACATATCCACAGCATCCTGCTTCATGTCCTCGCGCATCTTGAATTCGTTTTCTTTGAGTTCAGCGTCGATCGCCAAAACGGGGAGTCCCCATTTGTCGGTGCGGGTTTTGTCCAGGCTGATCATGTTTTCGTGGTACGGCAACGTTTCACCGAATGCGGTCATGCCCATGCTCCAAGAACCTGGTTTGCTGATGCTGTCTTTGAAATCGGCACCAATTCCCATTTCGCGAACCCCACGACGCCAGTCGCTACGTGAAGCGGCACCCTGGTATCCGAAGCCGCGCAAGTAATCGCGCTTATCATCACCCCAGTTGCGGAAACGTGGAATGTAGAATCCAGTCGGACGTCCCCCGAAGTAGTATTTATCTTCATCGCCTTCCCAACGACCGCCTGCTCCCACGCGGAAGTGGTGGTCCATTAAGTTGTGGCCTAGCTCACCGGAGCTCGATCCCAAACCGCCTTCCCAAACGTCGGTGGCACTGTTCATCAAGATCCAAGTAGAGTTCAAGGCGGAGGCGTTCAAGAATACAATCGGCGCGGTGTATTCGTAGGTCATGTTCGTCTCGGCATCCAAAACGATCACCCCTTTAGCCTTCTTGCCGTCTTTATCGTAAATCAATTCCTTAACGATGCTGTGCGGGCGCAAGGTCAAATTCCCCGTCGCCATGGCAGCAGGAAGGGTAGATGCCTGCGTGCTGAAGTAGCCGCCGTAAGGACAGCCCAACCAACATTTGTTGCGGTACTGACATCCCGCACGACCTTTATGTGGCACGGCGATGTTGGAGGTGCGACCAATGATTAATCGGCGCTTCTCATCAAAAGACTTACGAATGCGCTCCGCTGCTGTTTTCTCTACGCAGTTCAGATCCATCGCGTGCAGGTACACACTGTCTGGCAACACGTCCATGTCCTCGTGCGACCCGCTCAAACCGGCGTGGCGCTCCACATGCTCGTACCAAGGAGCCAGGTCGTCGTAACCGATAGGCCATGGTGTGGCAATGCCTTCTTTCTCATTGGCCAAGAAATCCTCGCGGTTCCAGCGGTAGCTCTGACGTCCCCACATTAAAGAGCGTCCACCGACGTGGTACCCGCGGTACCAATCAAAGCGCTTCTTTTCGGTGTATGGACAATCTTGGTCGTCCACCCAGAACTGAGGGTTCAGTTCGTTCAATGGGTAGTCGCGCTTGAGTACTGGGTTGCGGTCTTTTTGAGCGGTGGTTGGCTTTCCACGGTGCGGGAATTCCCAAGGGTCCATGTTTGTGGTGGTGTAATCCTTGATGTGCTCCACGTTGCGGCCGCGCTCGAGCATCAAGACCTTAAGGCCTTTTTCTGTGAGTTCTTTTGCAGCCCATCCGCCGGAAATGCCGGATCCTACTACGATGGCATCGTAGTGCATTTGATTTTCTGCCATGAGTGAGTTGAGTTAACGATTGTCTAAGTTAGGTGTTTCTGTTTGTATTTTCTTCTTTTCTAAAGCCGCCATCCTACCGAATAAATTCATCGTAGCTGCGGCGCATACTCTCCTTTAGCGGCTCCTTGAATACGTACTCCAATGCAACATATCCTTCAAAACCGGTGGCATCAATGGCCTGCATTACCGCCGGGTAGTTGATCTCTTGATCGTTCCACGGTTCATTGCGGCCAGGCACCCCCGCCACGTGGTAGTGCCCGTAAT
>Ga0181556_1003936_pt1 | contig 12366 bp, 10 predicted proteins | sample 011ome_14_FD_148651 | JGI IMG/M metagenome (GOLD analysis project Ga0181556, IMG submission 148651) | Coastal salt marsh microbial communities from the Groves Creek Marsh, Skidaway Island, Georgia - 011505AT metaG (spades assembly) | ecosystem: Environmental > Aquatic > Marine > Intertidal zone... | reverse complement strand
GCAACTGACATGGCTCTCGACCCGTCTGCTGTCGGTGCCGTTGGCGATCCCGTCGATGTCACGTGGGATTCCAAGGACTGTCTGCTCTATGCGGTGGGCGTCGGTGCGACCACTGCTGAGTTGGCATTCACCACCGAGAACACCGCCGGTGTGGACCAAGCCGTCTTGCCGACGTTTCCGGTGGTGCTCGGATGGGGCCAGGGCTCCCCGATGCGCGCCGTTGGCGAATACGACCCCGCTTTGCTCGTGCACGGCCAACAGGCCATCACGGTGCATCGGCCGTTACCCGTGGAAGGGTCGGCCACGCTGATCACGCGGATCACCGACATGTTCGACAAGGAAAAGGCTGCTGTCGTGGTCACCCAGACCGATTTGGTGGCACCCGATGGTCCGCTCGCGTCGTTGCGGTCGTCGGTGTTCATCCGTGGGGCCGGTGGCTGGGGTGGTGTACGCGGGCCCTCTGGGGCGCAGAACGTGCCACCCGATCGCGACCCCGACCATGTGGTGTCGTATACGACCTCGCCGGATCAGGCGTTGGTGTACCGGCTATCAGGCGACCGAAACCCGTTGCATTCAGATCCGGCGTTCGCCGCGCGGGGTGGGTTCGACGCACCGATTCTGCATGGGTTGTGCTCATACGGTTTCACGGGCCGTGCTCTGCTGCATGCCGTGTGTGGTAGCGACCCCTCGAGGTTCGCTCACATCGAAGCGCGGTTTGCGTCACCGGTGATCCCTGGCGACACGCTCGATGTTCGTATTTGGGAGATCGATGGCGCCACCGCGTTGTTCACCACTTCGGTTGGTGACCGGTTGGTGATCGATCAAGGTCTTCTGCGGCACAGTTGAAAACGATGTCAATCGACCCTCGTCAGATGTACGCGACCTTCCGGTCGGTGGTGCGTTTCCGTGAAATTGACACCGATCCCGTGTCACGACGTCTCGCACGGTGCGTGACGGTCGACGACATGCGCCGTATCGCCAAGCGTCGCCTACCGCGAGGAGTTTTTGATTACATCGATGGTGGTGCCGAAGACGAGGTGACGATGCGACGCAACTCGGAGGGGTTCGGGGCGCTCCGATTCCGTCCGAATGTGCTGCGCGATGTCAGCGAGATCGACACCAGCGTCGACTTCATGGGGGCTCGCCTGCCGATGCCGCTCATGCTGTCACCCACCGGATATACGCGTATCACGCACTCTGAGGGCGAGTTCGCAGTGGCCCGCGCAGCGGCATCGGTGGGCCTGCCGTATTCGTTATCGACGATGGCGACTCGGTCGATTGAGGACGTTGCTGCGGCGGCCCCCAACGGTAACCACTGGTTCCAGGTGTACACCTGGAAAGACCGCGATCTCGTCGCTGAACTAGTCGGCCGTGCGAAGGCGGCGGGCTACCGAGGTCTGTGGCTCACCGTTGACACCGCTGTGCTCGGCCGCCGTGAACGCGATGTACGTCGCGGATATACGATCCCGCCGAAGATCGGCCCGGGGACCATTATCGACGGCATCGTGCATCCGGGATGGACGCTCGATTTCATCACCAACCCGCCGATCATGTTCGCCAATGTCGCAGGACGAGAGGGGCACGACGAGGACGGGTCCGATCCGATCGTTCTCGCCGAGCACATCATGCGGAACTTCGACCAGCGGTTGTCATGGGATGACGTGGCCTGGCTCCGCAGTCTGTGGGATGGCCCGATCGTGTTGAAGGGTATCCAGACCGTCGATGATGCTCGGCGGTCGGTCGATGCCGGCGTTGAGGGCATCGCATTGTCGAACCACGGAGGCCGCCAACTCGACTACGCCCCCAGCCCTGTCGACATCATCGAACCCGTTGCCAACGCGGTCGGTGAGCAGATCACCATCATCTGCGACGGCGGAGTGCGGCGCGGGTCCGACATCATCAAAGCTCTCGCTCTCGGGGCTGACATGTGCTCGATCGGCCGGCCGTACCTGTATGCCATGGGAGCAGCGGGGGAACGTGGTGTTGCCCACCTGCTCGATTTCTTCCGCGATGGAATGGAGCGGACGATGGCGCTATCGGGCCGCCGCAGCATCGACGAGATCGACCGTGATCTTGTCGAATGGACGATGTGACAGACTTCACCGATGGCACTTGATCCTGCTGCTGCTGGCCTTCTCGCGATGATGGCCGAGGCCGGCCACCCGCCAATGGAACAGGGCACCCCTGAAGACGCCCGACTGGGATTTTCTCTGATGCAGGAGATGGGAGGACCTGGTGGCGATGTCGCCCAGGTGTACGACCTCCATATCGACGGTGTGGCCTGTCGGCACTACCGGCACTCCGCCGCCGGCCGTTCTCCGGCGTTGCTGTTCTTCCATGGTGGGGGATGGGTGATTGGATCCCTTGACTCTCACGATGCTGTCTGTCGGGACCTCTCCGCAGGCGCTGGATGCGATGTGATCAGCGTGGACTATCGGCTCGCGCCCGAGCACCCTGCTCCGGCCGCGGTGGTCGACTGCATGGCGGTTACCGAGTGGGTGTTGGAACACGGCCGAGAGATCGGAGTGGATCCGAACCGTGTCGCGGTCGGTGGTGACTCCGCCGGTGGCAACCTTGCCGCACTCGTCGCCCTGGAGGAGGCCGACCGTCTGGTGCATCAGCTGCTGATCTACCCTGCGGTTGACCTGACCTTCTCGTCGCCATCGGTGAAGGAAAATGCAGAGGGATACCTGCTGACCGAAGCCGGAATGCGGTGGTTCATCGGGCACTATCTCGATGGCACCGGGATCGCGCCAGATGACCCGTCGGTGTCGCCGTCGCATGCCGACATCGCACGACTCGCGCGCAGCGCGCCGGCCTCAGTGATCACCGCTGGTTTCGACCCACTACGCGACGAGGGCAATGCCTACGCCGCGGCGCTGACCGCGGCAGGAGTCGCCACTGAACTACGGCAGTATCCGGGCCAGATCCACGGGTTCATAGGTCTACGAGCGCTGCTCAGCGATGCAGCCGACGCCCTTGAGTGGTCGGCTGGTCAGCTAGCAGACGCGTTCCGATGAGTGGGGCTGGCCACGGTTCCACCGCCCACGAAGCCGTCATGGTTGCGGCGGGGCTCATTGCGATGGCCATCGCGCTTCCGCGGATGCTGCTGCGCAGGTGATGATCTTCGGAAGATCAGTTGTTGGTGATAACCGCGCGCACATGGTCCACGACGGCGTCAATGTCCACGTCGATGCGCTCGCCGGAACGACGGTCTTTCACCTCGACAAGACCATCATCGATCCCGCGCCCAGCAACAACGATCGTGGGCACTCCAATCAGCTCAGCATCTTTGAAACGAACCCCGGGTGATACGCCCTCGCGGTCATCGAACAGCACCCTCAACCCGGCCGCGCTGAACTTTGTCGCGAGCCGCTCGGCAACTGGTCGCTGCGGCCCATCGTCGCGTCCAGCGATGATCAGGTGAACATCGGCGGGAGCGATCTCGCGCGGCCAACACAAACCGAACTCATCGTGATGGGTTTCGGCAATGGCGGCAACGGCCCGTGACACGCCGATGCCGTATGAACCCATCGTGGGTGTGACCAACTCGCCGGACTCGGCGGGGATGCGCAGTTCGAGTGCCGTGGCGTATTTGCGACCCAACTGGAAGATGTGGCCGATTTCAATACCGCGAGCGATGGTGAGCGATCCGTCGCACTGCGGGCACGGATCGCCCTCGCGAACCTCGGCAACGTCGATGGTCCCATCGGCTATGAAGTCGCGACCGGACACCAGACCGATCACGTGCTGCCCGGTCTGGTCGGCCCCGGTGACCCATGCGCTGCCATCGACGACGCGTGGATCGACGAGGTAGCGGATACCCGATGTTGATGCGGCCCCCAGTACTCCCGGCCCGATATAGCCCTTCATGAGCGCCGGATGGGCGGCAAAGTCGTTCTCGTCGAAGGCTGCAACCTCGGCAGGAGCCACTGCGGCCTCCAATCGCTTCATATCGACGTCGCGATTGCCGGGCACACCGATTGCAAGCGGTTCGGTGTTGCCGTCGGGTTGGTGCAACATGACGACCACGTTCTTCAGCGTGTCGGCGGCGACCCATTCTCGGTCGTCGCGTGGAAGGTGGGCGTTGAGATGGTCGACCAACGTGGCAATGGTGGGAGTGCCCGGAGTGTCGACGACTGATGCTGGTGGTGTAGGTGTCGTGGCGTCGGACACGGCCACGATCGCGGACTCGACCGCTTCGGTGTTTGCGGCGTAGCCGCAGCTGGTGCACCGCACGAATGTGTCCTCGCCAACGTCGATGGGGGCGAGAAACTCCTCAGACGCGGACCCGCCCATCGCGCCGGACGTGGCCGACACGATCACAAACGGCAATCCAAGACGTTCAAAAGTGGAGATATACGCATCACGATGTCGTTGGTAAGAGCGCGCGAGGCCGTCATCGTCAATATCGAACGAGTACGAGTCCTTCATGACGAACTCGCGTCCACGTAACAGCCCGGCGCGAGGTCGCGCCTCATCGCGGTATTTGGTCTGAATCTGGTAGATCGACAATGGCAGGTCGCGGTAGGAGGTGGCGATATCGCGCACCAACAGAGTGAACATCTCCTCGTGGGTGGGAGCGAGCAGGTGATCGTTGCCGCGACGGTCCTGCAAGCGGAACAGATTCGGGCCGTAGTCGGTCCATCGCCCGGTGGCTTCGTAGGGCTCCGATGGCAGTAGGGCGGGGAAGTGCACCTCTTGGAATCCAGCGGCGTCCATCTCTTCACGAATGATGCGCTCGACGTTGCGGTACACGATCCAACCGAGCGGAAGCCATGTGAAGCCACCGGGAGCTGCGCGGCGAATGAAACCGCCTCTCACCAGGAGTCGATGCGAGGCCACTTCGGCGTCAGCCGGATCCTCGCGGAGCGTCTTCAAGAACAGCGTTGACAGGCGAAGCACTCCGGCACGATACCTCTGGCAGCCGGTATACTCCGGTGAGCTGTTTGGTTGATGCGACCGAAAGGCGTGGGGCTTGCCCCACGCCTTGTTTATTGGGAGCACACAACTGAAGGCGCGAACAGGAGTGGGTGACGATGACGACAACGCAGGACCGAGGCACGGGCAACGGCTCCGTGGCGACGCCCGTGCTCAGCCGTGTTCGCGCACTCGTCGAGCCTCTCGTGGTGGACCTCGGGCTCGAGTTGTACGACCTGGAGCAACGCGGCGGCACGCTGCGTGTCACCATCGACACTCCGCCGGGTTCCTCTGGCAGTGTGAACCTTGATGCGCTCGCAACAGCCACGCGCCTTATCTCTCGTGAGCTGGATCACAGCGACCCAATCCCGGGGCGATACACGCTTGAAGTGACCAGTCCCGGTGTGGAACGTCCGTTGCGCCTCCCGGAGCATTTCGCACGCGAAATCGGCAAGGATGTCGCTCTTCGCCTGCGCCCCGGCGATGACGGTCGTCGTCGGATTCGTGGTCTATTGGTGGCATCGACAGCCGACACCATCACCGTGCGCACCGGTGTCAACGACGATGCAACACCGATTGAGGAGACCGTTGCGGTCGACCAGATCGAGAAGGCGCACACGATCTTCGAATGGGGACCCACCCCGAAACCGACCGGCCCGGCACGCAAACAGCGTGACCGGAGCACCGTACCGACCCCGCACGACGCCGGTACCGTCGGGGACAGCGCATCCGACATGACGTCGGAGGCCGATGAACAGGAGTTGGAGGAGCGAGCGTGAGCAATCTGGACATGAGCGAAGCCATCCGGATGCTGGCCCAAGAAAAGGGCCTGTCGGTAGAGGCGCTGCTGCAGGTTCTTGTCGAGGCGATGGCAAGCGCCTACAAGCGTCGTCCTGATGCCGCCGATGAGGTTGTTGTTGGCGTCGATCCCGACACCATGGACTTCAGCTTCACCGCCTACGACCTCGATGAAGAAGGCAACTGGGTCAACCCGCGCGACGACACACCTGATCGGGCCGAAATGGGTCGTATCGCCGCCCAGACGGTGCGGCAGGTCATGTCGCAGCGCATCCGCGAAGTGGAGCGCGACCGCAAGTTCGAGGAGTACGCCAACCGCGAGGGCGACCTCGTCACGGGCATCGTGCAGCGCACCGAAGCGCGATACGCCCTGTTGGACCTCGGTCGGGTGGAAGCGCTTCTGCCCCAAGCCGAGCAGGTGCCCTACGAGCGTCCAAACCAGGGCGATCGGTCAAAGGCCTACATCGTTGAGGTCCGCAAGACCTCCAAGGGGCCCCAGATCGTGGTGTCGCGGACTCACCCGGGTCTGATCAAGCGCCTTTTCGAATTAGAAGTTCCCGAGATTGCTGACGGCATCGTGGAAATTCGCGCGTGCGCGCGCGAACCGGGTCACCGCACCAAGATTGCGGTGTGGTCGAACGACCACAACATCGACCCGGTCGGCGCGTGTGTGGGTGCCCGTGGTGCGCGGGTGCGCATGGTTGTGAACGAACTGCGTGGCGAGAAAATCGATATTGTGCCATTCAGCGAGGATCTTGCCGACTTTGTGTCGAAGGCCCTGTCGCCGGCGAAGGTCACCCAGGTGTTGATCTCCGAGGACGCAACGCAAGCCGATGTGATCGTGCCTGATCATCAGTTGTCGCTCGCGATCGGTCGTGAGGGACAAAATGCGCGTCTTGCAGCACGCCTGACCGGTGTGCGCATCGATATTCGTTCCGAGAGCCAGTTGGCTGATGGCGTGCCTGCTGGGGCATACCTGACCGCGGGTGAGCCGGCGGTCGAGTACGCCGAGGGCGAATGGGTGACCAACCCGGATACTGGTGAGATGGAATGGCATGCGGCCGATGGCACTGTGGTGAGTCAGTCCGAGTGGGCCGAATCGAGCGGCGTTGAATTGGAATCGGATGCCTCGGCACACGATGGCACCGCAGGAGACTCCGATGATGCGGTTGCCGAAGGTGCTGCCCCTGCAGAGGCCGACGCTGACACCACCGGAGGTGGTGACGACGAGCAGTGACCCTCATGTTCCGATCCGAACCTGTGTTGGCTGTCGCCGGCGTGCATCGCGTAGCGACCTGCGTCGCGTCGTACTCGATGACGCTGGTCGACCAATTGAATCGAGCACCGCGCCGGGACGTGGTGCGTGGGTGTGCGGCGCGGTGTGTATTGCCGCGGGAATTCGTAACGGCGGGTTCGAGCGAGCATGGCGACGCAGGGTTGCGGCAGATGTGCTGGCAGGATGGGGTGAAGGTGCCCACGATGACGACGAGGCGAAAGGGTTGACCTGACGGTGGCGAAGAAGATCAAACTGAACGAACTGGCAAAGGAACTCGGCATGACGAATGCCGAGATGTTGGCGCTATGCGACGCACTGGGTGTAGCTGCCAAAGGCCCGCAGACCGGCCTCGAGGAGGCCTATGCCGACATGTTGCGACGGCGTGCCGAGCGTGACGGATTGACCCGCGACGAACAACCGCCGGAGCCAGAAAAGAAGGCCGCCGCGAAGAAGACTGCAGCAAAGAAGACCGCAGCGAAGACTGCAGCAAAGAAGACTGCAGCAAAGAAGACCGCAGCAAAGAAGACCGCAGCGAAGACCACCGCCGCGAAGAAAACCACCGCCAAGAAGGTCGCGGCGACGACAACCGCTGCTGCTGATGGTGCCCCGTCGATCGCAGCAGAACCAGACTCGGAAATAGAGTCTCCTGGCGACGCCTCAGCAGCCGCAGCGCCGGCTCCCGAGGCCGCCGAGACCGTCGTGGTTGGTGCGCCCGCCGACGCGCCCGAGGCTGCAGAGACATCGGCCGAGTCGAGCGATGCTCTCCCCGCCGATACGGCGCCACCCGAGCTGGCGTCCGAACCAGTTGCCGACGCCGCTGACATTGTGGCGCCCGCCCCGGCGCCGGAGATACCGAGCAGGGTGATCTCGTCTCCAGGGCCCGAAGCTGCAGCGGCACCCGTTGTCGAATCTGCTGCACCGCCAGCGGCCGCGCCACCGTCACCGGCGACGCCGCCACCAGCGGCCCCTCCGTCACGACCGATGCCGCCGACGTCAGCGTCAGGGCGACCGATTCCGCCGCCTCCTGGGCGTCCGGTCTCGGCGTCAGGCAAGCTCATTCCGCCGCCGCCTGGCCAGGCAGCGGCTGCTGGACGTGGTGGCGGACGCCCCGGTGGCGGCCCCCGCCCAGGTGGGTACGCGCCGCGTCCCGGTGGTGGCCCACGTCCCGGTGGGTTCGGCGGTCCGCGCCCCGGTGGCGGCCCTGGTGGGCCCGGTGGCCCTCCTGGTGGTCGCCCGGGTGGTGGTCCCCGTCCTAGCGGGCAGCGTCGGCCGCCTCGCCGATCAAAGCGGCGTCGTCGTCGCGATCAAGACGAGCTTCAGCCACAGCATCTGACGCTGACCGATCGCTCGGCACCGGTGCCCGAGGGCATCATCGTCATCGAGCGTGGTGTATCGGCCCAAGAGTTTGCTCCGAAGTTGAGCCGAACGGCCGCCGACGTCGTGAAGTTCCTGCTGAACAACGGTGAGATGATCACCGCCACGCAGGCACTGTCCGACGACCACATGGAACTGTTCGCTCTCGATGTCGGTGCCGAGTTGTTGCTTGTCGATCCCGGCCAGCAGCAAGAGGTCGAGCTGCAGGCGCTGTTCGACGACAGCGACGATGATGACGAAGAGGCCTTGCGTCAACGCGCACCGGTGATCACCGTGATGGGCCATGTCGACCATGGCAAGACGACAGTCTTGGACAAGATCCGCTCCGCGAATGTTGTCGACGGTGAGGCTGGTGGCATCACTCAGCACATCGGTGCCTACCAGGTGGAGCGCAATGGCGCTCAGATCACCTTCATCGACACCCCGGGCCATGCCGCGTTCACCCAGATGCGCGCCCGTGGTGCACAGGTGACCGACATCGTCGTTCTCGTGGTGGCCGCTGACGACGGTGTGATGCCTCAAACCATCGAGGCGATCAACCATGCACGTGCTGCCGAGGTTCCGATCATCGTCGCGGTGAACAAGGTCGACAAAGACAATGCCGACCCGCAGCGCGTGCTGACTCAGTTGGCTGAATACGAACTCGTCCCCGAGGCATGGGGTGGCGACACGATCGTCGTTGAAATGGCCGCACTGGTCGATCTCGGTATCGACGACCTTCTCGACCAGTTGCTGGTCGTCGCAGAGCTCGAAGAACTGCAGGCGAACCCAACGGGACGCGCCAAGGGCGTTGTGCTCGAAGCCAACCTCGACAAGGGACGTGGCCCGGTGGCCACGGTGCTGGTCGATAAGGGAGAGCTCAAGGTCGGCGACCCGATCGTGGCAGGTGCCTCATGGGGCCGTGTGCGCGCCATGGTGAACGATCGTGGAGAGCAGATCAAAGTGGCGGGCCCGTCAACCCCGGTTGAGGTGCTTGGTCTGTCGTCGGTGCCCGCTGCCGGTGATGAGTTCCGCGCTGCCCCTGACGAGAAGATTGCACGCACTGTGGGTGAAGCCCGCGAGCACCATCGCAAGATCCGCGATCAACGTGCTGATGCGCGGGTGAAGACCGGAACGAAACTCGAAGACATCTTCGCGCAGATCCAGTCCGGTGAGTCGGCAACGCTCAACCTGATTTTGAAAGCAGATGTGCAGGGGTCGCTTGAGGCGGTCACCGAGAGCCTCCGAAAACTCGGCAGCAATGAAGTCGATGTCACCTTCGTCCACAGAGGCGTCGGCGGCATCACCGCGAACGACATCAGCTTGGCCGAGACCACCAATGCGACCATTTTGGGCTTCAACGTCCGTCCCGACCGCAAATCGCGGGAACTCGCCGATGCGCAGAACGTGGAGATCCGAACCTACGAGATCATCTACAAACTGCTCGAGGACATCGAACAGGCGATGGTCGGCATGCTCGCCCCTGAGTACGAAGAAGTCGTCACAGGCGATGCCGAGGTGCGAGAAATCTTCCGGGTGCCCAAGATCGGTGCAATCGCTGGCTGCTACGTGCAGACCGGCACGATCTCCCGTGGTTCCAAGGTGCGCTTTTTGCGCGACGGGGCCATCATCTGGAAGGGCGAGATCTCGTCGCTCAGGCGCTTCAAGGATGATGTCCGAGAGGTGCGTGAAGGGTTTGAGTGCGGCATCGGGCTCAGCGACTTCCAGGATCTGAAGCCTGGCGACATCATCGAGACCTTCGACGAGCGCGAGATCGAGCGCACGCTCACCTGATATGTCACGCAAGGCTCCACGTCGGGGCTCCGGTCGTGGCGGGGCCCAGCGCTACCCGCGATCGGTGCGGGTTGGACAGACGCTTCGCGAGATCATCGCCGATGAGCTTGTGCGAATCGGCGATGAACGACTTGAGTTCGTGACGGTGACCGGTATCGACGTGGACGATGAGTTGAATCGCGCGCACGTCTATTTCGACTCGCTTGAGGGCCCAGATGGGGACGACGCCATCATCGAGGCACTCGATGAACATCGTGTGCGATTGCAGTCGTCGATCGCGCGCCAGATTCGGGCAAAGAAGACGCCGATTTTGGATTTTCGAGCTGATGATGCTCTTCGTGCTGCTGAGCGCATCGATGAAATCCTGCGCGATGACCGGCGGCGGGAAACAGACTGACCTATGGCGCGACGCCGGCCTCCCACCGTGCACGGGGTCTGCGTTGTGGACAAACCGGCCGGTATCACCAGCCACGATGTGGTCGCGATGCTGCGTCGACGTCTCGGTGAACGACGTATCGGTCATGCCGGCACCCTCGACCCCGGGGCGACAGGAGTGCTGGTCGTCGGCGTCGGTCATGCCACCCGATTACTCGCGTTTACTGGTGACACGAAGACGTATACGGCGCAAGTCGTGTTCGGCGCCGAAACCGACACCCTCGATGCTGATGGCGAGATCACCGTTCGCCATGACATGGAGGCGGTCGATATCGACGAAGTCCGCCGGTGTATCGCGGAGCACCTCATCGGTTCGGTGATGCAGGTTCCGCCGATGGTGTCGGCGCGACGCGTCGATGGCCGTCGACTGCATGAAATCGCTCGAGAGGGTGGGGAGGTCGAGCGCGAGGCTCGCGCAGTCGCCGTGTCGCGTTTCGATGTTGTCCCGACACACGATCCACTCGTGATCGACATCTCGGTTGACTGCTCCACCGGCACCTATGTGCGCACGCTCGCTGCCGACCTCGGCGCGCTGATGGGAGGTGGCGCGCATCTGCGGGCTCTGCGCCGCACGGCGGTTGGAACCTTCGGCGAGCAGCGTGCCGCTCCGCCCGACGAATGTCCGCTGCTCGATATCGGCACCGCCGTTGAAGCGCTGGAACGCTGGGATGTTGATGCGTCTGTGGCGTCGCAGGTGCGTCACGGTGCGGTTCTGGCAGCCCCTGCAGACGTTGGCCCGTGGGCGGTGTTCCACGATGGCGCACTTCTCGCTGTGTACGACGCGCACGGCGCTGGGCGGGCAAAACCCAGCGTCGTTCTTCCAGTCGAGCGGGAACGATAGGTTCAGGCGTCGTGCTCGTACTCGACGGTGTCGACTCGTGTCCGTGGCCCGATGACCGTGCGGTCGTCACCATCGGGGTATACGACGGTGTGCACCGTGGTCATCAAGAGGTCATTCGACGTGTTGTCGATACGGCTCATCAGCGAGGGGTGCGCAGCGCCGTGGTGACCTTCGACCGGCATCCGGCCACTGTGGTGCGGCCCGAATCGGCCCCGGCTGTCATCACCGGTCGTCGACACCGGCTTGAACTTTTGGAGGCGACCGGGGTCGATGCAACGCTGGTGCTGCCCTTCGATGCGGCAGCCTCCACCGAGGATGCTCGGTCGTTTGCGCGGCGTGTGTTTGTGGATGGATTGCAGGCGGTCCGCGTCATCGTTGGGTCTGATTTCCACTTTGGTCGCGGACGGGAGGGCGATGTGGCCCTGTTGTCCGAGGTGGGCCAGGGGTCAGGATTCGAAGTGGAACCGGTCGACCTTGTGCCGCGCCATGTCGGGGGAGCGGTGATTTCTTCGACTGCTATTCGTGCGGCACTGGCGGACGGCGATATTGCACGTGCGGCCGAGATGTTGGGGCGAACCGCCGAATTGCGCGGGCGGGTGATCGACGGTGACCGCCGCGGCCGCACGATCGGTGTGCCGACCGCAAATGTCGATACCGGACCGGGTATGGCCATCCCTTCCGATGGGGTGTACGCAGCGGAGTTTGTTCGTGCGGATGGATCCGTGCATCCAGCAGTGGTCAATATCGGTCGGCGACCAACGTTCTATGCAACGGCCGAACGGTCGTTGGTCGAGGCTCACCTGCTCGGCTTCGACGGTGACCTGTATGGCGAAGAGGTTGCTGTGCGGTTCATAGAGCGGTTGCGCGACGAACAACGCTTCGACGGGCTCGACGCTCTGGTGGCCCAACTGCAGCGTGATATCTCCCGGGCTGCGAGGTGCTCGGGGTT
>Ga0181556_1003912_pt1 | contig 12422 bp, 35 predicted proteins | sample 011ome_14_FD_148651 | JGI IMG/M metagenome (GOLD analysis project Ga0181556, IMG submission 148651) | Coastal salt marsh microbial communities from the Groves Creek Marsh, Skidaway Island, Georgia - 011505AT metaG (spades assembly) | ecosystem: Environmental > Aquatic > Marine > Intertidal zone... | reverse complement strand
CCCCGATCTCTTCCGCCCAAAGGGCCCGGTTTTTCCCCCCTACCCTACCGATCCGCCCCCCAGAAAACCGGCCCCCCGGCGCGATGCGCCCCCGGCGTGCCCGGCGCCCCCGCGCCCGCGGCGTGCCCGCCCGATCAAGCTGGAATTGTGGCCCGCGGTGCCCGGCGCCCGGCGTGCCCGGCGTCATGATGCCCGCGGCGTGCCCCGCGACACTTTGTGCTTGGCAATGCTTTGTGTGCGACGCGCCCGGGCAGCGGTTTGATTTACGCAAAAGTTCCCGGCGATGCCGGCGATGCGGGGCGAGGCGTGCCCGGCCGGCCGGCGCTAACCCTGTCCCGTGATGCCGAGGCGCAATCTCGAACCCGGCGCGCGATGGCACGTCGACCTGGGCGCGCGGGGGAAAATAGCGTGCCAAGTAGCTACAACGCTGGCGCATGGCAGGCTTGCGCGCTTTTCGCGCCTTTGTGCTTTACAACGGGCCCGAAACCATGGCGTAGTTCAAAACGCGCTTCCTGGCGCAACGGCCCAAACGGCGCTAACCCGCTGAAAAGGGCCGCGAACCCCGACGGAACCCCCGACGAAAGGTTAACCCCATGTATCACCTAGAATTACGCACCATGTTCGGGTGGACGCCCGCCGAACATGGCGAGCGTGAAACCATCGTGCGTTACCGCACCCTGGACGCCGCCCGCCTTTCGGCCTGCACATGGTATCTGGACGAACTGGCCGCCGTGGCGCGCGGCGACATGGAAGAGGTTTCCACGCCGCTGACGGACTACCGCATCGTCCAAACCCGGCGCGGCAAGCCCGTCGCGTTCTGGGACTTGGGCGAGGATGCCACCGCATGGCCCGTGTAATGATGCGCCCCGTTGTCATAGACGGCGGCATCGCCATCGCCGAGGCCTCCACCGCGAAGGGCGCCGTGCGCGCCGCGCGCGCCTACTTCGCATCCTACTCGAACCGGGACTGGATCGTGGTAGGCGCCGTGCGTGACCGGAACTATCACGTCGCGCCGCGTGATCGAACGTATGATGCCGACGATATGCACGGCCGCGACGTGTACGTTCTCTTCATGCATCCCCGAGGCTAAAATGTACACGGACCATTTCCCGCACTTCCCTGCCGCGGACCTCCCCGCCATCCCTGCCCACTGGCGGGACGTTACCGACGCTTCCGCCGGTTGTCCCACCTACTGCGCCGAGGCGCGCGAGGATGGAACTCCGCGCGTGTTAGTCTATGTGGACTTCCCAAACCCGGCCGACCGCTATTCCGACGCGGAAAAGCGGTTTGGCATCGCGGTATATGTCGGCCGCCCGTGCCAGCGGTACGCGGAAGTCTACGCTTCCGACACTTGGTCCGATATCCTAGCCCGCCTTTGAAAGGAACCCTGGCCATGTACCATATCGCCTTCCCGGACTACCCCGCTTCGGAATTGCCGCCGATCCCAGCCCATTGGCGCGACGCGTCATGGCGAAACGACGCTTGCCCGTCATGGGCCGTTGCGGGCCTTGTCATTTTTGTGGACTACGCCGCGCCCGCCGCCCGCGAATGGCCCGATTGCGAGCGCTTCCACATCACGCTTGGCGAAACCGGCGAAAGCCTGTTTGCAACGGACACTTGGGCCGACGTGCTCGAGTTCGTCGCGGCCGAGGAAACCGCCGACGGAATTGACGCCGCCGCTGAGCGCTCGCGCGCCTAACCCAAGGGAACCCTGGCCATGCGCAATCGCATCTTTTCCATGGACAATCCAAAGGCCGCAAAGGCCATCGCCTACGGATGGCTAAACGCTATCCAATACATGGCCCCCGCCGACCTGGCGGGCGTGGGCAATTTGTGCCCGGCCGCGACCGCCGGATGCCGCGCCTTGTGCCTCGGCTGGCATAGCGGCCAGGCCGCCATGGCCCGCGGCGACGAACACAATAGCACGCGCGCCTCGCGCGTCGCCAAAGCGCGCCGCTTCATGCGGGACCGCGCCGCCTACCTCGCCGACCTTGTGCGCGCGACCGAATTAGCCGAACGCAAGGCCGCGGCCATGGGACTTCGCCTTTGCGTCCGGTTGAACGGGTCGACGGACATTTCATGGGAACGTATCCGCGTCATGCGCGGCGGCGTGGAGCACGCGAACTTGATGGCGGCGTTCCCGCGCACCCAATTCACGGATTACACAAAGCTAGCTTCACGCTTCCGGCGCCCGCTCCCCTCGAATTACAGCTTGACCTATTCGCGCGCCGAAGGTCGGGACAATGAAGCGCTGCAATTGCTTGTCGCGGGCCACAATGTCGCCATAGTATTCCGGCACAAGCCGCGCCAATGGTGCGGCATCGCGGCGATTGACGGCGACGCGCACGATTTGCGCCACCTCGACCCGCGCGGCGTTGTGGTCGCGCTATCGCCCAAGGGCCACAAGGCGCGGCGCGACGTTTCCGGCTTTATCATCTAACCGAAAGGAACCTACCCATGACCGAATCCCGCCCTATCTCCCCCGCTACCGCCGACGCCATCCGTAGCTGCTACGCCACGCGCGGCAAGCACAAGGGTTTCCTGCTAAAGAACCCGCCTCGCGGCGGCACGGCGCAACACGCCGCCTGGCAAGCGCTTGTTCTCGCATGGAACCCCTACAAGGCTTCGGTTTGGGCCGTAATGTGCATCCGCCGCGGCGAGCACGCGGACCTTTTCGCCGAGACCCTGGCATGGGCCGAGGCCAATATGCAATTGCGCGGAAGCGACCGCGACCGCCTTACCCTCGAACGCATCGGCGTTTGGTGACGTGCCGGGGGCGCGGCGACGCGCCCTCGCCAAACCCTCAGATTGAAAGGAACCCCGCATGATCGCCCGCATCCTCGACCTGGTCGCCACCGCCGCCGCCTTCCTCGCCGCGCCCTTCGCGGCCTACTATCTCGCGGCCATCCTCGCCGCCGTCCTCGCACCCTGAAAGGCCCCGCCGTGATCGATGCCCTCCTCGCCGCCGTGGCGCCTTCGCGTGCCGCGGCCCTCGCCTCTTCCCTCCGCGCTCACTACGCCAGCGACGGCGCCATCCTCGCCGCCGATCCCCTCGCCCTTCGCGGCCTCGGCCTGCGCCCGCGCGAGGTATCCGCCATCCGCGCCGCGCACGAACTATCCGTCGCCGTCGCCCTCGAAACCCTCCGCGACAAGCCCCTGCTGACCAGCTGGGATAAGGTCGTCGCCTTCTTGCGCACACTGGCCGGCCATAACACGACCGAAAGCGTCATCGTGATCTACACGGACGCGGCCCATCGCCTCCTCACGTATGAAACCGTTGCCGCGGGCACGGTCAACCACGCGCCCCTCTACGTGCGCGAGGTAGCCAAGCGCGCGCTGCTGCGCGACGCCGCCGCCATCATCCTCGCACACAACCACCCCTCGGGCGACGTGACGCCCTCACGCGCCGACATAGATATGACGCGCGAGGTCGACCGCGCCCTAAAACCCCTCGACGTGCGGCTGCTCGACCACATTATCATTTCCCCTAGCTCGCACGCATCCCTCCGCGCTTGCGGTCATTTCTGAAAGGAACTCCGCCATGCATCACGAAATCCAGAACATCCGCTACCTGGGCGAAAAGATCGCCTTCGATTTCCGCGGCCACGTCATCACCATCCGCGAGCCCATGGACGTGCTGCTGGTAGACGAGGGCGAACCCGCGCAGCGCTGGATCGCTCGCAGCTACGGCTTCCTGCTCGCCTGCCTCAGCCCCGCCACGCGCGACGCATAGCACCCCTGCAAAACCAACATACCGCGCGCTTTTCGGATATGGCAAACCCCAAACCCTAACGCAAAGGAGCCTACCCATGCAGCTAGAAGTCACGCGCAAAGGCGCGCTTTACCTGGCCGATTGTGACCATTGCGGCAATACCCTGGCAACGCACGAATGGGCGGATTGGGATCACAACGACCGTCGCGACGCGATGGAAGCCGGAACCCTGCGATGCAACGAATGCAGCAGAGGCAAGGCTGCACCGGATACCTTCCACCAAGCCAAGGGTACTTGGTACGCGGCGAGGTACACCATGCCGGGGTATCTTGATTGTACCCTATGGCATTATGACACGAACCGCCGCAGGCTCGAACGTGACGTGCGCGATACCTATGGGGAGGCGTGATATGGAACGCCCCGTTCTCGCCGCCATCGAAGCGGACCCCCTCATCCCCCCGGCCCTCAAGGCACGGATGCGCGCCATCCAAGCGGCTTGCAATTGGACGGACGACGAGCTGGAAGCCGCCCTCCGTCGCAATTTCGCCGCCCTGGACGAGGAGAATCCCCATGGTTGAGTTCAACGTGCCCTACACTCGGCTGCTCGATTTTGTCGGGAAGCGCAGCGGCCTTTCCCCCTCCCTCTACGGTGATCGGGACGCTTTCCTCCGGGACTACCGCCGCTTCCTCCGGCAGGGTCGCGAGGCGCGCAAGATGATAGACTACGCCATCCGGTGCGTCCCGGAGCGCTACCTTTATGCCGCGGCGCGCAACACCTGGTCGGGCCGGCTCACCTACGATCTCCGCGACGGCTGGGCATACGTCCCCTCGCAGCACTTCGGCACGGAGTACCGCCGCGCCGCGTGCGCCGTCCTCGCCGCCGCCATCACCGACCATTGGCGCACCCACAATCTCTCACCCGAGGACGTGGCCGTGAAGGATCTCGGCCTGAGCATTGCCCGCCGTTGGTTTCTCTAAGAAAGGATCTCCCCATGAACACGCAGGAAGCCTTCGACCTGGTCATCCAGCACCTTTGGCGGCAGAACCGCACTTCTCGCAGGCGATGGCCAGGCTCCGAGGGCTGCGCCTACCGCGGCGGCGATGCCACCAAGTGCGCCATCGGCGCGATGATCCCCGACGATATCTACCATCCCGACCTGGAGGGACTCAGCAGCCAGATGCTCCTCGACCAGCATCCCAAGGTCGCCGCCATCCCCGCCCTTCGTGCGCTTTGCGTGGAAGACCAGCATGGCCGGCCCCTACACGAATTGCTGCAGAACCTTCACGACGACTATGACACGCGCCCGCACCCCAGCTTCCGCGGGTATCTTTTGGCAGAGGCCAGCAGCATCGCCCGCCTCTTTAACCTCACCATCAACCTCCCCGAGGATTGATCCCCATGTATGACGACGAGTACGGGACCTTCGCCCGGCCAGGCTCCGCCCTGCGGGCCGCCCACAAGGGCAATCCCCGAAACCTCTCCTGCCCAACCTGCAAGGCCCGCAACGTCCTCACGCGCGAGGACAGGCTGCGCGGCTACCAGTGCGACCGATGCGCCGACAACACCGAGCGCTTCGGCGGACCCTTCGGACCCTGAAAGGAACCCCCATGTACCGCCTTGAAGTCCTCACAATTTTCGGCTGGGCCCCTTGTGTGTGGCACGAGGAGCCCATCCTCTACCCCACCCGCAACAAAGCGCACCTCGCGGCATTCGAGGAGTGCATCCAAGCCCGCAAATCCCGAAAGGGGGGCCGCCCCCCATTCCTCTTCATGGACAGCTTCAGCATCGTCGAAGAGGATGCCCAGGGCCAGCCCGTCGCCCGCCACCGCTTCAACGCAAGTGGCGCCATCATCCACTCCTACGCAGCCTGAAAGGAACCCATCATGCTTGCAACCTATTGGCACCCCGACACCACCTTTGAATATCACATATCCCGGATCCCGGGCGACCCACGTGTCCGCATCACCGCCAACGGCAGCCGCGGGCTGGAACTATCCCTCAACCTGGCCGAGACCGTCGCCCTGCGCGACCTTCTCGAGCGCGCCCTGGCGGAGGTCAATCAATGAACCGCGAGGAAATCATCCGCGTCTTCCTCCGCCTGGACGAGCAGCACCCCCAGGAATCCCTCGACGGGCTGCTCGCCCTCACCTCCGCCGCCACCGGCACCACCCCCGAGGCCATCCTCGGCGCCCTCTGGGAGGACGAAGCGTGCCCTTCCAGCTAATCCTTGCCCTTCTCATCCTCCTCCTGATGTGCGTGAGGTAACCATGTACGACGACATCGATACATCCAAAATGGTGCAAGTCCGCCAGCTCTTGGCCGACCTCACCGCCGACCTAGACGACGCCGACGCCATGGCCTGGCGCATGACCGCCATGGGTATGTGCCTGGCCGTCGAACTAACCCTCTCCTTTCCCCCTTCCACCCACGACGACGTACTCGCGGAGTTCTCCACCTTCGCGAAGGACGCCGCCGCCAACCTGAAGGACGGCTTCATGCGCCGTATGGCCAATTGACCCGCCGCAGCGACAGCGAGACCTTCGCCGCCGACCCCCACTCCCTCACCGAGGAGGACCTCAATGAAATTATCGCCCGCCTCCGCGCCATCGTCGCGCGCTATCGCAAGACCCGCGAGAATGCCGACGACCCAGGAACGCTACCGTGAGTTCACCCAGCTCGCCTCAGACGCCGACTGGGCCGGCAACCACGACCTGGCCCAGCGCTACCGCACCATCGCGCTCGACTACCGCACCCGCTACCTCAATGGAGATCTTCATGACCCACCCTTCTAACCTCCGCCGCTCGCACAAGGAGTGGACCTGCGACCTCGTCAAGCTTGAGGTTGGCAACTCCATGTACGTCCCCGTAGACAGTCACACTGTTAGCGTGTATGTGAGTGCCACCGCGCGCAAACTCAACACCAAGTACACCACGCGCAGCGCCATGATCGCTGGCGTCCGTGGCACCCGTATCTGGAGGATCGCATGAAGAAGTATTTCACCTTCGAGTACAGGGGCAAGCCCCTCTTGCACGGGCGCAAGCCCATCGCCGCCAAGACCCTCGACGACGCGCGCCTCTTCGTCTACCACCACTGCGCGTGGGAGCAGATGGAGAACAAGGAGCACGGGCCGATCCACAACTACACCATCCTCGAGCACCGCGCGCCCATCGCATACCAGTTGGATAGCGCTGGCAGCCTCGTCTACAAGGAATACGAGGAGGTCGATCTTCACTTCCCCCAAAAGGAAATCCCCCACTTCCGCAAGGAGGAGGACTAACCACAATGCCAAGGGGCCCTGCCTACTACAACGAGAACAATCCCCATGCTGCCGCATGGCTGCGTAACCTCATCGATGCTGGGCACATCTGCTCCGGTGACGTTGACGAACGCAGCATCGTGGATGTCCAGCCCCAAGATCTTCAAGGGTACACCCAGGTTCATCTGTTCGCCGGCATTGGGGGGTGGTCCTATGCTGCCCGCCTTGCTGGCTGGCCCGACACCCTCCCCCTATGGACTGGCTCCTGCCCGTGCCAGCCTTTTTCTTCTGCCGGTCTCATGAAAGGAACTTCCGATGTCCGCCACCTCTGGCCCGAGATGTCCCGCCTCATCTCCGCATGCCAACCCCCTGTCGTTGCTGGAGAACAGGTTGCGAGCAGAGCTGGCCTCGCTTGGCTCGATGGAGTACAAACTGACTTGGAAGCAAAGGACTACGCCTTCTGGGCGGCAGATCTCTGCGCTGCGGGCGTCGGCGCCCCGCACATTCGGCAGCGGCTCTGGTGGCTGGCCCACCACGACAGTTCAGGACGCCACCGGATCCCGGAGGCATGGTTACATGAACGATGGTCGTCTTCGAGCCGCGACGAAACCCCGGAGGAAGACGCTCACCGGACACGCGGGGACAACTTTGACGGATGCGGCAAACCTGGCGGGTTCTGGTCCCGCTACGATCTCATTCCCTGCGGCGACGGGAAGTCGCGCCGTGTTGAACCCGGCACATTCCCGCTGGCTCATGGGATATCCAACAGAGTGGGACTCTTGCGTGGCTACGGTAACGCCATTGTCCCGCAAGTCGCGGCAACCATCCTCCGATCCTACCTGATCGTCCTCAAGGAGACTTCGCAATGCGCACCCTCGTAGCCTGCGAGTACAGTGGCCGTGTCCGCGACGCCTTCTTGGCGCGGGGCCACGATGCCATCTCCTGCGATCTCGAGCCCACCGACGTGCCCGGCCCTCACCACCAGGGGGACGTTATCCCCCTGCTCTCCCAGCCTTGGGACCTCATCATCGCTTTCCCTCCTTGCACCTACCTTTGTCGCTCCGGCATCCACTGGAACTCCCGGCGCCCGGAGCGCGCGGCTCTCACCGAGGAGGCGGCTGCCTTCTTCCTCGCCTTCACCCGCGCCAACTCCCCCAAGATCGCCATCGAAAACCCCATCGGCGTCATGTCCACCTGCTATCGCAAGCCAGACCAGATCGTCCAACCTTGGTGGTTCGGGGAGGACGCTTCCAAGGCCACCTGCCTTTGGCTCAAGGGTCTGCCCCCCTTGGTAGCCACCAACACCCTCACGAAGCCCCTCTACGCCAACCAGACCAAGTCAGGGCAGAACAAGCTGGGCTCCTCGAAGCACCGCGCTAAGATCCGCAGCATTACCTACCAGGGCCTCGCCGACGCGATGGCCTCCCAGTGGGGCTGACGCCCCGGAAAGGAACAGACATGACCCACCCCGATGACGTTCTCGAGAAGGTTGCCGCCACCTGGTGGCACCTCACCTACCCCCACCGCCCCTTCCGCACCGTCTCCGAGGACGAGCAGGGACACTGGAAGCAGGATGTATCCGACGTGCTCACCGCCCTGCGTGTCGCCGGCTACCAGGTGCTGGACCCAGAGCGCCGCCCCATCCTCTACAGCAACGAGGACCAGGCATGAACCCCTGCCCAGGTTGTCGGGGGACAGGCCGCTCGCGGAGCCCTGTACGTACCAGCCCAGTAAAGTGCGGCGCGTGCAACGGCAAAGGCACTGTTCCCCTCTTCATCGAGGCCAACTATAATCGAACCATCCGCAGGATCATGCACCGCCAGCTCCGGCGGGCTTCACGAAAGGCAACGCCATGAACCAACTGTCCTACGAGCAATGGTGTCGGGAGACCGACGCCCACCGACACCAGTGTTCCGCCCTCCGCAGCTTCGAGCGCATCGAGAAGGCCAGGGCCAAGGCGCAGAAGGAGATCCTCGCCGCCATGATGGCGCTGCGTGAGGTCATCCTCGACGAGGCCGACGAGTCCGGTACACCCCAGCTCGTCGATGACAAGACACCCGAGGATGCCATCCACGACCTCGTGCACGAGGAACTCTGGGATGTTGTCCAAAGTATCAAGGAGGAGGCCGGCCTGTGAACCCTCGAACCCTAATGGACTGCGCCCAAGCAGTCCTTATGCATAGCAGCGAAGATGCTCGGATCATTGCCGACGCAGCGGAGGAGATCGAGCGCCTCCGCGCCGAGAACATCCATCTGCGCCGCGCAGGAATGGATCGTCCCTCTGCTGAACTGCATGAGGCGGCGATGGCGGAACTGCGCGCCGAAAACGAGCGTCTCCGAGCCCGCGGCAAGGTGCTGGAGCGGGCGCTGCACGGGATCGCAGAATTTTGTGCAGAGGGTGATCGGCGCACGTTCGTCGCGATTGCAAATACAGTCCGCGCCGCGCTGGAGGCCAAGCCATGAGCGATTTAGAGCGTCTAATCGAGGTGATGCGGGAATCTGTGAGGCGAAATGGGTCGATCACTCTAACAACTGGACATCTCCTTAACATTCTGAAGATCGCAGAGAGAAAGTCTGAGACTAATGACTATGGGCCAAATATCGGAGACGAGCCATGAGTGAAGCCAAGATGCCACAGCGATGGTTCCGGGTTTACGACACGGGATGGGTCAAGGATTGCGCTGGCGAGTGGGTAAAGTCCGAGGATGTCGAGCCTCTGGTTGCCGAGATCGCCCGTCTCCGCGCCCGCATCGAGGTGCTGAGGAAAGAACTTACCGATATAGCAGAATACTGCGACGAATTGGATGCAACCGTCAGCACTATCAGTTATGCGGCTCGGCGCGCACTTGCGAGGACGGCAGAAGAGGTCAAGCCATGAGCCAGCGCAAGTATGAAAAGGGCGACCCCATTTCCTCGCTGATCAACTTGGCGCATGAATTCAACGGTCAAAACTACATCTTCCACAACCACAAACCATTACATTTCGGTTTCTGGGGATCTTGGCCCATGCGCTATCTGGCAGCAGAAATCCGCGCGGGTCGATTGTTCTATGCTCGCAGGGTAGGGGAGGCCAAGCCATGAGCGACCTTTACGAAATCATCGAGAAGTTATCTCGCGAAGTGTGCGAACTTCACGCCGATAACGTACGCCTCCGTGCCGGCCTCCAGATCATAGTGGATGCCGATGGTTGGTGCTCCGCACCCTCTATCGCCCGTAAGCTCCTCGAAGGAAAGGATGTGACATGAGCCTCTACCCCCTTGTCCAGGAACTCAAGGTGCTCCTCGACGAGAGCGACCAGTTCCACTCCAAGCTGTGCGGCCAGGCCGGCATCACCAGGAACACCCTCGACAGGTGGCTCGCCGGCACAAGCACGCCCAACATCATTGACTTCACCTCCCTGCTCGAGGTAATGGGCTACACCCTAACCATCCAGAGGATGCCATGACCTACACGAACAAGTACAACCTCCCCACTTCCATCATCTCCGCATTGGAGGCCGACGCTTACGACGACGGCGGCGCCCACATCACCGCCTCCTCCCTCTGGAAGCCCACGCAGATCGTCGCCCTCACGCGCAAGCACGGCGAGGAAATCCAGACCGACGCCAGCGACCACCTCCTTTCCCTCCTGGGCACCGCCTTCCACAACATGCTGGCGGCCCACGACACCGAGGCCGTCATCGAGAAGCGCCTCTTCGCCGAGGTGGCGGGGCGCACCATCAGCGGCCAGTTCGACCGCCTCATCGTCGGGGACGGCATCCTCCAGGACTACAAGGTCACCTCCGTCACGCGCTTCCAGCACCAGCTCCGCGAGACCGAATGGGAGAACCAGCTCAACACCTACGCCTGGCTCCTCCGGCGCCACGGCATCGAGGTGAAGGCCCTCCAGATCGTCGCCCTGCTGCGCGACTGGAACGAGTTCATGAGCGAGCGCACCCTCGACTACCCCAACCTCATGCTCCAGGTGGCTGACATCCCCCTCTGGTCCCCCGAGGAAGCCGAGCGGCGCATCGAGGCGCGCGTCCTCGAGCACGAAAACCCCTCGCCCTGCACCGACGCCGAGCGCTGGCACCGCCCGCCCACCTACGCCGTCATGAAGAACGGGCGCAAGAGCGCCGTCAAGCTCTTCTCCTCCGAGAGCGAGGCCACCGCCTTCATCTCCCAGGCATCGGACTCCCGCCACCTCTACCTCGAGGTGCGGCCCGGCTCCTACCTCCGCTGCGAAAAGTATTGCAGCGTCGCCCCCTTCTGCCCGCAGGTGTCCAATGCCCTCGCCCATCAAGACTAAGCGCCTCGTCGGCATCACCCCCGAGGTGTCGCGCGACCTCACCCTCTTCATCCTCTCCCAAACGGAGGAGTTCACCGCCAACGACATCCACCAGAGCTACCCCTTCCTCACGCGCAACCAGGTAGTCAACAAGGTTTCGCGCATGTACGGCGAGGGCCTCATCAGCATCGTCGCGCGCAACCCCAACAACAAGATGAACCAATTCATCTACGTCTCCGAGCAGCGCACCTTCGAGGATCCCGAAATCGCCACGGCCCGCCTCATGAAGGACAAGCGCTACGAGGACTTCATTCCCAAGAGGGTGCTCGCCAATGTACGCACTTCTTCTTCTGCTGTGCTACGTGGACCCGGACTTCGAAACCCTAACCCTTCGCCGTACGTGCAGCCCGTACGAGATGTCCTATGACAGCTACCAAGCCTGCACGGAAGCCGCGCGCCAAATGCGCCAAGCCTTCCAGCCCCCCGCCCTCATCCCCATGCACGCCTGCCGCCGGCAAGTACCATCACATCCACGGTTCGGTCTTCAAGGGATCAAAACACCTGATGATCCTCGTGAAAGTGGGGTGTTCTGACGCCATGCGTGACCTCGCCGCCGACGCTGTCGTCGCCTACTTCAACAGCAAGGACCGCGCATGACCTGGGATGAGCGCTTCCTCGCCCTGGCCCACCACATAGCAACATGGAGCAAGGACCCCTCCACCAAGGTGGGCGCCGTCCTCGTGGGCACCGATAAGCGCCAAGTCGCCCTGGGCTACAACGGGTTTCCCCCGGGCATAGTCGATAGCGACTTCCGCCTTGCCGACCGCGACATCAAGCTGCGCTACACCATCCATGCCGAGCGCAACGTGCTTGACAACGCCCACTTCCCCACGCAAGGTGCCACCCTCTACGTCACCCACCCACCTTGCTGCAACTGTGCCCTCTCCATCATCTCGAAAGGAATCCGCCGTGTGGTATCATCTCCGATGTCTTCCGAGTTTGCTTCTCGATGGCGCGCAGAAACTTTCCTCTCGCGCGACCTCTTTCGCGAGGCAGGCGTGGGATTTAACTTCTGAGGAGATTGTCCCCTGGCTGGTGGCTATCTTCGTCGTCATCTCCCTCGGCGCCACCCTCATCCTTCCCATCCTCGGAGCCATCCTCCTATGGAAACTCGTGTAGCCACCTT
>Ga0181556_1003909_pt1 | contig 12425 bp, 7 predicted proteins | sample 011ome_14_FD_148651 | JGI IMG/M metagenome (GOLD analysis project Ga0181556, IMG submission 148651) | Coastal salt marsh microbial communities from the Groves Creek Marsh, Skidaway Island, Georgia - 011505AT metaG (spades assembly) | ecosystem: Environmental > Aquatic > Marine > Intertidal zone >... | reverse complement strand
GACTGAGGAGTACGAACGAAGCACTCACAGAGTCTATATTTTAGGGTTTTAGAGTAAGAATATGCACTTAGGAGTAAGCACTTACAGACTCAGGGTTCTCGTTACATAAACCCTAAATTTTGCGTGGCAAAACTCTCTCTGAAAAGTCTCGCGTTTTTGCTTCGACGAGCGTAGATTTGGACGCATCAGAATCAAAGACTTTAAGCGCAGGAGTGCGAGAGAAATTTAGAGAGAGAGAAGGAAGAAGAAGGAAAGACACGATGTTTTCGACGCCTCCTCTCGTTTTTTTCTTCAAGCGAGAAACACCAGCAGCGGTGGTAGCGACGACGAGAAATGATTTTATCCTTTGGAGCGTCTGCGTCGTGTCCATCGCGTCGCTGATCGTGTTCCTTCTCTTGGTCGTTTTGGACGTTCTGACGCGTAAAGTTTTCAAATCGAAGAAAACGCCACCTTTAATCGAATGGAGCGGCGGTTTAAAAATCCCTCTCGTCGGCGGGATGCTGGAGTTTCTCAAAGGCCCGATGAAACTGATGGCGAAAGCGTTCCCGAAATACGGGGAAGTGTTCACCGTGCCGGTGTTTCACGAGCGAATCACGTTTTTGATCGGACCGAAAGTCTCCGAGTTTTTCTTCAAAGCGAAGGATGTGGAGATGTCGCAGAAAGAAGTGTACGAGTTTAACGTGCCGACGTTCGGGAAAGGCGTCGTTTTTGACGTCGATCATCAGACGCGAGCGGAACAGTTTCGGTTTTTCGCGGATTCGTTGAAGAGCGAGCGGTTAAGAACGTACGTCGGGATGATGGTGAAAGAGGCGGATGCGTTTTTCGAGAAGTGGGGAGACGAAGGCGAGGTGGATTTGTTGGACTCTCTGAGCGAGCTGATCGTTTTGACCGCGAGTAGATGTTTGCTCGGGAGAGAAATTCGCGAGAATTTGTTTTCCGAGGTGACGGCGTTGGTGCACGATTTGGATAAAGGGATGGTGCCGTTGTCGGTGTTTTTCCCGTACGCGCCGATCGAGGCGCATAGGAAAAGAGATAAGGCGAGGAAAGATTTGGCGTTGATTTTTGACAAGGTGATTCAAGCGAGAAGAGAGAGCGGGAGTTTGGAGCCGGACGTGTTGCAGACGTTCATCGACGCCAGGTATAAAGACGGGTCGAAGTTGACCAACGACCAAGTTTTGGGGATGTTGATCGCGGTGTTGTTCGCCGGGCAACACACGAGTTCCATCACGAGCACGTGGACTGGATTACTCGCGATTGCGAATAAAGAACGCGTGATGCCGTATCTCGAGCAAGAGCAGCAAAAAATCATGAAAAAACACGGCACGAAGATTGATTTCGACGTGTTGGCGGAAATGGACGAGTTACACTTTGCGGTGAAGGAAGCGTTGCGAATGCACCCGCCTTTGATCATGCTTTTGAGAAAAGCGCAGGTGAACTTTGACGTGGAAACTTCGGACGGTAAGAAATACACCGTCCCGAAGGGCCACATCTGCGCCACCTCTCCGGCGTTTGCCCATCGCATGGACTCCGTCTTCAAAAACCCAAACACCTACGACCCGCAACGCTTCAAATCGGACGAAAACAAGTTCGCCTCGTACATCGGCTTCGGCGCCGGTCGACACGGATGCATGGGCGAAACCTTCGCCTTCATGCAAATCAAAACCATCTGGTCCGTGTTGATTCGAAACTTTGAGTTTGATTTAATCGGCGACTTACCCGAACCCGATTACGAAGGCATGGTCGTCGGCCCGAAACATCCGTGCAAAATTCGATACAAGAGGAGAGACAGGAAGAAAAACGGCTTGATGAAATCGCCGTCCACGATGAGTATCGTTTAAAGCGTGAGACTTTGAAATAAATAATTATTTAAGTACCTCTGGTAGTACTCGTTCGTCCCCCCGCATGCGTATCCCGCCCAACATTCAAAAGACCTCTCTACTTTCGATGCGTCATTATAAATAACATCAACACCAATACTACTAATGTTTCGACAAAACGCGAAACGCATCGCGCGATCGCTCCTCGCTTCCACCAGTAAAGGGAGCAACGCTGTTCCTCCTTTCTCGAATCCACCGACGATGATTCAAGCGATGCATACCACACATCGAGCGCGTCGTTTTGCATCCAAATCGAGCAAAAAACGCCCGCATTCAGAGTCTGAAATCCTCGCGATGATCCGCTCACAAATCGCCATCCCAGTTCCCTCGGACATCCCAGACGGCACGAACAACATCGACGACATACCGGAAGGCGTTTTATACGGCGAGTTTAACGACCCAACGGCCGAGAGGCACTTGGAGACGCAAACGAAAGAGGAAAAAGAAATCATCGACGAGTTGAGGGCATTGGTTTTAGAGAGGGAAGAACCGAGAGCGGAGGATCGGTTACCGCCGCTGGAACATTTTTACCAAGACGCGAAGAGTTTAGAGAAGGAGAAACGGCAAGAGAGAGAAAAGATAAAGCAAATGGAGCAAACTATGAACAGAGTGAAGAAAATCGATCGATTCGGCGGGAGCGTCGGGACCGGGAAGAGGAAGACGGCGGTGGCGCAAGTTAGGATTGTTCCGGCGAAAGGGAGTAAAGCAGGAGACGAGGAGGAGACAGAGGAGGAGGAGGAAGTGTTCGGGGAAATCGTCATCAATGGGAAACCTCTGGACGAGTATTTCCAAGACGTCAGTTTGCGGCAGCACGTCTTAGCGCCGTTTGCGGCGACGAACACTTTAGGATTGTTCGACGTGCGCGTCCTCGTCCACGGCGGCGGCTTGAGCGGTCAAAGTCAAGCCGCTCGGTTAGGCGTGGCGAGGAGTTTACAAAATTACGACCCGGCCTTTCGCGCGCAGTTGAAACCGCTTGGATTTTTGACCCGAGACTCGAGAATTGTGGAGCGGAAAAAACCCGGTTTGAAGAAAGCGAGAAAGGCGTTTCAGTGGGTGAAGCGATAAAAGAGAGAAACTTTCGGCGCGTCGAGAATCCACGTCTTGGCTACGTCACAAAAACAATCATCATCGCGGCACGCGTTATTAGCGAATGAATCGGCTACTCCTAAAACAAACTACTACGATCGCTACTGCTATTATTATCGCACACTCTACTCTCAACCAAAGCTTCTCTTTCTCTTTAAACTCTTATTTCACTTCTTATTGGATGTCATCATCATCATCGCCCTCTGTTTCTCCTTCTCCTCCAAAAGCAGCCTCTCCAGCCTCTGAATCTCTCCGTCCTCTTCCTCTTCCTCTTCCTCTTCCTCTCCCTCCTCTCTCGTCATCTCTCGCAGCTTGTTTACGTTTTCCAATAACTTCTCCTTCACTCGTTCCATCTCCTTAAATTCCAACTCCGTGCTTTCGTATAAAGAACTCAACCGTTTCAAGCGAAGATCGAGCGCGTCGCGAGATTTCGCGGTGTGTTTTGAAAGCTCCTCCGGGGTGAGCGAGGAGAGGCGGAGGAACGCGGCTTCGTCGTCCTCGAAGTCGTCCTCGTTCATTGCTTTGTTCAAAGCAAGTCTTGAACTCTGGGGAAATTCGTCATTTTCCATCTGGGCAAAAGAACGCGTAAACAACAAAGATGATGTCATCCAGAACACGCCTCGCGAAAACGACGACGCAGACGACGCTCCTCTCTCGAATGATCTCCTCTTTTACTCGCGAAGGCGGCGAAGCCACGTCTTCTTCTTCATCTTTGTCTTCTTCTTTTCATCATCAGATTCGTTCGTACCGTCAAGGCCCGAACGCAACCTCGAAAACCACTCGCGGCGGGTACCGCCCGCCGATGCTCTCGAAGGACGAACACCCGTACGACGACAGAGTGGAAGAGCTCGAGGACGTGAAGAAAAACGACCCGGACAGGAAGTTTCTCTTACTCCACCGAAAAGAGAAATGGGACCGGGAAGTGAAAGCGAAAGAAAGTTCGAGCAAATGTGGTGGAAGGTCTTTCCAACCGCAAAGGAACAAAAATAAGTACAAACGAGCGATGCAGAAACAAATGTTCATCATGGAAAACAACGGCGAGAGGAAACGAAATTCGATGAGGAAATACTTGGCAGAACGGCCGAAAGTGGAAGAGCACTGGCGGAGGATGAAGAGGTTCGCGAAAGATCCGGGTTTGTTGACGTTGGTGCAGTGCGAGTCGTGTAAGAAGACGTACCCGAAGTACGAGGAGGAATGTAAGAAGTGCTCGGAGAAGAACGAGGAGGATAACGCGATGAGTGGTTTGTGATGATAGCGGGGTTTAGCGTGTAACGTAGTTTAATAATGATAATAATATTGAGAGCGTCTCGTGCGTGTATAATTTTACAACAGTTTACTTTGATAATAAACAGCCAGCGCAAAGCGCTGGCGATGCGCCTTTTGCGTTTATCTTTTCTCTTCTCCAAAACGTGATTTACTTTTTCTTCGTCGAGGAGGCTAATCCGGCGACTTCCCACTTTTCCGGTTTCCAATTGGAATCTAACTTTTCCGGCGCATCTATCGAGTGCGTGTTTTTTCCCGCACCCAAAGCTTGTCGAACGCCTTCGATGTTGTTCAAGGCGTAAAACGCGGAAGCCGCCACCGACTCGGAAACTTTCGAGAGTCCCGGCTGCTTCTCCTTGTGCTCCGGCCCGAGCTCTGCGGCGTCTAAGAACCGGTCCGTCGCCGCTTCCCAACTTAATCGGTACGCGTCTTCCGCCGAGAGCGGTTTCGGTTCCGTGTCGAACGCTTTCTTCATGCACTGCGAAAACTCCTCCTGATTGCCGTACGTCAAACAGTTTGGAAAGGAGGAGAAGAATTCGTTGCTCGGGTGCTTCGCGCAGACGACGAATTTACCCATGGCTAACGCTTCCGCCGTGGTGGTTGCCACCACGTCGGACAAAGAAGGATTGACGAAAATTTTATAATCGTGGACGGTTGGATTCGCGTGGTCCAAGCGTCCTTTGAAATTCAAAGGTAACTTTTTATCCATCGCGGTTCGCTCGACCGATTCCAAGTCTTCGCCGTTGCCGTACACGTCCATGGAGATGGGGCAGGTTTGGCCGTATTCCGCGTTCGCGTTGTGTTTTTCGACGCAATCGAGAAGTTCGTGGTAGCCTTTACCCCAAACAACTTTGCCGAGGAAGTACGCGCCTTTGGTAAAAACCGATCGTTCGTTCTCGTTCGTTTCGTTGTTGTTGTTGTTGATATCCTTCTTCTTTTTCCGTTTCGCCGCGGACAAAGAGGACGAGGACGAGGAGGCTTTCGTTGTCGACGTGATCGATGCAAACTGTGGTTCACTGTTGGTTAAACCAACGTTATCGAGAAGCTCGTCGTCTTCGCGCATCAACTGCACTCTCTTTGCCGCCGCCTTCGACGCGCCAACGTCTAAAAACACCGGACTCACCCCATGCACGTTCATCGTGCAACTCCTCGGAAACTCTTGCACGGCGTCCGAAAGTTTGATGACTTTGTGACAGTGCACTCTCGAAACGACTGAATTTACGAATCCTAACGCCTTTTCTTTTACTTTTCCGTGATTTTCCAAACGAACGTAATCCAAATAGTTCGTGTGAATAATCCCGACGACGTGTTCAAACGTATCGCTCCATCGCGGACCGGTGTGGAACCAGTTCAAATGTTCCGGTTCCTCCAAAACGGCGACGTCGTTGGAGTTTTTAATGTGAGAGGAAACGTCTCCTACCGGGATAATGCTCATCTTATCCGTCGCGTATCTTCCCGGGTAAAAGTTCAACTTTAAGTTTGGAACGTCAAATCCGCATCGTTCTTTTACCCAGTTTCGAACGAACGTTTCTTGTTGCTCCGGCGACTCAAAGACGTTGTTCGGATGCAACGTTTTCTGCTCGTCGACGGGGATGAACGGAACAACGAGGGTGACTTCGTGTAATCCGCGCCGGGCTAAATACGCCGCGCGTAAGAGCGGGTTAACCGCAGTTCCCGTCATCCAAGGCAGCGTCGCGGTGGTGACGATGGCGACTTTTCTCCCGGGTTCTTTGATCGATCGCGGCGCGTGCGGAGATGTCGTTTGCGTAGAGACGTCTTGTTTTTTACCACCAGAACTACCGCCAACGATAGAAAACTGTTCTCTTTCACCTTCTTTTGTTTTCAATGGCGTCGTTATTGTCGTCGCGACCATTTCGTTGTTCGTTTCCCCTTTCGTTTCGGTGCCGCTGCTGCTCGGGTTCGTAAATTTGGATTTCAACGTATCCAACGCCTCCGAGGACGCTTTGCGTAACAATCTTCTGGTGGTTTGTAACGTCACCTTCCCGAACTTTTCGCGCAACTCGACGTCGTCAAATTCCCCCGTCGTTTCTTGTAAATCACCTCCTCCCCCGTCGTTATCTGTTTCGTTATCGGAAAGCGAACGCAACGACTCTTGCGAACTCCTTCGCGAGCTCAATCCCGAAAAGGTGAACTTTTTATTTTTACTACTGTTGTTACTACTGCTGTTATGGGGCGTCGAGGCGCCTCCCGATGATGATTTCGGTTTACTACTGCTCACCGCTTTAAAGACGTCCCATCCTTCTGGCGGCCTTTGCAAATTCTTCGTGATGTTCTCCGTGATGTCCTTCACTTTCGGCATGACGTTCTTCTCGATAATCGCGCTCAAATCTTGCGACGACGAAAACGGCGAGCTCCTCCCGCTTAAACTCTGAGTATTCGCATCTTCCTCGCCACCGCCATTCTTGGAATCACTTCTTTTCAACCTTCCACTCGAAGCAGACGATGACGACGACGGCCACATCGTCTTATTCGCGTCCGTGTTCAAATCGTCCGCCTTTGACGCGCTCCTTCGCAACCCGCCGGTCACCGCGCTCGCGTCCGCGGTATTCCCAACATTCGACGACGCCGCTCGTTGCTTAAACTTTTCCATGAACTGCGAATCTCCAACTTTCAACAACCCTTCGTTGATTGGTTTCTGTACCGTCCTCTTCGCCAACTCTCGAATGGATTCCATCGATATCGCTCGGTCGAGAGCGGCGTTTTCAAAACTCGAACTGAACGCCGTTTGCAATCCACCCCAAACGGGGGAAGTGTGTTGATTCCTCTCGTAATTAGAAGAAGGTGAACTTTCTGTCGCGTTGTTGTTGCTCTCGTTCCCGACGACGATAAACTTCGCCTTGGCGTCTTGAATGGTCCGTTCCCACGCGTTCCGAAACTCGTGGAGCCTGACGGAGCCTTTGGAGAAATGCAACGCTTCGTTCGTCCAATTCCGATTATTCGAAGAGGAACCAGAACCAGAACCAGCGGCGCCACTTCCACTTCCTTTGTCCTCGCGCGGGTGGTTCGTGTTCCCGCTCATCGAAGCGTTTATGTGTGAGAGTTTTCTTACTGTTCGCGCATGATGTTTCAAAGGCAATTGATTACCTCAATTGAGAATATCCAACGAAAGAGTGGAGTGAAATGTCTATCCTTTTTGGAGCAAAAAAGCAAAAAAGATACGAAAAGGAGAGGTGCAAATTTGCGCTGTATTTAAGTTGCGTTGCGTACGCGCCGCGCGTAGTATGTATTCTAAAAACTCTTTCTCTATCTATCTATCTATCTCGAGCTGATGCGATTCGTTCAGAATACGCACGCATTCTCAAACGAGGGTGGACTTTAACCACTCGACGACGCGTTTTAAGCTCTCGGAACTGCTCGCGGACATGGCGTCCAGCGTATCGTGAAAAGCGTGGAACCTTTCCAACGTATCCACCATCGCTTGGACGCCGTTTTTTGTACCACCAACGCTTTCGCCGTTTGCGCCGCCGACGCGAGTGTTTCCGTTTCTCTTTCTTTTCCCTCCTCCTTTTGGTAAGGCTTGGTCGGCGGTTCGACGCAACGCCTCTCGGTCGTTTTCGACCAGGAAGGCGAGGAGGAGCGAGGAGTACGCTTGAGTGATGAGGTCTTCGCCGTAGGACGGGTCGACGGCGGCGTTCGCGGTGGCGTCGTCGTCGTCGTCGAGCATTTCCACGGTGACTTCTTCGTCTTCGTCGTCGCCGTCGTCGTCTTGGTTTTGATCATCATCATCTCCATCATCCTCGTCGTCGTCGTCTTCTACCCGGTGCATCTTGGCGCCGCCGGCGTGCGTGAAAATGCGCGCGAGGACAGTTGGAAACGGGACGAGCGGCGATGCCGATTTCTCGTCGTCGTCGTCCAAAACCTTCTTTCCGTTGTTACTCGTCTTCTTCTTCTTCTTCTTCTTCTTAAAGTCTTCGGCTTTTCCGGTACCGAACGGCGAGCAATCGAGTTGGAGTTGTAACAGTTCTTGCTTCACTCGAGGGTTCGCCTCCGTGATGTTCACCAACAAACACATGCACGCATGAAGCAACTCTGTCGCGGCTTCTTTATACGCGTCTGGAACGGTACCTTCCATGTTGTCCTTTTTAGGAACGAATCCGGCAAATTCACCGTATAAAGCGCACCCGCGCATGGCTGAAAAGTACGCGACTGCGGCGATGATGCCGTGTAATCCGTCTCGCGAAGCCGCCGCTTTTGCTCCGACCGTGTTTTCGTTCGTCGAGTTTGTCAGTGCGAACACGCACGCTTTTAACGTAGCCAAGGATAGTCGCGCGTCGATATTTGGGTTTAAATACTCGGAAGTTTGAATGCCGTGTAAAGCCTTTGCTCGTGGACGCATCGATCGACTGGTTAAAAGCGTCAGCGCGGGGAGGGTTTCGATCAAACACCTCGCTAAAGACCAGTTGTTCTTTTTGCTGTTGTTGTTGATGTTGTTATCGCTGTGGTTGTTTTTTATACCTTTTTCTCCTCCTCCTCCTCCTCTTGGTTTCGGAGACATGTCCACGTCTCCGTCTTTGGGAGACTTTGCGAGCCAAGAATCCAAGGCTGCTCCGGGAGATTTCGCCATTTGACCGAAAACCGGCGACGCGCCAACCGTCGCCGGAGAACCAATCTGAAGGAAACTATTGTTGTTCGTGTTGTTGTCGTCGTCGTTATCTTCGAATCTGTTACTTCCTGGGATAGGTCTCGGAGGCGTCGAAATTGCTGCTGTTGTTGTTGTTGGATTCGTCGCAGTAGCGGTGACCATTTTTCTACCATCGTCAACATCATCCTCTTCTTCTTCTTCTTCTTCTTCTTCTATCGCGAGCAAAGAAACATCAGCGAGTTTCAGCACAGAAAAAGAAGAAGTGGACGAGGAGGCGTTGTTGATCGTTGGAGAAGGCTCTCCGAACGCGTCGTCTTCAACATCTTTACTTTTATCTTCATCGCTGATGAAAGAAGAAGAAGAGAAAGATTCCCAAACCGGTAAATTTGAAGACGCTAGCGTCGTCACCGTCTCTGGGCTCGTATACGTCGCCGCCTCGATGACTCGAGCGCATCGAAACAGTCTCGCGCACGCTTTTCTCGCCTTTACTTTCATCTCTTCTCCTTCTTCTTTATCTTCACCTTTTTTACTCTTTATTTTGCTCGAATGCAAGCTTTGGACCAAGTCTTTGCAACTTTCGTTGGCGAGTTTCGCGACAGAAGTTATGAACCCGGATCTAGAAAGGCGCGTCCGTAACGCGCGAGATGTCGTGTCGTTGTTGTTGGTGGTGGTTGGTGGTTGTTTACCACCTTCTCTTCGTTCTTTTTCTTCTTCCTCTTCGCTTCCCCATTGCAACGCCCTGAACGCTAATAATAAAGCTATGTTTTTTGTGCACGCGCTCTTTTCGCTTGGGAGAAATTTTAAAGCGCTCAACGACGTTTCCACCGCTTTCTCGACATCACCATCGATATCGTTGGTGTCGTCTTCTATTACTACCATTATTTCTTCTTTCTTTTCTTCTTCTTCTTCTGTAAAAAAGTTTGCCTCGTCTACGCACGCGGCGACGCCCAACGCGATATCCATCGAGTCCAACACTCTCGAAAACGTTTTGATTTCCAAAGAAAAGAGATACGCCAAAGCGATGGCGGCTAATCGTAACTTGGCGTCCGTGGCGGATTTTCCGGCTATTTTCAAAGCCGCCGTAAACATGGACGTCGCAAAGTGCGGTCGTTCTCGCGAAAGCCTTCGTCTGTATTGCGTGTTTGAGGCGATTTTTTTCAAAAGCCATAACGTCGACGCTAACGTTCTGTGCTCTTCCTCTTGAAAGTTGTTTTTTATTATGTTGTTGATTCCGTTGCCGCCGCCGTACTTTTCCAACACCTGCAAATGCGTTTGTGGGTCGCTCGATTGCACCGCTTTGGTAATAATAATTTGCTTCACCGGCGAGGGCGTTTTCTGCCTCTTGAATTGAATCGGTTTCTCTGGAGTGAGTTTAATCTCCGTCGCTAACGCATCGTCGAATAAGACTTCATTTTTATCTTCTTCTTCTTTTAATTGTTCTTCTTTTACTTCTTTAACTTCTTCTTGGTCCATCGCGAACGATACTCGGCGGTTTTTGTTGTTGACGAGTTTCGTCGTCGGTTCTTTTATGGAGTCTTCTTCTTCTTTTACTTCTTTTACTTCTTTTACTTCTTCTTCTTTACTCTTCTTATTAATGTTACTCTTTTGTATCATCAGCGCTTTCCCGAACAGCGCGACTCTATTCGCCACGAAATACTTCTCCGCTTGCGCATCCACGTCTTCTTCTTCTTCATCATCATCATCCTCGACCAAAATTTCCTCGTCCACTTTTCCGAACAACTCTTTCGCGTTTTCGAACGAATACGGATCATTTTTATCACTGCTTTTCTTATTATCGGTAGTATCGTTCTTCTTCCTTTTCGTTGATGTTGTCGTTGTCGTTTTTGACGGTGTCTTTGAATGCTTCTTCTTCTTATTATTCTTTAAAGATTCTTCGATGATGATGATTTCATCATCATCGTCAACATCATTCTTCTCCTCCTTCTCTTCTTCGAGAACGACACCACCTTCAGAGGAAACAGGCGCAGCAGTCGCAGTCGCAGCAGCACTCGTTCGTCTCGGTTTCCGAGCGAACCTTTTGTTTTTGGTGTTGTTGTTATTCATTTAATAAACACAACTCTTTTGTGCTCCATTACAATGGAGAACAATTTTGGCGGGAAAAAATCTGCACTTTTCAGCACACGTTTGTTTGTTTGTTTGTGTATTCATATATGTGATACATTCAGACCGAAACGAAACGTTTTCACGTGACACGAGACGAATAACACATAGAAAATGGTGAGAGGCAACGCGAAAGCGAAAGCTCAGGAAAAGAACGCGAAGAAACAGGCGGAGAAAACGAGCGCGAAATCTTCGCTCGGGAAATCGAACGAGTCTTTAGTTTTGAAGTGTCACGTGTGCATGGCGTTGATGAAGAACGCGAAGCAGATGAAGGAACATTTCGAGAGCAAACATCCGAAAGTGGCAATGCCTGCGGAGTGCAGCGGAGGGGGGTGATTGTTGAGTGCATGTGATGCGGCGTATTTATTTACAATTACCTTTATTTCTACTCGTAGTAGATTTTATACATCAAGCTTTTGTTTGTTGTCTTGTCTCTCTTTGTTGTTGTAATAAAACAAAAATCCATCCGCGTACTGGTATCTTATTTTGAATATAACTCTCCGTTCTCGTATCGCCAACCTTCTGGTAGAGGACAGTTGTTGACGAGGAGGTATTGTACGCAGTCGGGATGTTTGTAGTTGTGCGCCCAGCGTACCGCCCAAGAGTCCCAAGGCACTTTGGCGGTTTCGTGTAAGTACTTCAAACAGTCTAATTGACCGTTCTGGGCTGCAGCCGCACACGCCCCATCGGTGAATTCATCAAATTTACGCTCAACAAGATATTCGAGTATGTGGAGATGACCATTTCCAGCCGTCAAAGCTGCAGTGCTCGAATTCCAAGGCGCTTGGGCGGTTTCGCGTAAGTATTTGAGTACCTCGAGATGACCGTTTTGGGCAGCACCATTACACGCACTCTCATTGATAGGACACTCATTTGCCACGCAATACTTCACTATTTCCAGATTACCTTGATATGCGGCCGCATAAATCGTATCTTGTTCCCACTCACATTTTTTCTCCTCTCGCGCCCACTTGAGCAACTCGAGTTTATTCGTTCGAGCAACTTTCATGCAGAAATATTGTTCTTCCATATATCCGCGGCCGTACCTTACCTCCTTACCCCACGGAAAATGCTCCCACGCAAACTCCAACGTCGATATCGACGACATCTCATTGATCTTAAACCTCTTTTTCAAATCACTCGCGCGAGATGATCTCTTCACCAACGCTCTCGTCTCCGGATTCACCTCGTACAAGAATTTGATATCAGTCGCATTCAACCTCGGAAGAACATGTGTGAAACAAATATCGTCGTTCTTCACGATCAAACCCCACAAAGAATCTCTCTCCCCGATCCGCCTTTTCTTAATTTCTATTTCTATCGTCGTCAGTCCAGAAGGCGTGCCGTATATCACTCCAGAAGACATGAAAGACATGACGTATGTATCGCGACAAAACCAACTTCTCTTCTTCTTCTTTTCTCTTTTTTTTTGTTTCTCGTCAAAGAAGAAAAAATGCCGTTTTGGAGAGAAGACA
>Ga0181556_1003905_pt1 | contig 12432 bp, 12 predicted proteins | sample 011ome_14_FD_148651 | JGI IMG/M metagenome (GOLD analysis project Ga0181556, IMG submission 148651) | Coastal salt marsh microbial communities from the Groves Creek Marsh, Skidaway Island, Georgia - 011505AT metaG (spades assembly) | ecosystem: Environmental > Aquatic > Marine > Intertidal zone... | reverse complement strand
CTGGGCCTCGATAACGGCGCCTTGAGCGGCACGGTCCGGGTTGGCCTGAAGCTCGAGGATCTCCGACTGCAAGGCAATCGCTTCAAGAAGCGTATCAAGGCCCTTGCCGGTCAGCGCCGAAACCTCGACGGTCTGCACATCGCCGCCCATCTCTTCGACCACAACCTCGTAGTTCAACAGATCGGTACGGACCTTCTGCGGGTTGGCCGACGGCTTGTCACACTTGTTTATGGCGACAATCATCGGAACCTTGGCGGCCTTGGCATGGTTAATCGCTTCGACAGTCTGCGGCATAACCGCGTCGTCAGCGGCAACCACAAGAATCACGATGTCCGTCACCTGAGCGCCACGAGCGCGCATCGAGGTAAAGGCAGCGTGGCCCGGTGTGTCGAGGAAGGTCAGCACATGGCCGCTATCGGTCGTGACCTGGTAGGCGCCGATATGCTGGGTGATGCCACCTGCCTCACCAGCGACAACCTTGGTCTTGCGGATCGCGTCGAGAAGCGAGGTTTTGCCGTGGTCGACGTGGCCCATCACGGTGATGATCGGCGGACGCGGACGCAGGTCTTCGGCCTTGTCCTCGACGCTGTCGATCACCTGCTCGACGTCGGCATCCGACACGCGCTGAACGCGGTGGCCGAATTCCTCGACGATAAGCTCGGCGGTATCGGCGTCGATCGCCTGATTCTGGGTCGCCATGATGCCGTTTTGCATCAGGGCTTTAACTACGTCAGCCACCCGTTCGGCCATCCGGTTGGCCAGCTCGGAGACAATGATCGCCTCGGGAACCTGTACGTCGCGCACGATCTTCTCGCGCTCTTGCATGCCGCCCATTGCCTTCTGGCGGGCGCGCTCCTGCTTGCGCTTCATCGCAGCCATCGAACGCTGACGTCCGCCCTCACCACCGGTGAGCGCCTGGTTCAGCGTCAGCTTGCCACCGCGACGACCCTCGTCATCGCGCCCCGGCTTGACCTTGGCAGCCTTTTCGCGGGCCTCGCGCTCGCGGTCGGGCTTGCGCGGAGCCGACGGGGCACGCGCGGTGTCACCAACGACCTCGGGATCGCCTTTCGGCGCAACAGCGGCGCGGCGAGCGACCTCTTCGGCCTTCACGCGCTTGCGTTCTTCTTCCTCGGCCTTGGCGCGGGCTTTTTCTTCGCGCTCGCGATCCTCGCGTTCCTTGGCCTCGGCCTCGGCGCGGCGGCGATCACGCTCTTCAGCGCGCTCGCGCTCTTCGGCCTCACGCTGGGCGGCTTCTTCTGACTCGCGGGCTTTGGCCAGAGCGAGCGCCTTCATCCGGCGTTCAAGCTCGGCATCCGAGATGCCTGCAGGGCGCTTGGCGGGATCGCTCGCAACAGGAGCAGCCGCAGCGCCAGCGGGCTTGGCCGCAGCGCCAGGCTTGGGGACCACAACGCGTTTGCGTTTGGTTTCCACCACGACGTTCTTGGTCCGGCCGTGACTGAAGCTTTGCTTCACGCTCCCCGGACGGGAGCCGCCGAGACCCAGGGTCTTCTTGCCGTCGTTATCGGTCATCTAGCTACTTTTTCCTTTCCGGCAGCAGGATCGCCACCGTCGTTTGCACGCAAGCCCTTAAGCTTTGCGGCTTCCTCTACAACACGGTCGCTGAGTCCGCCAGTCGCGAGCGCGCCATGTATCACACTTTGGCGGCCAAATGCCAAACCCAATTCCTGAGCGGTCAGGCAGTCGAAATATCGAGCGCCCTCAGGTGTCCAGAGCTTGGCTTTGCCGCGCGTCGAACCATCGTCAGCTTGCAGAAGAACGCGCACGCGCTCGTTGCCTGCAAGCCAGCTTTTGACCTTCTCGAAACCGCACACCGCGATCCCGGCTTTCCGAGCCATGGCAATCAGATCGATGACGCGGCGGGTGATTTGCCGCTCGACCTCATCGGCCAGACCTTCAGGCACAGTGACCGGCGTTTTGGCCGACCGCGAGAATTGGCCCTTGCCGGCCTTCTCAAGGATCGCACGATCGGCAGTAACCCACATCCCGCGTCCGGGCAACTTGCCCAGAACATCAGGCACGACAACGCCGTCAGGGCCGACCACGAACCGGATCAGCCCCTCTTTCGGCTTGGCCTCGCCGGTGACTATGCACCGGCGCTCGGCCTCGTCGCCTGTTTTGTCGCGGCCACCGCGTGTCATCGCGTGTTCCTCGGCTCCTCTAAGGCCTCTTCTTCCTCGCCGTCCTCGGCCTCATCGGCGAGATCGGCAGGATCGACCCAACCCAGCATGACGCGAGCGTTCATGATCAGGTCTTGAGCTTCTTCGAGGCTGACGTCGAATTTCTCGAGAACGCCATCGTCCTTGACGCGCTCGCCCTTCACCGTGGTCCAGCCACCAGCCAGTTCCCAGTCGGCGCAGGTCGCGAAATCCTCGAGCGTGAGAACCCCATCCTCGGCCAGCGCCTCGACCATCTGCGGGGTCAGGCCCTCGTAGTTGATCAGGCTCTCCTGAGCGCCAAGCTCGATGGCGTGCTCGAGGGTCTTCTTGTTCTGGGCGTCGAGGAAGTCACGGGCGCGGGCCTGAAGCTCTTCGGCAGTGCCTTCGTCGACACCGTCGATCACCAGTAGCTCGTCGACGTCGACATAGGCGACCTCTTCAAGGTTGGTGAAGCCTTCGGCGACCAGAAGCTGGGCGAAGAATTCGTCGAGATCGAGGGTCTCCATGAAGAGCTTGGTGCGGCTCTCGAACTCGTCCTGACGACGCTTGGATTCTTCTTCCTCGGTCATGATGTCGATGTCGAGGCCGGTCAGTTGCGAGGCAAGACGCACGTTCTGGCCTCGGCGACCGATGGCGAGCGAAAGCTGCTCTTCCGGCACCACGACCTCGATCTTGCCCGCCTCTTCGTCGAGAACCACCTTGGAAACCTCGGCCGGCTGAAGCGCATTGACTAGGAAGGTCGGGATATTCTCGTTCCACGGAATGATGTCGATCTTCTCGCCCTGAAGCTCGTTGACCACCGCCTGAACACGGCTGCCGCGCATACCAACGCAGGCGCCCACGGGGTCGATCGAGTTGTCATAGGAGACAACGGCGATCTTGGCGCGGCTGCCCGGATCGCGGGCAACGGCCTTGATCTCGATGATGCCTTCGTAGATTTCCGGCACTTCCATCTTGAACAGCTCGGCCATGAATTCCGGCGCGGTACGGCTGAGGAAGATCTGCGGGCCACGCGGCTCGCGGCGGACTTCTTTAATATAGCAGCGGATACGGTCGCCGGGGCGATATGCCTCGCGGCCGATTTTCTCGTTGCGGCGCAGGATTGCTTCGCCAGCGCCCACATCGACGATAACGTTGCCGTATTCCTCGCGCTTGACCTGCGCGTTGATGATCGTGCCAGCGCGGTCTTTGAATTCTTCGTACTGGCGATCACGCTCGGCTTCGCGGACCTTCTGGAGAATCACCTGCTTGGCCGACTGGGCGGCAATACGGCCCAGCTCGACAGGGGGAACCTCTTCGACGAAGGTGTCGCCGACGCTCGGGTTCTCGAGATACTGTTTGGCCTGTTCGACGGTCATCTCGGCTTGATAGTTCTCAACCGCATCATCTTCGACAACGGTGCGAACGCGCGTGAAGGTCGCCTTGCCGGTCTTGCGATCGATCGACACACGGATGTCCATCTCGGCGCCGTAGCGGCTTTTGGCAGCGCGGGCGAGAGATTCTTCCATCGCCTCGACCACAAGGCCGGGGTCGATCATCTTTTCGCGCGCGACAGCCTCGGCCGTCTGCAAAAGCTCGAGCTGGTTAGCTGATGTGATTGCCATTTGGTTTACTCCTCGTCCCCATCAATGATGGTCTCAACTTCGTCAAACTGGGCCTCGTCAATCTGGCCCGCATCCTTCCGTCCGCGCAAAACTTCGCGGATCAATTCATCCGTCAGCACAAGCTTGGCATCCGAAAGCCAATCAAACTTGAGCCCGATCGTGATTTCTTCGGCCTGATCGTCGAGGGTGATCAAAACCTCGTCGCCTTCGGTGCCGGCGAGCGTTCCTTTAAACCGACGACGGCCGTCGATCAGCTCGGTCGTCTCAATCTTTGCGACATAGCCAGCCCACTGATCGAAATCCTTAAGCCGCGTGAGCGGCCGGTCGATGCCCGGGCTCGACACTTCGAGCGTATAGGCCTCGACAATCGGATCCTCGACATCGAGAACGGCGGAGACGGCGGTGCTGATCTCGCCGCAGTCGTCAACCTCGATGGTGCCGTCCGGCTTCTGCGCCATGATCTGAAGCGTAGATTCCTTGCCAGTCATGAGCCGGACACGCACCAGCTCGAACCCCAGATCCTCGATCACGGGGCCGACAATTTCGGCGATGCGGCGGTCGAGTGCCGCCTTGGCGATAAGATCGGTCATGGTCTCTTCAAACTTTAATTCGGGCACAAAAAAACGGGCGCGCGGCCCGTTGGTCTTTCCCGGTGGAGCCTTGGGGGTGGAGGCCAAGACGCCGCTGTCAAGGCGCATATACGCGCCCTATCCCGAGTCTGCAAGGGGCAAGGCCGGATGGCCCCGCCCCCCGAGGGATTATTCGAGAAGGCCGAGAAGGCGCAGGAACTCGTTGAGAGCGTCTTCGCTCAGCTCTTCGCCACCGGTCAGCTCGAGAAGCTGCCCATCGGCGATGGCTTCCTGTTCGGCCTGCAGATCAGCGTTCAGAAGATAATTGGTATCTGCTTCAAGCAGCGCATCAACATAACCAGCGGTGAACTCATAGCTCTTTTCATCTTCGGTCAGGCCAGCAAGACGTGCAGCTTCGATCTGGGCCAAAAGCAGCGCATCGGCGGTGCCCTCCGTCAGGTCGCCGCCCAATATGAGACCCTCGTAATATGCAACTTGTCCGGTTGCGTCGGCCACTGCTGAATCGTAGGCCGACGGATCATAGGGGCCATAGGTATCAATGATCTCTTGCGGAGTCAGGAGGGAAAGCCGCTCATACTCCGCAGCCCAAAGCTCCGTGTCTTCTCCAGCTGCCAGAGCACTCTGCATGGTTTGCTGGTAGGCATAGATCTGCCCAACCTGACTATCGGGATTGGCATTCATCATACCGTTGATATTGGCGTGCGCCGCGTTGAGGCCCTTAAGCTCGGACGCAATCGCGCCGCGGCCGTTGTTGCCTTTGTCGGCGCTTTGCGACTGCGCGTTGGCTCTGTTGCCGTTGCTATTCCCGTTGCCATTTCCGCCCTTGGCCGCCATCGCCGGACCGGCCAGCGCGACCGCGGCCATCACGACAGCCGCGCCGCGGCCAAGCTTTTTGGCTGTTTGAATCGAGAAAGTCATCTACATCCCCTCTTTCAGAGTAGTTCTCGCCCAGAACAGTACAGCCATCCGGCGAAAATCGCGCCTAATTGCGGCCCTCGTCGGGCAATCCCCCCTGATTGTTCTCGATGTCAGCACAATGATCTGTTGCAGCCACCAATTCTTTACAAATGCCGGGCTCTGAAAGGGCGTGTCCCGCGAAGGGAACCATCCTCAAGCGGGCTGCCGGCCACAGACGCGCGATTCGGTGGGCGGATTCGGGCGGGCAGATCATGTCATACCGCCCCTGCACGACGACGCCGGGAATCTTGGCGATCTTGTCCATGTTGGCTAGGATCTGGCTCTGATCATCCAGAAAGCCGCCGTTGGCAAAATAGTGGTTTTCAAGGCGGGCAAATACCCGCGCGAAATCGACCGGGCTGTCGCCGACCGAGCCATCCGCCTCGAACGATGCCAGCGCGTTCTCCCAACGTGTCCAAGCGCGGGCAAACCGTGTGGCGGTCAAGCTATCATCTCCAAAGAGTCGCTTGCTGTAGGCTCCAATCAGGTCGTCTTGCTCTTCGGGCGGGACCATCGAGGAAAAATGCCGCCACTGGTCCGGCCAGAACTTCCCCGCGCCGCCGCCGTAAAACCAATCAAGCTCGGGCTGGGTCATCAGGAAGATCCCGCGCAAGATCATGGCCCGGACATTCTGTGGATGCGTCTGCGCATAGATCAAAGCAAGCGCTGCGCCCCAGCTTCCACCGAACAAGGTCCAGCCATCAATCCCAAGTGTCTTGCGGATCAACTCGATATCATCAACCAGATGCCACGTCGTATTGGCCTCTACCGACCCGCTCGGCCGCGAACGGCCGCAGCCGCGCTGATCGAACAGGACAACACGATAGCGGTCGGGATCAAAGAACCGCCGCATCGCCGGGCTGCATCCGCCACCCGGTCCGCCGTGCAGAACAAGCGCCGGAATACCGTTCGGGTTTCCGCATTGTTCGACGTAGACCCGATGCCCGTCACCCACATCCAGCATCCGCTGATCGAAGGGGTCGATCGGCGGATAGAGGTGCGCGGCGGCGCTTATTTGTCCCAAGACCTTGTCCATGCCCGAACTATATAGTCAGGTGTGGCGACTTGCCATGACCCCGAGACCTGTGATGACCGCTTCCGCACAACACACCGTCGATCCCGCTGAAATCGCCAAATTCGAGGCGATGGCTGCCGAGTGGTGGGATCTCAATGGCAAGTTCAAGCCGCTGCATATGCTCAATCCCTGTCGGCTCGATTACATCACCCGCCAGATCGCCGCCGAGTTTGGTCGCGACCTTGCGGCTGACAAGCCCTTCGAAGGCCTGCGCCTTCTCGATATCGGCTGCGGCGGCGGGCTTTTGTGCGAACCGATGGCCCGCCTTGGCGCCACGGTCATCGGCGCGGATGCCGCCGAGCGGAACATTCCCGTCGCACGGCTTCATGCCGAGCAATCTGGCCTGACGATCGACTATCGCCACACCACTGCCGAAGCGATGGCCGAAGCGGGCGAGCAATTTGACGTGGTTCTCAACATGGAAGTGATCGAACACGTCGCCGACCCACTCGGCTATCTCAAAGCGGTGCACGATTTGCTGCGACCCGGCGGGCTGCACATCTGCTCGACCATCAACCGCAACCCAAAGAGTTTCGCCATGGCGATCCTCGGAGCGGAATATGTCATGCGCTGGCTGCCGAAGGGCACTCACGAGTGGTCAAAATTCATCACGCCAGAAGAACTTTTCGATTTGATTCGGCAGGCTGGATTGGAGCCTGTCGATCGCAAGGGGTTTCAGTTCAACCCGATCCTTTGGGATTGGAAGCTGTCCGACCGCGACCTTTCGGTGAACTACGTCACCGCCTCGCTGCGCCCCGCGACCTAGCCTTCAGCCTCAAGAAGTCTTTTGCGCATCTCGCGCAGCACCGGCAGCGCCTGGCGCACCTTTTCGGCGCCGATCTGCTTGACCACTTCGGCAATCACCGGCGTAATCGCCGCCAAGGCAGCATCGCGCGCAGCAATCCCAGCCGGGCTGATCGCCACCAGTTTGCGTCGCGCATCTTCCCAATCGGGGCGAATATGGACCCAGCCGGCCCATTCAAGCTTGCCCAAAGTGTTGGTCATAGCTCCGCGCGTAAGGTGAAAGGTGCGGGCCAGTTGCGCCGGTGTCTTTTCCCCGCCCACATGGGCAAGGTGATTGAGCACCGAAAAATGCGACAGCTCCATACCCTTAGGGAGAGCCTTGGCAACATTCATGCGGGAAAGCTGATCAACGATCAGGATCTCGCTGAACAGCGAAACGGCAAGACTGTTGACGGGGTTGTTCATCAAGGGCCTTCAAAAGGTCTGTCGTGGTTAAGCGCGGGAACACGTCCCCTCGCGCGGGCAACTTCATCAAGATCGATATCGACGTAGACGATGCCGGTTTCGGTCCCTGCGTCAACCATGACGTTCCCCCAAGGGCTGATCGCCATGCTGTGGCCATGCGTCACACGTGGCTTGCCGGTGCGGATCGGATGGTCGCCCGTTTGCGCCGCGGCGAGCACAAAACAGCCGTTCTCAATGGCACGGGCCCGCAGCAGCGGCTCCCAATGCGCTTCGCCGGTCACGGGCGAGAACGCCGCGGGCACGAGTAGAATTTCGGCGCCCGCCTTTGCCAGCTTGCGGTAGAGATGGGCAAAACGAACATCATAGCAGATCGACAGGCCGATCTTGCCGAACGGCGTCTCCACCAAAACAGCCCGATCCCCGGGTCGATAGCCCGCGGATTCGCGGAACGTCTCGGTCGCAGTCACATCGACGTCGAACATGTGGATCTTGTCATACCGCGCGGTGATCTGCCCGTCGGGGGCAATTACAAAACAGCGGTTGGCAAAGCGGCCATCGGCGTCATGCGTCTTGATGCCCAAAGAGCCGATCACCAGCCAGACGCCAAGCTCGGCCGCTTCGGTCCGAAGGCCCGCGAGGGTGGGATCGTCTTCCTCGAAGGACAATACATCGCGCTGATGCGCCCGATCTTGCGAGACACAGTTCGAGACTTCGGGCGTCAAGACAAACTCCGCGCCGTTCTGCGCCGCTTCGCGCAACATGGCGCGGATCGTCTTCAGGTTTTCTGCGGGATCATCGCCCGAGCTAAGCTGAAGAAGCGCAGCTTTCACGATGCAAGGAGGCCGTCGAGCCCGCCTTCGAAATCCAGCTCGTAAAGATCATCGCAGCCACCGACGTGCTTACCATCGATAAAAATCTGCGGAACGGTCCGGCGGCCACCGGCACGCTCGACCATCTCTGGTCGGCGATCGGGGGCGAAAGCCACGTTGATTTCCTCGTAGGCTGCGCCCTTCTTGTCGAGCAGGCGCTTGGCAGCATGGCAATAGCCACAGGTATGCGAGGTATAGATTTCGATCTTCGGCACAGCATGAGCCCCTATCTTCGTTCCATTACGATTTAGGCATCTTTTGCCGCTCTCGCTAGTGCCAAGATACATACCTCGCTTGCGCCCGCCGCATAGCAAGCCCGCGTTGCGGCCGTAAAGGTTGCGCCCGAAGTCATCACATCGTCTACCAAAAGTATGGGCCGATGCTTTAGGGCGCCCTGCCGAGCCGGATTTGCTCCGATTGATCCTTCCAAAACAGCGAATCTCTCTTCTCTGTCTGGAAAATCAAGCGGTCGCGTACGACGCGTTCGCACAAAAGCGTCGGGGCAAACCGGCCTTCCTGTCTGTTTGCCCAGCGCCAAAGCAAGCAGAGCGGCTTGGTTGTAGCGGCGACGCATCCGGCGCGACCAGTGGAGCGGGATCGGCACGATAATGGTTTCGGGCCGCATGAGCGGCCTTGCCGCCCGCGCCATAACGGGCGCGACAACGCGCGCGATCTCTGTCCGGTCACCGCTTTTTAGAGCAAGAACCAGCTTGCGCCCGCCACCAGCATAGGCAACCGCAGATCGACCGCGCGCCCAAGGCCGCTCGTGAGCAAGGCAATCATTGCAATAAAGCCGCTCTCCGCCGATCGCCTCTCCAGCAAGGCCAGCGCCGCACGCGTCGCAGATCGCGCCCTCGACAAACCGGGTGTCGCGCCAGCAGGCCGGGCAAAGCCCAAAGTCTGCCTCAGTGGGCTCTGAGCAAAGGGCGCACTGCGGCGGATAGAGCGCTGCGACGACGCTTTGCATTCCTGCTGACAGAGCCGTAAGAACATTCGCCATGAATAACCCGCCAATCCTCACCGACCAGACTGCTCTCAACCGGAACCGCCAGCGCGCCCGCACCCTCGGTGGCGGCCCCGCGCTTTTTCTGCACGAGGCTGTTCTGAACGAGATCGAGGAAAGGCTCGCCGAGGTTAACAAAGCCTTTACGGCCCCCGCCATTGTGACCGGCTGGCCCGAAGTCTGGGTGGATTCTTTCCCGTCGGCCAAGGCCTGCATCGATGCCGACACCTTGCCACTGGCGCCGCTGTCGCACGACCTCGTTATTGACGTGCTGACACTGCATTGGGCCAACGATCCGGTTGGGAGACTTGTTCAAGCCCGCCGCGCCCTCCGCCCTGATGGCCTGTTGATCGCGGCCCTCTTCGGCGGCCGGACATTGCATGAATTGCGCGCCTCGCTCGCCGAAGCCGAAGCGCGGGTCAGCGGCGGCCTTTCCCCGCGGGTCGCGCCATTGGCCGAAATCCGCGATCTCGGCGCGCTTCTTCAGCGGGCGGGCTTCGCCCTGCCTGTCGCCGACAGCATGACCCTAACGGTCTCGTATGAGACCCTCTGGCACCTCATGCGAGATCTGCGCGCGATGGGCGAGACGAATGCGCTTGCAGGTCGGCTTCGCCGCCCGACCAGCCGAGCAGTTCTGAACGAAGCCGCTCGCGTCTATGCCGCCAACTTCCCGCACGAGAACGGCCGCATCGCCGCGACCTTCGAAATCATCCTCCTGACCGGCTGGGCGCCTGACGAAAGCCAGCAAAAGCCGCTCCGCCCCGGAAGCGCGGCGCAGAGGCTTGCAGAGGCGCTGGGCGCGACAGAAACTCCCCTTTCGGATGATCCGGTTTGATCCGCCCGCGTATTCCACTATGCCAGACTGACACGACTAGGAGAGGCACACCTCGATGACCAACGCCAAGTTTCCCGCCGTCGCCGGCGCACCCGCGGTTTGCCCGGCCCATGCCCCGAAAGACCATCCCGCCATCCGGCCTGCGAAGGTCGGCGTTCTGATCGCCAACCTCGGCACCCCGGATTCGACCGACTACTGGCCGATGCGACGCTATCTGAGCGAGTTTCTCTCCGATAAACGCGTGGTCGATTATCCCGCGTGGAAGTGGCAGCCGATCCTGCAGGGGATCATCCTCTCGCGCCGTCCGCAGAAATCCGGCGCGGCCTATAGGTCGATCTGGAACACCGAACGCGATGAAAGCCCCCTCTTGACGATCACCCGCGATCAGACCGACGCGATCCGCCGGTCGCTTGAGGCGGTCTACGGTGATCAGGTCCTCGTCGATTTCTGTATGCGCTATGGCAATCCTTCAACCGAGTCGAAGGTTCGCGAGATGGTCGACGCGGGCTGCGACAAGATCCTCTTCTTCCCGCTCTATCCGCATTACGCCGGCGCGACTTGGGCCACCGCGAACGACCAGTTTTTCCGCGCCCTGATGAAAGAAAAGTGGCAGCCGTCGATCCGTGTGGTCCCGCCCTATTTCGAGGATGCCGCATATATCGACGCGCTTGCCGGTTCGGTTGCGCGAGTCTACTACGCCGCCGAGGTGAAGCCCGATCTTCTCGTCTGCTCCTATCACGGCGTTCCCGAGCGCTATCTTCGCGAAGGCGATCCTTACCACTGCCAGTGCCAAAAGACGACGCGGCTCCTCAAGGAGCGGCTCGGTTGGTCAGACGACAAGCTGATCTCGACTTTCCAGTCGAAATTCGGCCCCGAGGAATGGCTCAAGCCCTATACGGTCGAGGAAGTCGCGCGGCAGGCCAAGAAAGGCGTGAAAAACATCGCCGTAATCGCTCCGGCCTTTTCTGCCGATTGCATCGAGACGCTCGAGGAAATTCAGGAAGAAATTCGCGAAAGCTTTGAACACGCGGGTGGCGAGAATTTCACCTATATCCCCTGCCTCAACGCCGAAGAGGCGCATATTGCGGCTCTGAGCGGCATCATTCAGTCCAACCTCCAAGGCTGGGCCTAACAAAGAAGAAAGGCGGCAGATTGCTCTGCCGCCTTTCTCATAAATCTGCCTGCTCGGCTTAGCCCATCATCGCGAAAGCGATGAGAGCGATCAGGATGAGCGGGATCAGCATGCCCATGCCCGACGAACCGGCAGCGGCTTCTTCGATCACAACCGGGCTCATTTCCATGATCGGCTCGGCCATGCCACCAGCGAACGCGGCTGACGCGACGGCGACGAGAGCAACGGCGACGACAACGATTTTCTTCATTAGATTTCTCCAGTTTTCGCCCACCACCTTTTTTGTAAGAGGATGGCAGCGGGCACCCAAGACATACCTCGTGCTTATCTCTAAGCAGAAGAATAAGCGATTTGCCAAGTCCCTAGATCGGCAAAAACCCCTAGATCAGCAAAAATTCGTCAAATAAGCAACACTTGCGTGCCGACCTTGGCCAAAGAGAAGAGCTCAGTGATGTGCTCGTTGTAGAGGCCGACACAGCCGTTTGACGACCGCCGGCCGATCTTGCGCGTGTCGTGCGTGCCGTGAATCCGATAGAATTGCCATGACAGATAGAGCGCAAGCGGGCCGAGGGGGTTGGTCGGGTCGCCACCCGGGATAACCGCCGGCCACTCGGGATTGCGCTCGCGCATCGAGGGTGTCGGTCTCCAGGTTGGGTTCACGACCTTTTGAACGACCTCGGTGCGTCCTTTCCGCGTGAGATCGTCGGTGAGCGGGACACTGGTCGGATAAAGTTTGTAGATCGACTCGTCTTGCGACCAGTAGTGCAGCGCGCGCGAGGTGATATCGACCAGAATCGCCCCATTCCGCAGGCTGTTGAAATAGGGCTGCCAATCCAGCGACCTAAAGCTCGAAATATTGTGGGTGAGGGTCTGCGATATCTCTCGCTCGATCTCGGTCGTTCCCGACGACTGTGCCATCGCGCCAGTTGCCGCCGATGCAGCCACTCCCGCAACAAAGGCGCGGCGTCCCAGGGTCCGCAT
>Ga0181556_1003888_pt1 | contig 12483 bp, 29 predicted proteins | sample 011ome_14_FD_148651 | JGI IMG/M metagenome (GOLD analysis project Ga0181556, IMG submission 148651) | Coastal salt marsh microbial communities from the Groves Creek Marsh, Skidaway Island, Georgia - 011505AT metaG (spades assembly) | ecosystem: Environmental > Aquatic > Marine > Intertidal zone... | reverse complement strand
CAAAAAACAATCTCCGAAGAACAATTCAATGATCTGGTTCGTGAACGCGCCAGAAACTCAAAGTATAGCTGTTGCCAAACGGCTTGGTTTTCGGCCAAATCTAAGGTTGAAAGAGAACTCAAAGAGGAGGGAGTCGAAGTAAAATCTTCGTAACTCCCTAAGTCTCAAGGAGTTACGACGGAGCCGCCGCCGCGCCGTCGTAACTCGTTGAATACCAAGGACTTACGACGCAAATTACATGGCGCGATTGCGCCATGCTAACCACACAAAAAGAATTTGCTTATCGCGAAATAGTGTGGTATATTAGGGCATGATTAAGATAAATAAAAAAGAAGCAGAGCAACTGGTTGAGTTGCTCCAAAAGCAGATTGCAAAATCTGATGAAGGGTCTCCCGTTGAGATCGCAATTGATAAAACCGACATCAATGTAACGGTTAAGAGTCACGGTGGTTGGCTTCGCAGCGGCGTTTACCGTCGTCAGAATCCGATGGCTGTGGCTATCGAGATTCAGAAGTCAATCGACGCTGGCAAGAAGCTCAAGAAGCTTATGGCGTGATTGCGCCATGCCAACCACATAAAAATCATTTGCTTGTTACGTTGTAGTGTGGTATATTCAGACATGCAAACAAAAGAACTCTCCAAAGAAGTTAAGGCAATCGCTCATCGCATCTTGCGCGAGCGCATGAAGAAAGAGGGAGTTGTCACTCCGAAAGTTGGATGGGCAACGGAGGCAGTGAAGCAAGCTCAAAAAGAGAACGTATAGGTGTGAAGATACAAAATCACGAAGAGGCAACGGAGGCAGCGCAAGAAATTCTGCAAACTAAAAACGCTGGCCTGACCTTGCAAGAATTATACGAAACTGGTCGCGTCGTCGATTCCGATTTGAATACGTGGGTCAGGTTTTACTATGCCGTAAACGATATGGTTTACGGCGGCTTTTTCGCGGAACGCATCGAAGAGATACTCAAGCAGAAACTTGTAAGTGTTTAAGCCTCAACGAGTTACGACGGAGCCGCCCCCGCGCCGTCATAAGTCCTTCTGGCTCAACGAGTTAGAAGTTACGCAATTGCGTTATATAATCAAACAAAAAAGATGTTGCAATTAAGGTAAAAAGGTTTATGTTAGGACATGCAGATGACAAACCTCTTCTCTCAAGTAATCGACAACATTACTTCTTCCCCCTCCTCTAAGACTAAAAAGGATAAGTTCGTGCTGTTTCTCAATATCGTGATGACGCATTTATTGTCTCCACCTGATAAGTCAACTGCTCCTAAAATTTGGAAGGCGTTCAAAATGATGCTTGAAAAATAATAAGCTTGGCCTCGCTCGCAACTATGGCATACGACCTTCCAAAATTAAAAATTAAAAATATGAATTGGAATCCACAACCAACCAAAAAATCGGAAGGCATTGAGTCCTTTCTTAAAGATTCGCTTGGCGTTGATCGTCGCAAGTCTATCACGCAAAAGGTTTGCCCGTTTTGTTCGAAAGCGGTAACGCTTGATAGTTTCAAGGATGAACTTTCCTTGAAAGAGTTTCACATTTCGGGGCTTTGCCAGTCCTGTCAAGACTCTATTTTTGGCTGAAAAGATCAACGTAACTCCTTGAACATCAACGAGTTACGACGGAGCCACCCCCGCGCCGTCGTAACTCGTTGAATACGAACGACTTACGAAGCAAATCACATAGCGCGATTGCGCCATATAATAGACGCAAAAAGAGTTTGCGATAAACAAAATAGTGTGGTATATTCAGGCATGAAAACAATCTCTCAAGAAGAATTTAATAATCTTGTTAACGAACGTGCTAGGCACTCAAAGTATAGGTGTTGCCAAACTGCTTGGTTTTCCGCAAAGTCTAAGGTTGAAAAAGACCTTAAAGAAAAGGGCATAAAAGTAAAATAAAAAGTTGCTTACTAGATAAAACCGTGGTATATTCAGAAATGCAGAACGAAAAAGAAATATCAAAAATGGCCCATAAGATTCTACGCAAAAGAATGACAGTTGCGGGAGTCAAAACCCCCCCTATCGGATGGGCAAGCCAAGCGATGAAAGAGGCAAAGAATCAACTTGTGAAAAGCTAAAATGAAAACATTAATTGCACTATTTGCCCTTCTTCCCATTTTCGCGTTTTCCATTGAGCGCGAAAAAAGAGAATACAAGCCAATTCTCCCAATCAACGTAAAGTCTGCGAATTTTCAAGAACAGAAAAAGCTTGCTAAGAAATTGGAATTGCCAAAGCACGATCCAAAAAGAGTTTACTATGGGCCGGAAAATTCCCTATTTCCTAAACTGGACCTTTCGAGTTTCGAGGAGGTAAAAATAAATAAATGAAAAACTTACAAACTATTTCGCTATTTGGGGCTATTATTTCCTATTTGTTATTTACTTTCTTTTGTTTACGTTCCGCTTCGGAAGAGCTAGAGCAACCTATTAACTATTTTTTGTCTTTATATAGTTTTGTTGCAATAGTGGTTTTTCTTTCTACTGCTTGGATTATCTCACTAAAAGAAGGCTAAGTCTTTGATGCATCTAACGAACTGGTAGTAAAATAATTACAATTCATGGACAAAGAATTAAAAGAATGGCTTAAAATAAGGTTAGAAAAAAGTCTCCCTTGTGATCGAGATATATATGACAAGTTGATTGAACTTTACAGGTCTTTGTAACTCCCTAAGTGCCAACGAGTTACGAGGGCGACCCCGCCCCGTCGTCGTAAGTCGTTGAGGATCAACGAGTTAAGTCATACGCAATCGCGGCATATAAAATACGAGAAAAGTAGTTGAACGAAAAGAAATCTGTGGTAAATTATGACATGAACGAGGAAGAAATCATTCAATTCCAATCTGAACTCAACGATTTTATCGACCATCTTGACGCTCTCGATCCGCGCTTTCGCGAGGATGAAGACGCCCGTTGGGAGGCAATGGCTGATGAGAACGAGGAAATCGAATTTGGCCGCGCCGTGATGGGCGCGTAACCCGCATTACTTTGAATATGAATGATAGACACAAAAAATGGGCGCAAGCTCACGATTGGGGCAGAGAGGCTTTCTTAAAAGATGGGAAGCTATTCGTCATAAACAGCGACCCAGCAGAATCTTATGGCGTGAGTCGTGGGGCTTGGATTGAGTTCTCGTCCTTTGATAACCTACGTGCATGGGCGGGATACTAGCCAGAACTTCCGTAACTAATTAAGACTCAACGAGTTACGGGCGCGGCCCCGCCCCGCCGTCGTAACTCCTTGACTATCAGCTACTTACGCTATACGCGATTGCGTTATAGAAAACAGCAATAAAGCTATTGAAGAAAAGAAAATGTGTGGTATACTATACACATGCACAATGACCTTAAAATTGAAATTGACTCTGTAGTTGAGAACCTTAATGATATTGTAGAGAGTCTTGAGGCTCCAGTTGAGTCTATAGTTCACTTTATTGACACTGAGGCGTGGGATATTGCTCGCCGCAATCCTGATGTTGAAGAAAACTTTATCAAAAGAAAAATAAAAGAGGGATTGGAAGAATTAGGCCTTGCAGTTTAATTAAAAGAGTGTATATTAAAGCATGAAGGAAAAGAGAAACTTGAAAGCTTGGGGCCGAAAAAGAGGGGCAGAATTTGTCCTCGGTCGCGGGACAAAAGTAATTCCAGATAAAAAGAAAAAGATAGACAAGAAAGCTTGTCGTCGAAAGGATTGGTAAAAGATATGACAAGAGTAATTGTAGAAGAGTTTGATGCAGACCAGCACGGCCATTGTGATGATTGTGATTTCGTAGTTTCCTTTACGGAAGGTGCTGGAATGGAAGATGCGGCAGAAAGGATTGCTGAGTCTCTTTCCGTTTGTGATTTTCAAAGAATGGAAATGGGGAATTTAATTCAATTGTTTTGTTGCCACTCTTAAAGTTTTAATGCAATATATAAACATGCATCACAAAAAGATTACCAATTTCGGATATGGTGGGATTAAGTGTTCTTGCTGCACTCCATTTAATACTGTAAAGAAAAATCAAAAGCTATCGAATAAACGGCTGCGCCAAGCTTTAGACGCAGAAATGGAAGAAGAAGCCGCTCGCACTATTCAATGGTATAATTATTGGGACACATATTATAGTCCAGAAGAAGACGAAAACCGGATGCAATCATTTTGGGAAGAAGAAAATGTCAGATACTATCACAATTACATGGAAGGACGAGACGCGATGGAAGATTCATCGGTCTATTCTAAAAACACTTACGAATGGTAAACTTCCCATTCCTGAACACTGGTTTTCTAGTAGAGAATTAGATGTTCTTCTTTCTTTGGCTAGAATGGAAAAAGAAGGAATAGCTATTGATTCTGAAATAAAAGCAAACTACAGATAATCATGGACTCTCATTTAGTAATAACATTATATGAAAATCACCTAAGATTTCTGCATTCAGATGGCAGATCAGGGACTAGCCCTACGCGAGACGGGGGAAGTAGGGATAGAGAAATTCAATATATCAAAACGTTTTTTTCAGCCCAAACTTGCGAAATTTTACTAGGTTAAAATCGTAGTCGCAACTCGTTGATGCTCAAGTGGTTACGACGGAGCCGCCCCCGCGCCGTCGTAAGTGCTTGATGCTCAAGGACTTACGCTATACGCGATTGTGCCATATAAAATACTATTTTCTTTAAGAAAAAGCGTTGCAATATAAGAATTAATGTGGTATATTATTGCATGAACACAAAGGATATTCTGAAAGACAGAGTTCGCAAATCTATTGAAGAAATTGGGCTATGCAAAAACGATCAGGAACTGATTGAGGCGAAAGCTAAATTTGAAGAAATTTTTGAACGCTTCTGCTCTTTTCACAAAACTGCAATTTTAGACGGTGCGAGATGGGTTAGGATTGAAGATTTCAGAAATGGTTTTTATACATGCTTCGACCAACACGGGGGAGAATATAGAGCAAAAAAATCGCAGTTAGACTGGAATTAATTAAAAAACGCTTGACTTGGGTTGAAGTGTAGCGTATATTACTTTTGTCGAATACCGACAAATTAACAAAAACATCAAAAGCATAAAATACAAAAGATGGAAAAGCTAAAAACAGAAGATAAGAGCGCGTTGATTCGCAACATCGTAAACGATAAAGAAACAGTCGCAAGTTTCGACTATGTTGACGGAAAAGGGCGCGAAAGCCACCGTCTAGTCAGGGTGGATTCTCCGATTGCAGACGAAAAGGGTAATTGGACTTTTTACAATTACTCCGATAATCAAGGACAAAAGGGCGGAATCCGCTCTTTCAAAGGAAGTCGAATCTCTAACTTTATGATTATTGACTAGGTTTTTGTCAGCATCCCGCGTCGACGTAAGCGGGTTAGGTTAGGAGCCAATAACGTCGTCGCGCCGTGGGGGGCGCAGAGCCAGTGGTGCTGGTGTAATACCCTTTTTCATTGGCTAGGGCGCGGGGAAACTCGCGCCCTATGTCGTGCCTATATGTTAGTGCGTGTAACTCGTTCAGCGTCAACGAGTTACGAAGGTCGCCCCGCCCCGCCGCCGTAACTGGTTGAACCTCAACGAGTTAAGTGATACGCAATCGCGCTATAAATTAAAGTAAAACATAACTTGTATATTGTTTTTTATATGGTAAATTACTGCATGACTTATTCGATTGGGGATTCTATTGAGTGGATGGGTGAGCTTTGCATCATCGACAACCTTGATTCCGACAAGGGTTTTTATTGGGTTACTGACCAGTATGGGAACGGCTACGAAGCTCCCATTGCGGAGGTTGATGGTCAGGATGGTAACTGTGGGCCGTGCGAACCTGACGAGTGGGCCGATGGCGATGCCCTCGCCAGTGCCGGATGGGGAACGGACGAAGACTACGGTGGAGGATGCGAATATCTTTAATATGGAAAAGACACTAGAAGAATATAATAGAATCCAAGCGATCCGTAAATGGAACGCTGGATTTAGGACGCCTCCTGTTCCCACCACGAAGTGGAACGAAAAGGATTGGGAAAAGTGGAGGGAATCACAAAAACCTCTTCCCCCATTTGAAGAATGGTTACGAGGAGTAATTTGGGGCGGCTCTGGAAGCCTTTCTGAGAAAGAGCGGTAACTTCCTAAGTGTCAACGAGTTACGAGGACGGCCCCGCCCCGCCGCCGTAACTCGTTGAGGTTCAACGACTTACAGAGCAAAAGAGATAACGCAATCACGCCATATAAAATAAGAAAAAGCAGTTGAAGAAAGGAAATAATATGGTAAACTATGTCTATGCTTACGAAAAAAGAAATCAAAAACCTGATTGAATCTGACTATCTCTTCCTCGATTTCGCGGTTGAAGTTGTTCACAATAGGCTTTCAACTTTTGAAGAAGAGCCTGTAGAGTTAGCGCGTAAATTCTGCGCCCCCATTTATAAGGAAAGGGGAAAAATTCCTGCCATTCGCGCTCTCCGCGTTGAGGCGAAAAAGCAAGGTTGGGTTAATGCCATCTGCGAAGATGTCGGCCAAGATGTTAAATATGACCGATTGGATGGCATATATCTAGGCCTTGTTGCCGCGAAGGAATTTGTAGAAAAGCATTTTGAGCTTGCTAGAAAATAACGTCACAAGCTCTTGACAATATATAAAAAGTGCATTATAATTACTTCCGATGAAATTACTTAACAACGGCAACTCAAAAACAAAGAAAGGCGAGAAGCTAGGGTATATCACCTATGGTATGCACCTGTCTCCCGCAGACAAGTCAGGCTATAACGTATGCCCAAACGCATCTAAGGGATGCAAAGCGGCGTGTTTAGATACCGCTGGTCGTGGTATCATGCGAAACGTGCAAGAAGCGAGAGTAAATAAAACTCTTTTCTTTTTCAAAGATCGGCAAGGCTTTTTAGATCAACTCTGGAAAGAAGCGGCTTCTTCGATAAAAAGCGCGATTCGCAAATCAATGATTCCCTGCTTTCGTTTGAATCTGACAAGCGACTTGCCTTTTCACAAAATCAAAAACAACGGCCAAACAATCATGGAAGCATTTCCAGACTTTCAATTCTATGATTATACGCCGGACCCTGTAAGAATGTCGGAATTTCTCGCTGGTGAATTGCCTAGCAACTATCATCTTACATTCTCCCGCAAAGAGGATAACGAGCCACTTTGTGATTCTATAATCGCAAGCGGTGGAAATTTAGCGGTTGTTTTCCGCGACTCACTGCCAAAAATCTGGAAAGGCAAAAAGGTAGTAGACGGAGACGACACCGACCTTCGCTTTCTCGATCCTAAGAATGTAATTGTTGGCTTGGTTGAAAAAGGGCTTGCAAAGAAGGACGAAACGGGTTTTGTTATCAGCGCGTAATGGATTATACACTCGGATTGATTATAGTTGGATGTTCGCTGTTTTTCTTATCTCAAATGCAAGGCGGTAAATAATGAAAGAAAACAAAAAGGTTAACTACGCGGCGTGGAATGTAATCTATGCAGACAAGTGCATAGAAACGGAAGCGTCCTTTTTTGGTGTTACTGTTAGTGATGTAGAAAACAAGATAGCCAACTGGATGAAGGAGGACGACAGAAAAGCTGGTATGCTTAAAGAGTGGGACGGCCTAACAGAATCACAAAGGCGAATTAAAATCGAGGAGACGCTAGGCAGAAGTCTATTCTAGAATTAAAGCCTCGTAAGTCGTTGAGGGCCAACGACTTACGGCGGCGCGGCCCCCGCACCTTCGTAACTCCTTGATTCTTAAAGAGTTACAACCCACAATTAAAATAAAAAAGACTTGCGCTAAAAAGAAAAATAGAGTATATTCTCTCTATGCAAACTAGCCTTGAAATCACTATTCATCCTCGCCGTTTGGCCTTTCGTCATTCAGACGGAAGAACTGGTCAAGACGGAACGCCTTCCGCTATGGACCGTGCGCGAGTTCTCGCTTACTACTTTGAAACCTTTTCGGCTGATCGCGTTTACGTTCGCGTTGAAACTCCTGTTTTTTCTGATTAAAAAACTAAATAGAAACTACTTGCAAACCACCTTTAACGTGATATAATTAAAACATGCCAAAACTTAAACCAATTACTGCAACTAAGTCAGTCACTTATGACCCTGACTTCCTCGACGAGTTTCATCACGACCCCGAAAGCGTAACACAAGCGCAGTTTGAGGATTACGTGAACGAATGCGCCCTTGAAGATTTAGGCAAAGGTTTTCACCTAATAAAAAGCGGAAGCGAAGAAGTAGTCTCAGATGCAAAAATTTATATGGTTTGGGTAAGTCCGACATTGGATGAGAGAGCGGAGATTCACCCTGACTGGTATCAGGATAACGGAACGCCTATGGACTCAGAAGGGCAAGACATGGAATACCTAGAAACAAGAATTATCCTTTGACTTTGACGCATCTTGATGTATGTTCAGAAAAGCACTCGTAGCTCAACTGGATAGAGCAATTCACTTCTAATGAATAGGTTACAGGTTCGAATCCTGTCGGGTGTATTCTATGCTGTTGTGGCGGAATTGGTAGACGCAACGGACTTAAAATCCGTTGATCTTTGATCGTGCGGGTTCGACTCCCGCCAGCAGTATTAATTTTTAGGGCGGGAAGCTCAATGGTCGAGCGGGAGACTCATAATCTCTAGGAAGTGGGTTCGATTCCCACCCTGCCCATTTCAAGCATCATGGAAGACTTTAAGCTAACAAATAAAGAAATAGTAATAAAAGACCACAACGGATTGCCTCTGATTATACCCGCTGAAATTAAAGTATTCAAAAACTCTCAGGGATTATATACTGAAACAATTTTTGGGACTATCCCGTTTAGAAAAGAAGATTTAACCAACAATAAAGATAATGACATATAAAGAATTACTAGAAACACTTCAAAAGCTTCCCGAAGAGCGACTTCTCGACACAGTGACCGTGTATGAGCCTTACGAAGATGAATACCTAGCTGTGATTGATACTTGCGATGCAATCAGCGATGTCTTAGACGAAGGACATCTTGTGCTGAACTTAAAAGGATAACTCCATTAAATAAAATGACCAATACAGAAACGGCAAGAGGAAGAGAACTGGTTGATCGCTATGGGCCTGAAAATGTCTACAACACAAAGCAATTTCAAGAACTTTTTGAAGTAGAAAGCTTTTCGATGGGCATTGTAGTAGTAGAAAGAAAAAGCGATGGTAAACGAGGTTTTCTTGACTTCGACCACATGCCTCGCTTTTATTACAACTTTGTAGAGGCTTAAATGCCGTCGTAACCCGTTGACCAGCAACGAGTTACGAGCGCGGCCCCGCCCCGTCGTCGTAACTCGTTAAGGTTCAAGCACTTAGACTATACGCAATCGCGTTATAAAAAAAAGAATATAATTTCTTGAATAAAGATAAGAAGTGGATTATATTACACCTCATGGAAAAAGGAGATACAGTTAAGATCACGCTTTTAAATTCTTCAATGTCGATTTACGTCGTTGAAATCAGAGAAATTTCAGAATCGGGAATATCAGGCAAGTTTAAGGTGATCTGGCTTGGAGAAGAAGATAAGGAGTGGGGTAAGGATGACGGTCTTTTCTTTTGGAGTCAAATCACCAAACTAGAAGTTGTTAATAAAGTAATTTAATTCAAAACAGTCATTGACTTTTAATTAAAATAGAGTAAACTACCACAATGCAAAACATCGAAAACCACAAAGGCCGATTCTGCGGAATCCAAACAAAGACACAAAAGCGAGTTCATTGCGCCAAGGTTCTTCGCGTCACTCCAAATTTCATCAAGATCACTGATCGAAACGACGGAAAAGATTATGTCTACAAAAAGACCTCTGTAATCAACGTGCAATTTTAATCTTTCCTAGCTAGGAACAGACAAGCCTCTGTGGTTGGCTACATTAAAACCACAGTTTCGACTTGCCGGAAAAAGAGCAAGCCCTGCGTTGGGTAAGACGCTGAAATCCTCCACTCGTTTTAAACGCTTCGACGATACAGACCGGAGGGGTAAAAGGCCCAAGAAGTTAACTTTTAATTACACAGCAATGATCAAAGACATGGACATGGGTGATATGATGGATATGATTGATGACAAGAAACCATGCCGCGTTTACTTTAATCTGCACAAGCGGCTTTTTTCTGTCACCCAAAAGAACGAAAGAAATAATTGGGTTGTAGTCGCTCACGTTCGTGAAATAGAATTAAAAAAAGTTAAATTTAAAGTTTCAGAAGCTGGAAGGCAGAGAGTCTTGAGGGAGAAAAGAAAGAACGTCCACGCTTTCCTTGAGGGATTTTGTTTCAATGGTTTGGCTAACGGTTTTCGCCCAAGGAGAATTACTTACAATCCTTACAAAAGTGATTCTTTTACGTGTCCTTATATGGGCATTGAAAGAGTGGAGTCTTCGAAATATGCTAGGCTATATATTGATTGTGAAACCAATAAGCCAGTGATTACCGCTCCAGCCGCAAACATTAACTAGGTAACTCTCTGCAAATCAACGAGTTACGAAGGTCGCCCCGCCCCGCCGTCGTAACTCGTTCAGGCTCAACGAGTTACGCAAGGCGTAGTTCAAGAATCATGCCAACTCATTATACGCAATTGCGGTATTAATTGGATTAAAATACATTTGCGTTTTAATATTTTATAGATTAAAATTTATTCATGCAAGACAAGCACTACCAAAACAACATGGAAGAAATGGACGACGTAGAACTGGCTGAAGAATTTAGCCTAGATTCTCATTGCCTTTCTTCAAGCTCAATGGATGGGAACATCCTTTTTCGCGAACGTATCAAAGACGTTTACGAGGAAATCAATCTTTGTCGCGGGACTTTTACAATCGGAGTCCAATGCGAAGATGAAGAAATCGAAAATAATGCACATTTTTTTATTGACTAACACAAAATCTGTTGTATATTACCCTGTAACCCAAATTAAATAAACCAATACCAAAAAATACTATGTCACTTGTTCTAGGAAAAAACCACGTAACTCGCGAGCAGATTGCCCTTTGTGCAACTCCTGAAATCAATGGTCGCCACGTTCCAATCCCTCACATCATGCTGATCGAGGAAACGGAAAAGGCGTTGCTCGCTGCTGGCTTTACAATCGAAGAAGAGGATCACGTTCTTGCTCGCCCTTGTAAAGAGAATCCGAATATGTTCCTTCGCTACTTTGGAGGGTTCGCGATTACTCGCACTGACCTTGCTGGCGAAGAGCGTCGAATCGTTCTCGGACTTCGCAATGCAAACGACAAAGGCTTCGCGGCGTCTGTCTGTATCGGGAATCAAATGATGGTTTGCGAAAACCTTTGCTTCTCTTCGGAAGAAAAGCTTGCTCGCCGTCACACAACGAATATCAAGCGCGATCTTCCAAATACGATTGCATCTGCAATTTCACGCATCGTAACTCGTTGGTCCGAAATGACTGACCGCATCGAGCTTTACAAGTCAACAGAATTGACAGAAGCAGAAGCTTCAAAGCTTGCCGTTCACCTTGTCGATTGCGGATCGCTTCCAAAGCAGAAGCTTTACGACGTTGTTGACTTGTGGCGCAATCCAGCCCAAGCCGCAAAAGGCATCGTCGAGCAGGACGACTTTCTTTCCACAACAGTGGATGAGGAAACTGGAATGTTTGTTGACTCTCTTGACGAGGCCGCCTACGCGGAAGCCCTCGTTGTAAAAGAGGGACAGCTTGAGGAAGAGTTCGGCAAAGCAGAAAATCTGTGGGGTCTTTACAACGCCGTCACAGAGTCTCTCAAGGGTTCTGACATTTCCAAGCTTCCTCAGAGGACAATGAATCTGCAAAGTCTCTTCGATGCTACAGTTGACTTTTCGCCTGTCGTGGGTGAACTTCTTGAAGAGCAAGAAGAGGGGGCAGAGGAGACGTTCCAAGAGACGTTTCAAGAGGACGCCCCTTTTGTGAGCGAGCCAACGGAGACTCAAGACTTCATCGACTAAACATTGTGGTGTTGTTAGTCAAAAGGCCGCGAGTTAATTCTCGCGGCCTTTTTTGTGCCTATCTGTTAGGGTTCGTAACTCGTTGACTATCAAGGAGTTACGACGGCGCGGCCCCCCCGCCGTCGTAACTCGTTTACATTCAATGACTTACACAAGTTATTGAATACGCAATCGCGCTATGAATTTTAATTAAAAGGGGTTTGAATGCCTGTATCTTTTATGGTATATTCTACAAATGACTGTTCTCAATTATAATGCAGAATACTACAATGGAAACCACTTCATCGGAACGGCTATGGCAACTTCGTGGAGTAAAAAACCTCTAGAAAAAATAAAGAAAGAGATTGCAGATAAAAACCTTTTTGACTATAAAGAAGCTGATAGGGTTTTCCTTTACGCAGACGGCAATTTAGTTTATTCTACTTATGTTTAACGAGATGAACAAAAAAGAAAGAAGGAAGCATATGATTGCCTCTCTCGACGTTCTAAAAAGAATCAGGGAGTATGGTGGTCCTCATGGCTTGGCCGCTGGTTACGCAAAACACGCTCACGAAGGAAGGTTTCGGAAACTCTGGGCCA
>Ga0181556_1003887_pt1 | contig 12491 bp, 22 predicted proteins | sample 011ome_14_FD_148651 | JGI IMG/M metagenome (GOLD analysis project Ga0181556, IMG submission 148651) | Coastal salt marsh microbial communities from the Groves Creek Marsh, Skidaway Island, Georgia - 011505AT metaG (spades assembly) | ecosystem: Environmental > Aquatic > Marine > Intertidal zone... | reverse complement strand
GTGGCCCGTGCCAACTTCGACCGGGTAATCACTGAAACCTTCACCGCCTGGAATCAGCAGAAGGTGGCAGCATGAGCCCACGTAAGCACACCCCGGGGCCGTGGTATTTCGCGCCGCGCATGAACATGCAGAGCGGGCTGATGATTTACGCGCAACCGCATGGCGTAACAGTGGCAGCCGTTCCGCACAATGACAGCACCGGCCGCGCTGATGCTGCTCTGATCGCCGCCGCACCTGACCTTCTGGAGGCAGCACGCGCAGCAGCAAAAAGCCACATGATGTACGGCAAGGTAATGCAGCGCGACATTGATGCACTGATCAACGCCATTCATAAGGCACAAGGCGGTGCAGCATGAGTTACCGCCACCATATCGGCCCGATTGAGGCCGCAGTCCTGCACAAAAACCTTAGCGAACTGGTAAAGGAAATCACCAGCCGGTCAGTGGTGCATGATGACGGTCGGGTGCTGTGCGTTGTCGACATTCAGTACATTGAAGCCGCACGCGAAACGCTGGCAGCTATCGAGCGGGAGCGTGCAGCATGACCACACTTCAGATCGCCGCCGACATTGAAAAACAGTTTGGCAACCTGACCGTTGCCGCATGGATGCGCCAAATGCGGGAAGAAGGAAACACCCGCAACATGAAGTTGCTCCGGGATGAATGGCAGGCATTCACGTTTGACCAGAAAAAAGCCATTGCCGCCTTTGCTGGTGTCTTCATTGAAGCCGGGGAAGAAATACGCCTGCGCCAGTGGGACACGATACACAGCCAGGACAAGCAGAAAATATACAAGGCACTGGACAAGGGCTTTCTGGATGCCCTGAAGGTGATGAAGAATCGCCTTGATGCAATCGCCGTTTACCATGCCGAAGAAAAAGAACGAATGAGGCAAGCCGCCGCACTGGCACCGCCGCCCCTGCAATCCGTCGCCTAGAAAAAACACCATGAAAGAAATTTGCATTGCGGCCCTGTTACTGGGGCCGCTGGGGAACTGCTTTGTCCATTTCCACACCATCGCCATCATTTGAGAGCGGGCTTTTTTGCCCGCGCACCGTTTCCAGCCGCAAATCACTTGCGGCTTTTTTGTCGTCGCTGGGTGTCGTGACTTCACCGGCTGCTGCCAGTTCGCCCGAGCAAAGCGAGGGCACTAGTAGGCTAGTCAAAGGGCCGCAATTTCCGACACGGTTTTTTGCAGACCCTGAAACCGGTGAAGCCATTGAAATCAAACCGGAGTGGGCAGGGCAGGGCAGCACGGCACCGGGCGCGTATACCGTGCTTTCCTATCGCCAGTGGGATGACACGTGGCGACTGAGGCCGCAGGTTGACCCCAGCAAGATACAGACACCGATGGCAGAGGCTGGCCCACGTGTCACGGAAGCGATGACGCACAACGGGCGAAAAGCGATTGATGAAAGCGCCCGGTATCTGGCCAGCATCGGCAAGGGTTACCGCACCATGCTGACACTGACTGCCGACAATGCAGCCCGGCAACGTATCGCGGTGCAGCTGATCGAAGGTGATTATTCAGACTTGAAAAGCCGGGAAACAGTGGAAGTGACAGGGCGTTACTGCCCGCTCGCGTGGCATCAAAACGAAATCCTGCCGAACATGCCGGAAGCAGAAGGGCTGCACAGCCTGAAGCCAGTGACAACGCTTCAGAAAGAAGCCAGCCGGTTTTTTGATGCAGCGCAAAAAATCTACGGGCGCGGCATGGATTACACAGAGGGCCGGGATTACAAGCTGGAAGACGGCACCGCCTGGACAATCAACAGCGTGGGCACCGATGGCAAGCCGCTGAAGTGCCGGCTGGAAGGGCACCCGACAGGGGCTGTCGCCATGTGTGAAGTGCATGTGTTTGAAAACGACAAGGGAAAAAAAGTGTTTGAGCGCAAAGGCAACGCCAGCATTCCGCGCCCGGTGCGTGATGCAGCGGTACCGGGCGCACCGTTCACCCTGATCAAGCTGAAGCTGGAAGCCATGCGGTATTGCTGGGCCGCTGAAAATCCGAAAAACGACAAGGGCCAGGACAACCCGCACATTCATGTGAACATTGATTGGGAGGTGCCATTGGGTGCCTTCAGGGACTGGGCCGCACGACTGGAAGGGGTATGGGGCCAAGGGTTTGCCAATTTGCAGCGCCTGCGCGACCCAGCCGCCGCAGGTGCCTATCTGCTGAAGGCAGCGGGTTATCTGGCAAAGGGCACAGACGGAAGTCAGGGCTGGATTGTCGGCAATCGCTACTTTGTCAGCAGCACCGCCCGCGCCCCGAAATTTCAGGGCGTGGCCGTGCTGCCGTATGGCCAGCTGCCGTTACTGATGGAACACGCCGCAGAGCATCAACGCGAAGCACTGGCACCACTGCGCCGCGCCCGTGAGGCCGCACAGGTGGCCATCCGTGAAGCAACCAAGCAGGGCAACAAGAAAGGCAAGGGCATTCTGGCCGGCAGAATCAAGCACTTCACCAAGCAGATCGAGGGGCGCCGTGTGATCGCCGGCAAGTGGCAGATGCTGCTGAAGGGCGTGAAAGGGCTGTGGGATTTTCTGGCGTGGGCAGGCGAGGCCGGTGACAGCCAGGCACAGGGCGTGGAATTGCCCAGCAAGCCCGCCGGCTTCAGCTGGCACCACAACATGGATGACGGCAACACCGCATGGCACACAACCCCCACGGCAGACATTGTTGACCGCCGCACCTTCACGGTGACGAAGGAACAGGGCAAGCAGGCCAAGCGAGAATCAAAATCATGGGCACGCGCCCTGCTGAAAATGCCCATCACCACGTTTGATTACAGCGACTCCCTGCGGGACTGGGCAGAGCAGTGGGAGCCAGTCGAATGCTTTGCCTGACCTGTGACCCTGATGAATACCTGACCGTCCCTGCCAACTACATGAGGCCCAGCCATGACAGAAAAACCGGATGCAGCTGTAATTGCCAAGCTCAAAGAGGAAGCCGAAAGGAAATACCCGCGCAAGCAAGGGGTATTGGCACGCCGGCTGCAATGGTCACGGGGCAAGCTGTCCAAGATCCTGACCGGAGAGCAGGAAGCAAAATTGACCGAACTGATGACCCTATGCGCCCTGTTGGGCGTGCCGTTGTCACAGTTGCTACGGGGCGTAGGTGCATGAAGTCAATGCAGAAGGAACCTATAAAAATTGAGTTTGAACGGGCCGACCCGGAAGGACTGGCAGGGTTTGACCCGTCCACGAAACGGTGCACTATGAATTGTGGCCCACACAGACTTGACCCGCGAACATCGACAGAGCGTCGCTACCTGTGCGACGACTGCGAACCAGTCAAATAGCCATCAAGCAACCATCAAACAACACAACCCGGCCACCACGCCGGGTTTTTTGTGCCTGCAATTTGCAGAAACTGTTTCGTTAAACGAAAAAATCTAGGTGCATCCGCTGGTGGGCGCTAGGTTCGCTGCTGGTGGCCCTGCGGTGCGATTGTGGCGCGTTTCTGGTTTTCCGCTGGTGTTTTGTGCGGTGCCGTTAGCGCCTCACCACGGGGCTTGTAGGAAGTCACAGCGGCACATTAAAAAGGCGGCACAGCGATGCAGACAAACGACACAAACAACGGTGAACAGAATGTAACGGCAGGCTGGTGGGCAGCATCCACGGATGCTGACCACGAACAAACAGTAACGCTGAGACGCAAAGAGGATGGACAGGAAAAGTTACTGTCCCGCTACACCGTCTCACCGGAAACCATGCCGACCTTTGATGATTTTGAGTGGTCGGTAAAAGAAAGGTTTGGTGGTGGCATTTACGTGGCCGTCATCAGCGGCAAGCAAGGCCAGTTTGGCAAGCGTATCCAGTTTTCAATTGCTGGATTGCCGAAAGAAGAAAAGGGCGATGGTGAAGCCAAAGCCCAGGGCAACGGGCTGGAAACACTAGCCGCCATCCTGATGAAGAATCAGGACGCCAGTGAAGCAAGAATGATGGCCGTGCTGGAAAAACTGAGTGACAAGCCAGCCGGCAACGGAATGACAGAAACACTGGGAATGGTTGAGCAGGTAGCCGCCATTCTCGGAAAGACAACGGCACCGCCTGCACCGGCTGAAAAGTCGATGATTGAACGGGCAATGGAGAAGCAGTTTCTGGCCTTCATGGAGAAGGGTTTGGGTGGTGGTGCTGGTGAAGAGGGCACCGACTGGGCAAAGGAACTCTTTGCAGCCTTCGCGCCAGTAGCAGCCGGGATGATGACGCAAGGCGGGGCCGGTGCTGATCTTGAGCATGACCCGATAACGCCAGCCGCTGACCCCCAGGCAAATGCGCTGCACAAGTTGCGCTTGTTGTTGGTCAGCATGGTGCAGCTGGCAGAGTTTGAAGTAACCACGGCAAAGGCTGTGGAAGGCATCACGAAAAAAGCGGGCGAATACTGGCCCATGCTGGAACAGGTAATCCAGCGCCCGGATGCACTGGAAATGGCCGCGCAAATGGTGCCGGCAGTGGCAGAGCATCTGGACTGGTTTGAAGACTTCCGCACGTTTGTGATGACAGGCGGAAAAAAGGAAACGAGCAATGGCACGACTGGCGGGAAACAGGCAGCACGTAAAAAACCCGCCGCAAGTGGTCAGCCGGGTGCAGCTGTCAAACGGGGCAGCAGGAACACGGCAAACGCTGCAGCTAATGGCTGAACTGATACGGCAGGGCCGGGTGGCCCTGCCGGTGCGGGAAATGATGAAGACGTTAATTCGTCACTTTCCGCAGAAGGACTACATGGGCGAGATAAAAGCCGCCCATGCCTTTGTCCGTGACCGGGTGCGATACACACGGGATATACGGACGGTCGAGACGCTGCACACCGCAGAGCGGCTGTTGGCAGATCGGCAAGGGGACTGTGACGACAAGTCAATTTTGGTGGCAAGCCTGCTGGAAAGCATCGGCCATCAAACCCAACTGATCGCCATTGGCCCACGTAAGGGCGCTTTCTCTCACGTGTTCGCACAGGTGAGAAACCCCAGGCAACCAGACCCAAGACAACTGGATGCGTGGATAAGTCTGGAATGCACAGAGCCATGGCCGGTGGGGGCAATGGCAAAAATGAAAAGCGTGATGGTGGAGCCGGTATGAGCCGCTTGCAAAGTGATGAACAGCTGTACAGCCAGGACGGGCTTGAAGGTCTGGACGGGTGGGGCAAGATCAAAAAAAAGCTGAAGCTCAACAAGCTCCACACCCGCAAAACGGTGAAAGCAGCAGTGGCCGTGCAAAAGGCACTGGTGGCACCGACCAAGAAAAACCGCAAAGCCGCAGAAGACAAGGCCAAGCCCTTTGTCGGCAAGGCACTGGCCGTGGCCAGTGTGGTACTGCCGGGCGTGGGTACCGCCGCATCATTGGGCTGGAACATGCAGCGAGCCAAGAGCGCCCGCAAGAAAGTCAAAAAGCAGAATGCCGAAATAGACATTGCCAACCGTGAAGCCCTGAAGGCGGAAGAACGTGCCGCCGCCGCAGAACGTGCCGCGACAGAGGGCACAGGCGGTGGCTCTGGTGGTGGCAGCGACAGCAGCAGCTATGCACCGGTAACACAGGCTGCACCGGCAACCGCTGAAGAAAAGAAACCCAACTATCTAGGCTGGGCTGCTGGCGGTTTGCTGGCTGTCAAAGCTCTCTCACTGGTGGTTTGAAATGGCACAACTTCAGGGCACCGATGATCTGGGCTTTATTGATTTTTCGTCACTGGTGAGCAGCGCCGGGTCTTTGGTCAAAACACTGGCACCGGAAGCCATCAAGGCCAGCGTGACCAAGCGCATTGCAAAGGCAAATGCCAAGACCGCGAGCTATGCACAGCAGGCAGCAGCGCCCCGTCCTGCTGCCCAGCAGCAGACACCCCAGGCACAGCAGGCACAAGCCGCTGCCCAGCAGCGCCCCGGCTATGACTTTAACCAGCTGATCAAGCCTGCCGCAGTGGTGGGTGGGCTGGGAATTGCTGCCGTAGTGATCAACAACATGACCAAAAAGAAGGGCGATTAAATGGCACGCCTTGAGGGACTGGCAGAAGCAACGGCCACCACGACAGCAAAGACCGGCACCGACTGGGGTGCAGTGATTGCGCAAGTGTTGCCGGGTGTCGTGGCAGCACGTGCACAGGACAAGGTGATGCGCTTGAACATTCAGCGCGAGGCCCAAGGCTTGAAGCCGCTGGATATTGAAAACTATCAGCCAGGTGTAAAGGTCGGCATAGACCCCAACACCCGCAAGCTGATGATGGCCATGGCCCTGATTGCGGTGCTTGGCATCGGTGGCGTGATGTACGCCACCAGCCGGAAGAAAGGGAAAGCGTAATGGCCACCACGACTGCACAGGCATCACAGGTAACGGAAAAGGACATTTCCGCATGGGCTGATGCAAAGCGCCGTTTGCAGTTGCGCCGCAATCAGCTGCTGACCCTGAAAGCCCGCGCCGTGAAAAGTGGCAACACAAAGCTGGTGATGCAGCTTGATGCAGACCTGAAGGAAGCAACGGCACTGGCCGCACGTGCCGCCAGTGTGGATGCCATGCTGGCCCCGTTCCTGAAGGCATGGCAGTGGGCAAAAGAAAAGATTGGTCTGGGTGATCTGGGCGTGGCACCGCTGGTGGTGGGTATCGGTGTGACAGGCGCACTGACTGCGGTGATCTACGCCATCAACGTGTTTGACCGCAAGATGGAAACCAGCGCCGACAAATACAACGCTGATCTTGATGCACATGATGCGTGGGTGAAGCGTGGAAAAACCGGCGAGCAGGCCAGCCAGATTGTCGAAAAGAAAAACGAGCAGTTCACGGAAGAAACCAAGAACGACAACAAGCCGGGCTTGTTCGAGCAACTGCAAGGGATAATCAAGATTGGTGGCGTGCTGCTGCTGATCGGTGGTGGCTGGTACCTGTACAACAACGGCAAGAAACCGGGCAACCGGTCTGCCACGAATTGAGAGCAAAGAACATGGCAAAGCCGACAAAGAAGCGCACGAAAAAGCAGCCGCAGACCGCACCGGTCAGCCGCCGCAACCGTCCCGAATCACCAGCCCGCGTGGGCAAATAACCGGCCATCCGGCCACAACGCCAAAGAGGATTTTTTCATGGCAAAGCGTAGCGCGGCACAAAAGGCCGCAACAAAAAAGATGCTGGCGGCTAACCGCGCACGTCGCACCGCCACCACAAAGACGACACCGGCAAAGCGCACTGCACCGCACCGCCACGTTGCCGCCAAGACAACCGCGCCAGCCGTTCGCAAGGCAGCGCCGGCCCCGGCTGTACGCAAGCCGAGCAAGGCCCGCGCCGCTGCAACCCGTGCCCGTGCTGCTGCCGGCAAGGGCATGAAGCTGGGCATGGAACTGCTGACAGATGTGGTGCTGCCGGGTGCCATCGGTGGTGGTGCCGCCTCTGTGGTGGATGTGGCCTATGGCTATGCCCGCAAGTGGATTCCAGAAAAAATTTCCAACAGCCCGGCCAAGCACGTCATCAAGATGGGCGCCGGCATCGGTCTGGCCCTGCTGGCCCAGAAAGCCGGTGTGCCGGCCAAGCACGCGAAGGCGGGTGCCATCGGTGTTTGTGCTGTCGGCATTCACCGCGCCCTGAATGAGCAGATTGACAAGAAGGTGGAACTGAACCTGAACGGCATGAGCATGACCGTGGGTGAACTGGCCGCCGTCCTGCCGATGGATGAAGAGTTGAACGGACTGGAAGCCCTGGGCGCACTGGCAGCAGGTTCTGCTGATCTGGGCACCGTGATTCCGTTTTATTCCGAGCAGGCAGCGTAACCGCCGCCGCACAAATTCACGAAAACACAAATTCAATTTTTGAAAGGTAGAAAAAACCATGAATGCACAGCACATGAAGCGCGACCTGACCAGCCTTTCCCGCCAGCAAATCCGCCAGATGTACGGTGTGGATGATGGCGCCGATGGCATCAACGACAAGAACCTTCGCCACAAAAAGACCTATGCCGCCGCCGGTGGTCAGTCTCGCGTGATTTTCTTCAATGAGTCGGTCGGCAACAACAGCAAGACGCTCGCCGATACCAACATGGAAGAAAACGGCAAGATTCCCGTCAGCAAGGATTTTCTGGTGGAAGGTTTCGAGGTTCGCCCGTTCGCCATGGCCGCCACTGAAGCCAACCGCCTGCTTGATCTGGTGGAACTGCTGAACACCGGTGTGCTGCAGTTGAACTACAAGGACAAGCCCCGCTTTGAAGACGGCCCGCTGATCAACTTTGTGGCACAGCGTTCGCTGATCGGTGTGGATGCCACCACGGGTGAAGGCGAGCCGGTGTACTTCATGCTCCGCAATCCCATCCTGATTGAAGGGGGCAAGAACTTTAACGTGGCCCTGCTGTGGGAAGGCACCACAAGCCCGGCACTGACTGCTGATGTTGAGCTTGATGTGCGTCTGCTGGGTCAGGAAATCGGCAGCGCCAAGTCTGCCTGATTGGCCAGGTAATGCCTGAAAAGGGCCGGCGAGGGCCGGCCCTTTTTTATTGAACACTGAAGACAAAGAGAAACGATCATGGCCCGTCGCCCTTATAGCATTACCTTGGCCGTGTCAGCCCTTGCCGCTGGCGCATCCAAAAACGATTCCCACACGATGGACGGTGGCGAAACGTTCACCGCTGAAAGCATCACCTATGTGGCCCTGAAGCCACTGACCGGCATTGCCGAAACCGCCAAGGAATTTCCGCTGTTGCTGGTGAATTTCCGCAATGGCAGCAGCGGGGCGCCTGCCTTCAATGAGCGCACCCCCCTGTCGAGCGTGGCCGGTGATGCCAAGCAGCCCTATATCCTGAATACGCCGATCAAGTTTGGTGGCACTCCGTTTATGGAAATCGAAAACATTTCCACGGACACCACCTATCAGCGCGTCTATGTGACGCTGCACGGCTACCGCGAAACAGACGGGGAATAAAGCAAATGATGAAGCGGCACCGCAGGGCATCACACCCGCCGGCAGAGCTTGGCCCGAACGTGGCAGCAATCGCTGCTGCTGCCGCTGCACAGCCGCCAATTCATGTTCTTCAGCCAAGGGGCAAAACCGTGGTCGATGTGGCCCCGGCCAGCCTGACCACTGTTGCCCAAAAGGTGATGGATGAAGGCGAGGGCAGGCGGACGGTGTACTGGTATAACGATGGCCCAGGCATTGCCTATGTAGGCGGGCCGCAGGTATCGAGCGCCAACGGGACACCGATATACCCGAACCAAGGGTTTGCCGAAACGGAAGCGCCGGATGCCGCGTGGTATGCCGTGAGTGCTTCAACATCGACACTCCGCCGCCAGGTGTTGCAGTAATGCCGGGGTTTTTCGGGACAGGCGGGCCATCAGCAAAGCCGGTGGTGCAGTGTGCCAGTGCAGCCGGTGTGCTGAATATTGATCTTGCCCGTGGTGAGTATTTCGCCGTCACGCTGACAGAGAACGTTACCAGCGTAACGTTTTCCAATCTGCCGCCGGCTGGGTTCGGTGCAACGTTTATGTTGTGGATTACCCAGCACGCCAGCAGTGCAAAAACATTTGCCATGCCTGCCGCCTTTGACTGGGGTGGCGGCACCGTGGGTGCCATTTCAACCGCTGTGGGTGCCGTGGATATTCTCGCCGGCAGCACACGCAACGGTGGCAGCAGCTGGGACACCACCATAAGCAAGGGCAGGGCGTAACGTGTCATTACTTGCCCATGTTGGCCTTTTGATGGATCCCGCAGCGGGTGCAGTCATATTGTCGGCAAGGTATTGGCGGATACACATCACGGCAAACGATGGTAGCCCGAGCTACTTTGGATTGTCAGAGCTAGAACTGATGGATGCTGTTGGCGGTAGTGATGTAACAGTCAGCGCCGAAAACGGTACTAGAGCATCATCATCAACGCATGTGAATAATCCAAATTCAGCGGGTTATGCTTTTGACGACAGTGGCGGGACAGGATGGCTATCAGCGACAGCGGTCACATCATGGCTGCAATGGGATTTCGGGGCAGGTAATGACAAAACCATCCGGCAAATATCAATCCGGGGTTCTTTCAACGTGCCTTCAGCATCACCAAAAGATTTCACGATTCAAGGGTCAGCAGACGGCATAACCTGGACAACTGTGCTGACGGTGACAGACCAAACGGGATGGACAGGCGCCGCTGATAAGCGAACGTTTAACGTTGCATAGGGCTTTTCCTTATAACCGTGTGAAGTTGAAATGGCATGAAAAAAACAACGCTGATTCTGATTTTTCTGGGAGTGGTTTTAATGACTGCAGGAACAACCGCCGCCGTGGTGGCCTATAACAACAGCGCGCGCCGTGGTATCCGCAACAACAACCCCGGAAACCTGACCAAAAGCAATATCCCGTGGAAAGGCAAAGTGCCGCACAGCCGCAACAAAGACAGCCACTTTGAACAGTTTGAAGACTTTCAGGGCGTGCCCGGCTACATATGGGGACTCCGGGCCATGTTCATTGATTTGCGGGGCGATGTGGAAAAGGACGGGATGAACACCCCGCGCAAGCTGATCACCACGTATGCGCCGCCCACGGGCATTGACCCCGGCACCGGCAAGACCTACACGCAAAACACGAAGGGTTACATTGACGCCGTGTCAAAAGCCCTGGGCATCACGCCTGACACACCGATTGCAAAAACGGCTTATTTGCCGCTGATGAAGGCCATCATCAAGCACGAAAATATCGAACAACCATACCCGGATGCGGTCATTCACCGCGCCATGACAACCGCATAGGAGCGCCACCCCATGAAAAACTTTTTCCGCCGCCTCTGGGCCAAGCCGATTTTCCGTCACATCATTTCCGGCACCGTCGCCGTGTTTATCAGCACCGCTGCTGTCAAGCATGGTGTCGACCCGGTAACCGCCCAGCAGGCAGGGCAGGCCGTGGGCGAAGTGGTCAACACCATTCCGGCAGAATAAACCGCCATGACTGAAGCCGACCGCCGCCACCAGCCGCTGACACAATACGTGCTGTCTGTGGCATCAACCCTCACCGTCGCCGTGCTGCTGTGGATAGGCAACACAGCGAGCAACACCCTGACGGAAATGACCCAGCTTTCCGGTGTCGTGACCGGCATGAACCGCGACATTGAGCGCCATGACAAGGCCATCACCGAACTGCAGCGCCAGCTGAACGGACTGCCGATGGCAGGCGCGGAGCGATTATGAAGGCCCGAGACTTCGCGCCCCTGATCGGCTTCCTGTTCCTGATTGCCAGTGCCGTAGCGGAATACCAGTACAACAAGCCGCAGCCCTTACCCGGACACCATGCCGGGTTTTTTTATGTCAGCAGATCCGGCCCGGACAGCACCCGGGCCGGCCACGCACAGCAGCCATGCACCGTGGCTTCCAGCAGCCGCCATGCCGACTCATCCGGTACCGTCCTGTCATCCCAGCGCCAGCGCGCAAAGGTGTGGGCAGATCGGCCCGTGATGGCGACCGCCGCGCCATAGGTAATCCACACCGCCAGGTCAAAGGCTTCCGGGCACGCCGGGTGCGGGATGCACACGCGCCCGTGCAGCCACGCCAGCCGTTGCCGGGCATCAATCCAGCCTTCCGCCTCAAACGGGCCAAAATGCGCCAGCAGCAGCCGTTTGCTGTGCTGGTTCGGGCGTTTGTGGCCCAGCAGCCGGTGGCCGATGTGGGGCCAGCGGTACACTTCATACCGCAGATCAAGGGCGCGCCGGGTGTTTTTCACCTGCGCATAGTGCTGCCGGGCGTACTGGATGGGGTGCAGCGGGCGAAAATTGCTAGACTCTTTTGTCATAACGCCACCGTGAAACAGGGTGGCCTTATATCGGACAGCAGCAAAAAAGACAAACCGTGCGGGAATAAGGCCATAGTCAAATTCAATGGATTGAATCTATTGACCGCTGCCCGGTGGCTGTGCCTGTTTAGCGCATAATGTATAGCAAGTTAACGGCAGCAAGTTGCTGTCCGCCCTATGCGATGGCCACCGGGAAACGGGCAAAAAAAACCCGGTCAGAGGACCGGGCCGTTGATCAGGAAAACACTGTAAACCCCGAGAAAAACCACACTCGCCGCCGTCGCCAGCCGTAGCGCCACATGGCGCCAGACAGCGGCTGCATCGGCACTGTCAGCACGGGCGGCACGCTCCGCCGCCAGGCACGCCAGCACATAGTCAGCATCCCAATCGAGAGCCTGTGCAGCCTTGACTGCATAGCGGTCATCCATCGTCTGTCTACCGTCGCGCCAGTTGCACCCGGACTGGCGGGCAGCGCCAAGATATTGAGCAACCGCATAAGCGGAACCCGTGTCTGTCAAGGCTTTCACGCCTTCGTACAGGTCAATGGTGCCAATGATCTTTGATGACATAGAGGACTCCCGGCAATAGGAAAGGGCTATGGCCTTGATGGAGCAAAGTCTAGTCCCATGTCCACGGCCGTGCCATGGCCATGGGTATGGACGTGCCCATGGCTGTGGACATAGATTCAATCCCGTCTGGGGCCGGCAGTGCTGACACACTGCCCCCTGTGTCCGTCAAGCACAGGGCGTGCCCCCCAGAACAACAC
>Ga0181556_1003884_pt1 | contig 12499 bp, 9 predicted proteins | sample 011ome_14_FD_148651 | JGI IMG/M metagenome (GOLD analysis project Ga0181556, IMG submission 148651) | Coastal salt marsh microbial communities from the Groves Creek Marsh, Skidaway Island, Georgia - 011505AT metaG (spades assembly) | ecosystem: Environmental > Aquatic > Marine > Intertidal zone >... | reverse complement strand
GAAAGACCCCTTCCGTTATTTCAACCTGTCGCCCGAGATTATTCGCCTGACGGTGATGATGTACGTCAGGTATCCGCTGGCGCTGCGTCAGGATGAGGATATTTCTGGTCGAACGCGGCATTGATATTGTCCTTCCCCCCTAAAACTGGGCCATTATTTTTAGAGACCGAAGGAGGATGCGATGGCTCGGAAACGACATTCGGACGAGGATATACTGAAGCTTCTGCGCGAGATTGAGGTGACGCTGGCGAAATGGCCCAGTTTTAGGGGGGAAGGACAATCGCTGTTGCAGACCGGTTCTTGATCCCAATCAACCAAGGGCGACATTCCACAGCCTAGGTTTCTCCCCTGCCGCCAGATGATGCGGAGATAGTTCCGACGAATTGGGAGAAAGGGAATCGTTATGATCGTATTCGATGTAAAATGCCAGGTGCTCGCTCCGATACAGGTCACCGACGCGAACGGGAACGATGTGACGATAGAACCCGGTCACTATCACCTGCGGGGAATTGAACATCTCGTTCATAAAGTCGCCGGCACGAGAAGCGTGACCGGCACGGATTTCACCCTTGTCGCTGACGGCGACAGCAAGACCGCCTACGTCGTGAGCGCCGAGAATCTTGCCCATTTCATTGCCGGTGACGAGGTCGAGGTAAAAATCTGATCCTGGGGGAACGCGCCGACAGGCGGTTCATCGGACAGACTTTCCGCAAACATGTCCGGCGTTTCATGGACGCTGTGCCAGGGGTTATTCGCCTGACCAGCATGATGTGCGTCCGGTATCCGGCGTCCGCCGAGATCCGAAGGCTGGGCACCTGTCATACGGGGGCGGCATGCGATCCATTTGATCGGGACCGGTCTCAACGCGGTGATGCCGAGCATTTTTGTCCAGTCGAATTAATCGAAATTAATTCAGGTGTCCCGGAATCGTTGAGAATGGGCCAATGGGCGCGCCGGAAACGCACGGCCCTTTCCCGACTGGAAGCAGGCATCTGTCATGACCGATTTTGCCCGTCTACGCACACAAATGGTTGCAGGGCAGATTTACGCCCGTGGCGTCCGCGATGAACTCGTGCTCGAGGCGATGCGAAAAGTGCCGCGGGAGAAATTCGTCCCCGCCCATCTGCGACAGAGCGCGTATGATGACAGCCCATTGCCGATTGCCGAAGACCAGACGATTTCACAACCTTACATCGTCGCCTACATGGTGGAGGCCCTGGCGCTCCGGGGCGGCGAGAAAGTGCTCGAAATCGGTGCCGGGTCCGGTTACGCGGCCGCCGTGCTGGCCGAGATTGCGGGCGAGGTCTATACGATCGAGCGTATCGATCGTCTCGCCGAGATTGCCGCGTCGAATCTGATGGATGCAGGCTACGAGAATGTTCACGTGCTGCATGCCGACGGCACCCGGGGGTGGCTCGACGAAGCGCCGTTCGATGCGATCCTCGTGTCGGCCGGCGGGCCGGTGGTCCCCGAATCCCTGAAGAGCCAGCTCGCCCCCGGAGGCCGGATGGTGGTGCCGGTCGGCGCCGACCTGCGGTCCCAGGAACTGGTGCGGGTCACGCGGCGCGAGAAAGGGCAGTTCGACCGCGAGGATCTGGCGGATGTCCGCTTCGTTCCACTGATCGGCGAACAGGGCTGGGAGCTCAGCGATTCTGCGCCGGAGGAAACCCGGCCGCGCGTCATCCAGGCGCGCCCGCGGGTGAGCGAAACGCTGCCCGGTCTCATATCCCGCCATGGCGAAGCCTTCTATGATGTCGAGAGTGCCAATCTTGATCCATTGATGGACCGCATCGGCGGCAGCCGTGTGGTGCTGATCGGCGAGGCGAGCCATGGCACATCCGAATTCTACCGGATGCGGGCCCGCATTACCCAGCGCCTGATCGAGGAAAAGGGTTTCAATATCGTTGCTGCCGAGGCCGACTGGCCCGATGCGGCCCGGATCGACAATTATGTGCGCCACAGGGACGTGCCGCCGTCCGGGTGGGAGGCGTTCGGACGGTTCCCGACGTGGATGTGGCGCAACGAAGAGGTGCGGGATTTCGTCAACTGGCTGCATGCGCACAACAAGGGCAAGGCATACGAAACCCGGACCGGCTTCTACGGTCTCGATTTATACAGCCTCTACAATTCCGCCCGCTCGGTGATCGAGTATCTCGAAGACGTCGATCCGGAACTGGCGGTGATTGCCCAACATCGATACGGATGTCTGAGTCCCTGGGAGGCCGACCCGGCAGCTTACGGTCACGCGGCGCTGACCGGTCGCTATCGCGATTGCGAAGACGCCGTCACGAAGATGCTCGTGGATCTGTATGACGGCCGGCAGGACTATATCCAGCGCGACGGCGAACGCTTTTTCGACGCAGCACAGAACGCGCATTTGATCACCAATGCCGAACAGTATTACCGGATCATGTATTACGGGTCGCGTGCGTCATGGAACCTGCGCGACAGCCATATGTTCCAGACATTGCAGAACGTCCTTGAGTTCAACGGCCCCTCGTCCAAGGCGGTGGTGTGGGCGCATAATTCCCATATCGGCGATGCCTCGGCGACCGAGATGGGCGCCCGCGGTGAACACAATATCGGCGAGCTCTGCCGCAAGGGATTTGGCGCGGGATCCTATCGCATCGGATTCGGCACCGATCATGGCACGGTTGCCGCGGCATCGAACTGGTCGGGGCCGATGGAAGTCAAACAGGTGCGACCGTCCCACCCGCAGAGTTACGAACGGCTTTTTCATCTGACGGATACACCCGGCCGTATCCTGCCGATGCGGGCCGGACAGGAACTGGATATCGCGACGGAGCTCGCGACGCCGCGGCTGGAGCGGGCGATCGGCGTGATCTACCGGCCCGAAACCGAACTTGCCAGCCATTATTTCGAAGCCGTGCTGCCGCGACAGTTCGACGAGTATATCTGGATCGACCGGACTTCCGCCATTTCACCACTCGCCGCGGCGCGGGGGCCGGGCTTGCCGGATACGTATCCGTTCGGCGTCTAGGGGAAGGAGTGCGACAGGCCGGAGGACGGTTGCGAAGGCGTTGTTTGCCGGCGCAGACGCGGCAATCGGCAGGGTTTCCGTTTCTGACCTGCTGAATTGTCGCAAGGGTGCCCGTGATGTCCTGGCGACTGCGTGCCGGGATGGAATTGGGCGGGGTCTGGTTAGTGATGGATTACATTCAGATGAGCATATTTGTCCCATCCGATATCATGCGAGCTGCAGAATCAATGATCCGGGATCACGGCTCACGGGCAGCGGAAAAGGCGAATGAAGAAGCGGCGAAGGCCTCCAGGCAGCATCGCTCAACCGCAGCCGTTACCTGGGAGAAAATCGCCCGGGAAATCAAGCGCCTTCAGGCCGAATCTTCGCGAGGTCCCTGATCGCGGTCAAGCGCCCGGCGGACGGCTTGCGCGAGTTCATGACGGGAGTAGGGTTTGCCAAGGCGGGGCCCGGATGTATCGACGGTGCCAAAGTCGCTCTCGGCGCCCTCGGCATAGCCGCTTGTATACAGCACTTTGATATCCGGCAGGATTTCGCGCGCCCTTGCCGCAAGGTCGAAACCGCTCATGCCGTTTGGCATCACGAGGTCGGTGAATAACAGGTCGACATGTCCGGCATCTGCCAGCGCAGCAAGCGCCTCCGGTCCGTTTCCCGTATCGATTACCGTATAGCCGAGTTTGGACAGCATTTGCGCGCTGCGTTTTCGTAATTGTGGAAAGTCCTCGACCAGCAGGATGGTTTCGTCGCCCGACAAAGCCGCTGTTGTCTTCGGGTCTTCACTCGTTTCGGCGGCATTGTCGAGGGTGGCCCGCGGCAGATACAGGCTGACGACCGTGCCACGTCCTTCCTCGCTGTCAATTGTCGTCCGGCCGTCCGATTGCTTCGCGAATCCGTAGACCATGCTCAGCCCGAGGCCCGTGCCTGCGCCGATTCCCTTTGTGGTGAAAAACGGATCGAACACTTTTTCGCGGATAGCTTCGGGTATGCCGGACCCCGTGTCGGTGACGCTGATCCGGATGTAATCGCCGGCTTGCAGCCCGTCGATTGCCGTGGCGGTGTCTTCATCCAAAGATATATTTTGCGCTTCGATGGTTATTCGGCCCCCCGAAGGCATCGCATCGCGGGCGTTGACGCACAGATTTAGGAGCGCGTTCTCCAGTTGACGGGAATCGATGAAAACCGGCCAGAGATCGCCTGCGGTAATCGTGTCCAGTTCGATATGTTCGCCGATCGTACGGCGCAGCAGTGACACGCATTCCGCGATCAGGTTCCGCAGATCGGCACGTTCCGGCCGGAGCTCCTGTTGGCGGGAAAAGGCGAGCAGCCGCGCGGTCAGGTCTGCGGCGGAATGCGCGATATCCTGGGCTTCCTCAAGAAGCTGCTCCGTTTCGTCTCCCGTCTGTCTGTCGGACAATTGCTCGAGATCCATCAGCAGGACTGCCAGCAGGTTGTTGAAATCATGGGCGACGCCACCGGTAAGCTGGCCGATGGCTTCCATTTTCTGCGCCTGGCGGAGTTGCGCCTCGCGTTCCTTCCGTGCCGTGATGTCGCGGGCGATAGTCAGGATGGCGGGCTGGCCGTTCCAACTGACGCCGATGACTGACGTGTCCGTATCGACATCACTGCCGTCCTGCCGTCGCCACCGGATTTCGAAGGGTGGAAGACGCTCACCCCTGCGTAGCCGGGACTGCTGGCGGGATATTTCTTCCATCGCGTCTGAATCGGTGATTCCTGCATTCGTTTTTCCGATCAGATCCGACAGGTCGTCGACGCCCAGCATGCGTGCCGCGGCCGTGTTGGCGTAAACAATAAAATCACCCGCAGTTATCCACACCGCATCGGGCGCGGCCTCGAGAAAATTCTTGAACTGCTCCGCGCTTTCCCGGCGCTCGGTTTCAGCGCGTTTTTGCCCGGTGATATCCAGGGCAAGCCCGTCCCAGACGATCACGCCATTGTCGGCCCGATGAGGGCGCGCAATAGCCCGCATCCACCGGGTTTGACCGTCTTCGCCTGTCACACGCATCTGATGGTCGTGCGGCGTCATCGTCTCCACGGCTTTTTCGATCGCATCGCACCAGCCCTGCAGATCATCCGGATGTATCGACCTGATCAGATAATCGGGGTCAGCTTTGACTGCATCGGGATCGAGGTCGAAAAACCGTTTGAGACCTTCGCTGACATAAGTGAACTGAAACGTGCCGTCCGAATGTTGAATCCGGCGGAAGATGGGTCCGGGCAGATTGGATGCGACCCCTTCGATCAGGTTCCAGTTACTGTCCGTATCGGTGATCTCGCGGAAGACGGCGACAAGCTGCCGTTTTCCCTCATCGTGCATTTCGCCCACTGACAGGGAGACCGGAAAAGTGGTTCCGTCCTTACGGCAGCCCATGGCCCCGTGCACACTCCCGGTAATAATCGCCGCGCCCGAATGAAGGCAGTCCTTTGCGTTCGCCTCGAAGTTTGCCCGGTCGGTGACGGGCATCAGCAGCTTGACATGCCGGCCGATCACTTCGGCCGCGCGGTAGCCGAAGATTCGTTCGGCACCCGGATTGAACGATAATACCTTGTTATCTTCGTCAATGACGATCAGGCCATCGGCAATCGTGTCCTTGATCGCGCGCAGCTCCTCGCGAAGGGCGGATATTTCATCGCCTTCCCCGGTGATTTCCCCCGCGGAGTTTGACCTGTCCATCGTCGCACCCGGCGCGTAGTCGCAGTTGTCCCAAAATCAAGCGGCGATTTCGCTCTCTGAAGGCGAAATATCACCGGACAACTATTATACGTTTTGATTTGCAATAAAAAAGCCTCATTTTGGGGCTTATTTGTATACGCGCCTTCGATCATGAATAAATTATGAGTTTTTGATCAATATTTTTGAAAGGTCAAAAAGAATATCGGATACCTAGTTTTTTACTTGCATGAATTAAAAGGCGCTGCACCTTTTTCTGCAAAAATCTCCTCCCCGGCAGATATGCCAACTGGCTATTTCTCGTGTGGCTTTCGTGGTTCCGCGTGCAAGTCAACCATCGGAGTTCCCCAGAAGGGCCCGCTGCTTGCCGGCCGGGGATGCTGGATGCCGGTGATGACCGCCCCCGGTGCCGCAGGACTCTGACGCATGCCGGCAAAGTAAAAATATCCGGACGGCCGCCGGATCGCGGCCGATCCATTTGCGCATTGATGCAGATCAAGACGGCGGCGCCGGAATTGAGCGAGGATCAATGAACTGCATAATGTCCGGAGGAGTCTTCAGGGTTCATGACCGACAACCGGATATCGGGCAACGTCTCGGGTATCGCCGTTTCCGCGATCAAGGAAATGGCGATCCGGAGCGCACAGATCGAAGACGTCGCTTCCCTGGCGTGGGGACTTCCGTCCTTTCGGACTCCCGGGGGCATTCGTCGGGCGGTCGAAAGGCAGCTGGAGGAGGATACGGAAATCGGTCGGTATACGCTGCCCGACGGGCTGCCCGACCTTCGGGTGCTTGTGGCAGAGCGACATACCGCTGCGACGGGCATCGAAACCCATGCGGACAGGAATGTCATGATCACCGCCGGCAACATGCAGGGCCTGAATGCGCTTTTTCATGTATTGCTCGATCCCGGTGACGAAGTCGTTGTGACGGACCCGGGCTTTGCGTCCCACGTGCAACAGATACGCCTATGCGGCGGCAAACCGGTTTTCTGGGCGATGGACGAGGCGAATGGCTGGCGTCCCGATATTGAGGGTCTGCCGGACCTGATCACCGACCGGACGAAGGCGCTCGTACTCGTATCGCCGTCCAACCCGACCGGTAAGATCTTTTCAGAGAGCGAGTTGCACCGTATCGGTGAAATTGCGGCCGTGCGGAACATAGTGATCCTGCTGGATGATCCGTACTCGCACTTTACGTATGAAAACCGGGATCTGTATTTCAATCTTGCCCGCGTTCCGGCGTTATCCGAGCGGCTCGCCTATTTGTTCACGTTTTCCAAGGCCTACGCCATGAGCGGATGGCGGCTTGGATACATGATCGTGCCGGAGTTTCTGAAGCGCGAGGTCATGAAGGTGCATGACGCGACGATCATCTGCACACCCCGCATTTCGCAGGTGGCCGGGATCGCTGCGTTATCGATGGACCAGACGCATCTCCGGGAGTTCGAGGCGATTCTCGCTCGGCGGCGCAGATTGATCTGCGCGCGGCTCGATGCGATGCCGCATGTATTCGACTATGTAAAACCGGAGGGTGCCTATTATGTGTTCCCCAGGCTTCTCGTAGAACGCCGGAATTCCGTCGAGTTCTGCTTGCGCCTGCTTGAGGAGGCCGCCGTGTCGTTGACACCGGGCAGCGCATTCGGGCCGGTCGGTGAAGGTCACGTCAGAATGGCGTTTTGCGGGGAAGATGAAACGATCGAGCGGGCATTTGACCGGCTTGAACAGTACTTCCCAAAGTGAGGCCGCCGGGAGACCGGATGGTCCGATTCTTGCCGGATAGTCTGACCTCTCCGGTGTTTTCGTCGCGTCGTCATCGTGGGGGCGGGACATGACGTCTTCCGAACGCGATCGGTGGACCGACACGCATGCACGTGCTTCCGCAGATGTTCTGCGGCAGTTGGGCGTGGAATCCGGACAGGGGTTAGCCAGGCGCGAAGTTCGCCGGAGACGCCACCGGTTCGGTCCCAACATGCTTAAGGAAAGCCGTCCCAGAACCCTTCTCAGTATTTTCTATGATCAGCTGAAGAGCCTCATCGTTGTTCTTCTGGCGACCGCGGCAGCCCTTTCCTTCGTCTTTGGCCAGTGGACCGAAGGTCTTGCCGTCGCTGTTGTGATCGTTATCAACACGATCATCGGATTCATGACCGAGGTCCGGGCGATACGGTCGATGGAGGCTTTGCGGCGACTGAGTGTCGTGACGGCAAAGGTTCGACGCGATGGCATGGTTCGGGAAATTCCGTCCCAACAGCTCGTGCCAGGGGATATCGTCATTCTCGACGCCGGTGACATCGTCAGCGCCGATCTGCGGCTTGTGTCGGTATCCGGACTCAGATGCGACGAATCCGTGCTGACGGGCGAATCCATCCCGGTCGGCAAGACCGTCGAAGCCTTGCCGAACGGGACCGCCCTGTCTGAACGGATCAATATGGCTTTTCATGGAACGGCGGTCACATCGGGGACCGCCGAGGCTGTGGTGGTCGCGACCGGTATGGCGACTGAACTCGGGCAGATTGCGGCTCTTGCGGACCAGGCAGAGGAGCCTTCCACGCCTCTCGAGAAACGGCTCGATCATCTGACCCGGCAGCTCGTCTGGATAACGCTTCTGCTCGTCGCCGTGATCGGCGGGGTCGGAATATACGGCGGCAAGCCGCCATTGCTGATGATCGAGACGGCAATTGCCCTGGCGGTTGCAGCCGTACCGGAGGGGCTTCCCATGGTCGCTACTCTGGCGCTCGCCCGGGGAATGTGGCGGATGGCGCGCCGGAATGCGCTGATCAGCCGTCTGACCGCAGTCGAAACCCTTGGCGCAACGACGGTTATTCTGACGGACAAGACAGGCACGCTGACCCAGAACCGGATGACCGTCACCGTACTCGGATTCGCCGACGGGGATGTCGCTGTCACGCCGTCCGGCTTCATCAGGGATGGACAGAAGATCGAAGCTGGCGAACATGCGTTTCTCCGGGAGGCACTGGAGACCGCCGTGCTCTGCAACAACGCAGTGCTGGCGCCGGAGCCGGATCATTCCGAAGGCATTCACGTTATCGGAGACCCGATGGAAGGGGCGCTGCTTGCGGCCGCTGGCAGGGCGGGGATCGATCCGGCGGATCTGATTGCCGGTTGGCCGGAAGTACGGGAAGAGGCGTTCGATACCCAAGTCAGGATGATGGCCACCGTCCATCGCGGTGAAGATGGATTCCGGGTCGCCGTAAAAGGGGCGCCGGAAGCTGTCCTGGCATCCGCTGAGTTCGTTTCCGGCGCCAGCGGCAGGCGGTTGCTCGACGATCGCGATCGACACTTTTGGCGTGACAAGGCAGCCGATTTTGCCGGGCGGGGACTTCGTGTCCTGGCCCTGGCGACCGGTACCACCGGGAATCCGGAGGGTGATCTCTATCGAAACCTGACGTTTCTCGGCCTTGTCGGCTTGCATGACCCGCCCAGAGAAGATGCCGAGGACGCGATACGGACATGTCGTCGCGCCGGGATACGTGTCGTGATGGTGACAGGGGATCATGCGGCGACCGCGCGCGAGGTCGCCGATGCCGTCGGGCTGACAGATGGGCGCATGGCTGAAACGCGGCAGGGGGCGCAGCTTGGCGATATATCGACACTTTCCGAGGACGAACGAGGGCAGTTGCTGGAGGTCCCGATCTTCGCCCGGGTAAGTCCCGGTCAGAAACTCGCCCTGATCTCGCTGTATCAGTCGAACGGCGCGATCGTCGCGATGACGGGTGACGGTGTCAACGATGCGCCGGCCCTGCGCAAGGCCGATATCGGTATCGCCATGGGCATGCGTGGCTCGCAGGTCGCGCGGGAAGCCGCCGACATCGTGCTTCAGGATGACGCGATCGGCACGCTCGTTCATGCGATTGCCCAGGGCCGCATTATTTTCAACAATATCCGGAAATTCATTCTTTATCTGCTATCGTGCAATCTCAGTGAAATAATGATTATCGGATTGGCGTCGCTCAGCGGGTTGCCTCTGCCGATACTGCCTCTGCAGATCCTTTTTCTTAATCTGGTGACGGATGTTTTTCCGGCCTTCGCGCTCGGTGCCGGCGAGGGGGAGGCCGACGTTATGAAGGCGCCGCCGCGTAATCCCGGGGAGGCATTGCTGCCCCGGCGCCTGTGGATGGTCATCGTCGCTTATGCGGCCATTATTACTGCGGCCACGCTCTCCGGTTTTGTAATTGCGATCGATGTATTGCAGATGGAGCCGGGCGCAGCGGTGACGATTTCATTCCTGACGCTGGCTCTCGCCCAGCTATGGCACGTTTTCAATATGCGGGAGTCAGGCTCGGGACTGCTGCGGAACGAGATCACGCAGAACAAATTCGTCTGGGCGGCCCTAATACTTTGTTGTGGCCTGGTCCTCGCTGCGGTCTATGTGCCGGTCTTGTCAGACATACTGGGCCTTGTGCCGCCGCCGCCGGCCGGCTGGGCGCTGGCGATCGGATTGAGCCTCGTGCCCTTTATTATCGGTCAGATGGCGAAAACGGTTCCGGTGCGGCGCATCGCGGCTGTCTTTCCTGTCGGCTTCGGTAACCGGCGCTCGCAATCGGCGGATTGATACAAGTCAAAGCGGTACACCTGCATTCGCCGCAGGATATCTGCACTACTGGGGCCGCCATATCGAAGGCATCTATGGAAAAGAAGACTGAGTTCAACGTCTGGTATTTCACGATCGCGGTGGTGGCGATCATATTGCTGAATTCCTGGTGGCAGCGCAGCCAGATGGTCGAAGTGGTTCCCTACAGCGAGTTGCAGGCCTATCTGAAAGATGGGGCTGTATCCGAAATTCTGGTCACCGAACGGCATATCGAGGGCGTTCTGCGGAAACCGACAGCCGACGGGAGGACCATGATCCGCACCGTCAGGGTCGAACCGGATCTCGCCCGCGATTTTGCCCAATACGATGTCCGGGTGACCGGGGGCACCGAAGAGACGTTCGTCAAGAAACTCCTGTCCTGGGTGCTGCCGGCGGCGGTCTTCCTTGGTATCTGGATGGTCGCGCTGCGCTACATGGGGGCCCGTCAGGGCCTTGGCGGCGGCCTTATGAGCATCGGCAAGAGCAGTGCCAAGATATTTGTCGAGGGCGATACCAAGGTCGGTTTCGACGACGTTGCCGGCGTCGATGAGGCCAAGGCGGAACTACAGGAAGTCGTTGCTTTCCTCAAGGATCCGTTGAGTTACGGCAGACTGGGTGCCCGCATTCCAAAGGGCGTTCTGCTGGTCGGACCTCCGGGCACCGGCAAGACGCTGCTTGCGCGGGCCGTGGCGGGCGAGGCGGGTGTGCCGTTCTTTTCCATCAGCGGTTCCGAATTCGTGGAGATGTTCGTCGGAGTCGGCGCCGCCAGGGTCCGCGATCTTTTTGCTGAAGGGCGTAAACGGGCGCCCTGTATAATTTTCATCGACGAACTGGACGCGCTGGGGCGCGCGCGCGGCGCTTTTCCCGGTATCGGCGGCCATGACGAGAAAGAGCAGACGTTGAATCAGTTACTGGTCGAACTCGACGGCTTCGATCCGGGGAAGGAAGGCATGGTGCTGTTGTCGGCCACCAACCGGCCCGAAATCCTCGACCCGGCGCTGCTGCGGGCCGGTCGCTTCGACCGTCAGATCCTCGTCGATCGTCCGGACAAGATCGGCCGTGTGCAGATTCTCAATGTCCATCTGCGCAAGGTCCGGCTTGCAGGTGATACGGACCCCGATGCGCTGGCGGCCCTGACCCCCGGTTTCACCGGTGCCGACCTTGCCAATCTCGTGAACGAGGCGGCCCTTCTCGCGACCCGCCACCGTCGCGACGCGGTCTCTATGGACGATTTCAACGAAGCTATCGAGCGCATTACCGCCGGCCTCGAGAAGAAGAACCGGCTGCTCAATCCATTCGAACGCAAAGTGGTCGCCAATCACGAGATGGGTCATGCGCTGGTCGCGATGGCGTTGCCCGGGTCCGATCCGATCCAGAAGGTATCGATCATTCCGCGCGGGATCGGCGCGCTGGGCTACACGATCCAGCGTCCGATCGAGGACCGTTTCCTGATGACCCGCGACGAGCTCGAGAACAAGATGGCGGTATTGCTGGGCGGACGCGCGGCGGAGATGCTCGTCTTCAATAAGCTGTCGACCGGCGCCGCCGACGATTTGAGCAAGGCAACAGATATCGCCCGCAATATGGTTGCCCGCTACGGCATGGATGAGACGCTTGGCGAGGCATCTTACGAAGACGATCCCGTTCCCCTGATGGGAACGCCGCCAGGCTTCGGTGAACGCCAGCGCCGCTATAGCGAAGAAACCGCGCGGGAAATCGACTGCGCCGTGCGGGCATATGTGCATCGTGCCTTCGAATGCGCGACATCTGTTCTCGAAGAACACCGAAGCGCCCTGGATGCCGGTGCAAGCCTGCTGATTGAGCGGGAGACTCTGACGGCCGAAGATCTGCCGCAGATCAGCGCCGAGACGCCTGCGGCCTCGGCGCGGGAATCCTGAAATGCTGAAACTCCGCCACATCGGTGTCGATACCTACCCGGAAAATATGGCGCTGTTGTCGCGGTCGTGTACGATCTATCGGGCCGAGGAATTTCAGGCACTCCGGAAGATAGAAGTCGTCGGCGACAGCCAGAAGATCCTGGCGACGCTGGCAATTGCCGACGATCCGGCTCTGGTCAGCGCGGATGAACTCGGGCTTGGGAATCAGGCCTTTCGACGCTTGGGTTTGCCGGAAGGCAGCCGTGTGCGCATCGCTCAGGCAACGCCGCCGCGCAGCCTGGAGGCGATCAGGGCCAAAATCGGTGGCCATACGCTCACGGC
>Ga0181556_1003877_pt1 | contig 12515 bp, 12 predicted proteins | sample 011ome_14_FD_148651 | JGI IMG/M metagenome (GOLD analysis project Ga0181556, IMG submission 148651) | Coastal salt marsh microbial communities from the Groves Creek Marsh, Skidaway Island, Georgia - 011505AT metaG (spades assembly) | ecosystem: Environmental > Aquatic > Marine > Intertidal zone... | reverse complement strand
GGTGGAATTCAAAGAAACTGAACCTCTCTGCCGGCTATGTCTGGCTCGATGCGGACCCGGGTGAAAACCGTCCTGACGAAATCGCCGAATGGGCTCTCGACCTAGGCTACAGGATCAACGACGTCTTGTCGCTTGATTTTGGAGGCCGCTATGATCTTGCCGCCGACCGTCCTGCAACTGCTCGTGCAACGATCGGCTGGAACAATGAATGCGTCTCGGTCGAGCTTTCGGCCTCGCGCCGTTATGTGTATTCCACTACTGTAAGCTCATCGACTGACCTATCGCTGGAAATTGGCCTCAATGGCTTTTCCGCCGGACGCACCGGCACGACGACCAGCCGGGTCTGTTTGAACAGAGAATGAGGGGCCAATGATCTTGCTGATCCGTCTTATCCTTCTGGCCGCGATGCTGCTGCCGGTGAGTGCGCATGCACAGGGCCAGTTTTCGCCGGCGATCACCGTCAATGATACCGCGATCACGCCCTACGAAATTCAGCAGCGCGCGCTTCTTCTCAAGCTTTTCGGCACGACCGGCGATCTCGATATGGCCGCACGCGAGAGCCTTATTGAAGACAGTCTCAAGGATGAAGCACTGACCCGCGCCAACCTGATCCTCGACACCGAGAATCTTCAACGGGCGCTCGACGATTTCGCAACCCGCACCAATATGCCCTATGACGCCTTTGTCGGGGTGCTTTCGCAGAACGGCATCGCGGAAGAAACGCTCCGCGCTTATGTGCGGATCAATGCGGCTTGGCGAGAATATGTCCGCTCGCGCTATCTGGGCCGTGTCTCGATCACCGAGGCCCAGATCGACCGCGCCCTGGGGCAAACCAATAGCGGCGCCGCGATCGAGGTCTTGATCTCGGAAATCATAATCGCTGCTCCGGCGGGCTTTGAAGCACAGGCCGCTGCCCGCGCCGAGGCGATATCGCGCATCCGTTCGACCTCTGAATTCGAAGCGCAGGCGCAGTTGGTCTCGGCCGTTCCCTCGCGTGAGAATGGCGGGCGGCTCGACTGGTTGCCGATCACCAATTTCCCGCCGCAGATGCGCGGGCTTATCCTGTCGCTCACCCCCGGCGAAGTGACCGAGCCGATCCAGATCGACGGCGGCATTGTTCTCTTCCAGATGCGCAGCGTGCGCGAGATCGCACAGTCCCGGCCCGCGGCCTCGCTGATCGACTATATGGAATACCGCATCGCTGGCGGCGCTTCGGACATCAGCAAGGCCGAAGAGGTCGAGGAACTGGCCGATACCTGCAACGATCTCTACGGCATCGCCCGAGGCGCGAGCGAGGAAGACTTGATCCGCCACACGGGCACGCCGGCGCAGATTCCCGCCGACGTGGCCCTTGAGCTTGCCAAGCTCGATCCCGGCGAAGCCTCTTACGCCCTGACCCGCGATGATGGCCAGACGCGCCTCTTCCTGATGCTTTGCAGTCGCTCGGTTCAGGTCGATGCCGAGGCGGATCGTGAGGCTGTGCGCAATCAGCTGATCGGCCAGCAGCTCAATGGCTATGCGGCGGCTCTGATTGCCGAACTGCGCGCCGCGGCGACCATTGTTGGCGAATGACCGTCGCGATTTCTTGCGGAGAGCCAGCCGGCATCGGGCCCGAGGTGGCCGCGAAGGCGTGGGCATCGCTCAAGAGTGATATACCGGTCCTTTGGATCGGTGATCCGCGCCACTTGCCGGACGGCACGCCGTGGCAGGCGGTCGATGGGCCTGAAGCGGCGCCCGAGGTTTGCGCCAGCGCGCTACCTGTCCTCGTGCGCGACTTTGGCTCTGGAAGCACTCACGGCAAAGCGAATTCCGCTCACGCTGCCGGTGTGATTGACGCCATCGAGGTTGGCGTTGCCCTCGCCCAGTCGGGCCGCGCCTCGGCGATCTGCACCGCGCCGATCCACAAGAAGGCGCTCGCGGATGGGGCCGGTTTTGCCTATCCCGGCCATACCGAATTTCTCGCCGCCCTCGGCGGGGTCGATCAGGTGGTGATGATGCTCGCCTCCAATCTTCTGAAAGTGGTTCCGGCGACGATCCACATTCCCTTGCAAGACGTGCCTGAGGCGCTGACCGCCGCTCTCCTAACCGACACGATCCTCATCACCCATGCCGCCCTACGCCGCGATTTCGGGATCGATCGGCCCCGCATTGCTGTGGCCGGTCTCAACCCCCACGCGGGCGAAGGCGGGCGGATGGGGCGTGAAGAAATCGAAATGATGATCCCGGTGCTCGACGCCCTCCGCGCTGAGGGGATCGAAATCCTTGGCCCCCTGCCCGCCGACACGATGTTCCATCCCGCCGCCCGCGCTCGTTACGACGTGGCGGTCTGCGCCTATCACGATCAGGCCCTTATTCCGATCAAGACCCTCGATTTCGACGGCGGCGTGAACGTGACCCTCGGCCTGCCCTTCGTTCGGACCTCGCCCGACCACGGGACGGCCTTTGACATCGCAGGCAAAGGCATCGCGAGCCCCGCCTCGATGATTGCCGCGATCCGCATGGCGGCCCGGATGGCAGAGGCAAGGGCGAAACCATGAGCCAGATCGACGGCCTGCCCCCGCTGCGCGATGTGATCGCGACCCATCAACTGAGCGCGAAAAAGGCGCTTGGGCAGAACTTCCTGCTCGATCTCAACCTGACAGCCAAGATCGCCCGCTCGGCTGGTGATCTCTCAGGCTCTGACATCCTCGAAATCGGCCCCGGCCCCGGCGGCCTGACTCGAGGGCTTCTGGCGGAAGGTGCGCGCAAAGTTCTGGCGATCGAGAAAGATGCCCGCTGCCTGCCTGCTCTGGCCGAAATCGCTGCGGCCTATCCGGGGCGGCTTGAAGTGATCGAGGGCGATGCTCTCAAGGTCGATCCGCTCGATTATCTGACCCCGCCCATCAAGATCGCGGCCAACCTTCCCTACAACGTGGGAACCGAGCTTTTGGTGCGTTGGCTCACGCCGAAGGTCTGGCCGCCGTTCTGGACCTCGCTGACGCTGATGTTCCAACGCGAGGTCGCCGAGCGGATCGTCGCCAAACCGGGCTCCAAGGCCTATGGCCGCCTTGCAATCCTCGCCCAGTGGCGGACAGAGGCGCGGATTGTCATCGACCTGCCGCCGCAGGCCTTCACCCCGCCCCCCAAGGTCTCGTCGGCCGTGGTACATCTGACGGCCCTGCCCGCCCCGCGCTATCCCGCCGATCCCGATATCCTCAGCCGCACCGTCGCCGCCGCCTTCAACCAGCGGCGCAAGATGCTGCGGGCCGCACTCAAGGGCGTTGCTCCCAATATCGAGGATCATCTGGCCGCCGTGGGCATCCCGCCGACCGAGCGGGCCGAACAGGTGAGCCTTGAGGCCTTCTGCGCCCTCGCGCGGTCTCTCGAAGTCGGAAAATAAGGACGTTAGCGTCGCTGGACGGTGCGGCAGCGAACGTCGGCATGGAGCCCATAGCAGCCATGACGATAATCGAGTAGTCTGGGAAGTCTGCACAACCAGGAGCCCCCCGGATGCCCAAGAGATTTTGTGATTTGCTTGAGATAAGGCTGCCGATCGTACTGGCGCCCATGGGTGGCGCCGTAGGACCGGAGCTAGCGGCTGCCGTCAGCAACGCTGGTGGGCTGGGTACGCTGCCCCTATGGTATCAGGATATCGATACTGTGCGATCCATTGTCAGATCGACTCGGTCACTTACGCAAGAACCGTTCGCGGCAAATCTCAATATGGAATTCCCGCAGGAGGAGCAGCTCGATGCCTGTCTGGAAGAAGGTGTACGCATCATTTCGTTCTTCTGGCAGAGCCCAGTCCATCTGATCGCAAGGGCCAAGGACGCAGGCGCGATTGTGATGCAGACGGTTGGTAGTGCAGAGGCCGCCAAGCGTGCGGTCGACAACGGTGTAGATGTTATCGTGGCTCAGGGCTGGGTAGCTGCCGGCACGTTGTGGGAAAGGTGGCAACCATGGCGCTGATTCCTGCGGTCGTCGACCAGGTAGGCGACACACCCGTCATTGCCGCTGGAGGCATCGCCGACGGGCGAGGGTTGGCGGCAGCTTTGGCGTTGGGCGCCAGCGCCGGTTGGCTAGGTACCAGGTTTCTGGCCAGCGAGGAAGCAACCATCCATAAGGAATATCAGAAGCGCGTTCTGACAAGCTCCGAGAATGATACGGTGTATCTGGACAATCTTTTCGATGGAGGATGGCCAGAGGCGCCGCACCGCGTGATAAGAAATTCTACCGTCGATACGTGGGAAAAGGCCGGATGCCCCTCTCCAAGCATGCGCCCGCGCGAAGGAGAAGTCGAGGCGCGATCACAAAGCGGTGGAGATATCTTGCGATACGCCTGTGTTTCACCGCGTCAAAATACATCAGGTGACATTGAAGCCCTCGCAATGTGGGCCGGGCAAACGGCGGGCACGGTGCGACGCGTCCAGCCAGCGGCCAAAATCGTTCGCGAAATAATGGAAGAGACAATGAGGGTCATCTCCAACCTGCCCACGAAAATCCAGCTGCCGTGATGGCGAGCTGCCATCAGTGGCGGTTTTGTCCGCCAACCAGACATTGTCTATCCGTTCAGCAAAGGTCCGCTTGCCGCCGGTCTTCCGAGTCTGACTTCCGCGCCGGCGGGCTTTTTTTCATCGTGCCGCAGCCAGCATGTCGCCGCCAGAACTTCCCGAACTGGTGAGCCTTGAGGGGTTATGCGCCCTCGCGCGGTCTCTCGAAGCCGGAAAAAGAAAAGGGCCCCGAGGGGCCCTTTTATTTATTCCGCTGCGGCGGTCTGATCTGGTTCGCCGTCCGAAGCCGCTTCGGGCTTGGGTTTGCGCGGGCGGGGCCGGCGCTGTTTCGGCTGGCTCTCGGGCGTTTCCACAAGGCCGCTGTCGGCCACTTCGGGCTGATCGCTTTCGGCCAGGTCGACCGAGGGGCCGCTGTTCTCGGCATCTTCTTGCGCCTTAAGACGCTCAGAGCGTTCGCGGTCGCGCTCGGCCTGACGGCGGCGGTTCTCTTCTTCCTGCTCCTCGCGGGCCTTCTCGACCTCGCGCAGCGCTTCGGCGAGCATCCGAGTGTAATGCTCGGCGTGCTGGGCAAAGTTCTCGGCCGCGACGCGGTCGTTCGAGAGCTGGGCATCGCGATGCAGCTGGTTGTATTTGTCGATGATCTGCTGCGGCGTGCCGCGCACTTTGCCATCGGGGCCGGAGCTATCGAAAACCCGGTTGATGATGTTTCCGCCGGTCGGGCGGTTGTTGCGGTTCTTGTTGCCCCGCGACCGTGACTTGGATGATCTCATGAACGTGCTTTCGTTCAGTTGGAACTTTGCGCTTCAGGTGCCCGGCACGCTTTGGCGATACTGGCGTTCCTACGATTTATGGCGACTGATCGGGCGAGGCGGTAAAGCCTCTTGCTGCCGACCTCTTCGTGTAATCATGCATCTTTCTGAGGAGCAAGCGGAAATTGCCCGAAATCGCCGCGAACCTGTGAAAAAGGGCCGTGTGCGACCCTTTGGCCCCGTTTACGCAGGCATCCGCGCACTCACGACCCTTTCCCGGCCGTCGAGATCTTGGATCACGCGCAGGTCTTCAAAGCCGACAAAACGGAAGAGATTGCTTACCGCCGCCCCCTGTGTCGGGCCGATCTCGACCATCAGGCGCCCGCCCGGCCGCAGAAGCGGCGGGGCCGCCTCGGCGATCGACCGATAGGCCATGAGGCCATCGGCGCCATCAGTCAGAGCGCCATAAGGTTCCCAGTCGCGCACTTCGGGCGCGAGGCCCGACATTTCCGACAGGGCGATATAGGGAGGGTTCGAGACGATGAGATCAAACGGCCCTTCAATGCCATTGGCCCAATCGGCCTGCACAATCGACACGCGCCTGCCCAGCCCGAGAGCAACGGCATTGGCCCGCGCTACATCGCAGGCGGCGGGCGAGATATCGGTGCCCACCCCGATCGCCCCCGGTGTCTCGGCGAGAAGCGTCAGAAGGATGCAGCCCGATCCCGTGCCTAGATCGAGGACCTTGCCCGCGTGTTCCTGCAAGGCCTCTTCGATCAGGATCTCGGTTTCGGGGCGTGGATCGAGCACATCGGCGCTTACCGCAAACTCACGCCCATAAAACTCGCGCCGCCCAAGGATATGCGAGACCGGCTCGCGCATCAGGCGGCGATCGATGAAACCTTGAAAGCTGTTTTCTTCGGTCGGGGTCAGCGCCCGCGCGGATTCGAGCGTGAGCCTGTCGCGCGAAATGCCAAGCGCTTCGGCCATGAGCGCCCGCGCATCGCCAGCGGCGTTGGGGATTTCGGCGGCGACTAGCCAGCGCGTCGCAGCCACAAGGGCGGCCCGAACGCTCATGCCTCCATCTCGGCAAGGAGGGCTGCCTGATGATCGGCGATCAGCGCGTCGATCACCTCGTCAAGATCGCCCTGCATGATCTGGTCGAGCTTGTAGAGCGTGAGGTTGATCCGATGGTCGGTCATCCGGCCTTGTGGAAAGTTGTAGGTGCGGATGCGTTCCGAGCGGTCGCCGGTGCCAACCTGTGCCTTGCGATCAGCCGAGCGCTCGCCATGCAGACGCTGGCGTTCAAGATCGAACAGGCGGGTTTTCAGAACCTGCATCGCGATCTCGCGGTTGCGGTGCTGCGATTTCTCCGAACTGGTCACGATGATGCCGGTCGGCAGGTGGGTGATCCGCACGGCGGAATCGGTGGTGTTGACGTGCTGCCCGCCAGCACCCGACGAGCGCATCGTGTCGATACGGATGTCATTGGCTTCTATCTTGACGTCGACATCCTCGGCCTCGGGCAAAACCGCGACGGTCGCCGCCGAAGTATGGATGCGCCCGCCGCTTTCGGTCTCGGGCACCCGCTGAACGCGGTGCACGCCGGATTCAAACTTGAGACGGGCAAAGACCCCCTCGCCCGCCACTCGCGCGATCAATTCCTTGATCCCACCAAGCTCGGTCTGCTGTTCTTCGATGATCTCAAACTTCCAGCCGCGCGTCTCGCAATAGCGCTGATACATCCGCAAAAGGTCACCGGCGAAAAGCGCAGCCTCCTCGCCGCCGGTGCCGGGGCGGATCTCGACGATGGCGGCGCGGGAATCGGCGGCGTCTTTCGGCAGAAGGGCAAGGCGCACCTCATGCTCGGCCCCTTCCAGCGCCTCGCGCAGCTCGGGCAGCTCGTCCTCGGCCAGCGCGCGCATCTCGGGGTCTTTCAGCATCGCCTCGGCCTCGGCAATGTCCGAGACGATACGGCGATAGCCAATGATCGTCTCGACCACGGTGCGCAGCTCGGCATATTCGCGCGACAGGGTGGCGATCTCGGCCCCCGAGAGGCCGGTCGACATCTTCGCTTCGAGAAATTCGAAACGGGCGAGGATTTGGTCGAGTTTGTCTGCAGCTACCATGCGCTTGCCTTCCCCTATCGCCGCTTGGGCGTCAAGGGGTCGGAATACCTGCGGCCGCCAGCCAAGCCTCGATACGGGCGCGATTGACCCCCATATCCCCCTGACCAAAGCGGGCGCGGCCATAGATGGTCAGTTTGCCGTCCAACAGGCGGATCGTAGTGTAATCGGGAAAGCCCCACAGGCGGGTGCGGGTGATGAAGGTGATCATCCCCGCCTGCGCCGAGCCGGCAAGGCCTGTGGTGCGTCGCGTGGTTTCGGCGATCTGAATCAAACGTTCCAGAATCGCCCGATCCCCTTCCCTGACAGCGACAAAGGAATTGAGCCCCGCGCTATCGCCTACCGGCAGATCGGGCGGCGCCTTGTGCCAGCGCGCTGGATCGGAAGGCGCAAGGCGCACATAGAGCGCGAAGGCCGCAATAAAGGCCGCAAGGCCAAGGATCGCAGCGCGAACAATCACCGGACCGGAACTCCGGGCAGGATGCAGAGCATCTCGTAAAGAAGATTGGCCGCCGTTAGCGCCGTGTTGCCCGAGGTGTCGTAAGGCGGCGAGACCTCGACGAGATCGCAGCCGACGATATTTAGGCCCCGAAGGCCGCGGATCAGCTGCACCGCTTGCGGCGTGGTCAGGCCGCAGATCTCGGGCGTGCCGGTTCCGGGGGCATAGGCGGGATCGAGGCTGTCGATATCATAGGTGATATAGACCGGCGTCCCGCCGATCTGGGCCTTCACCTGCTCCGCGAGCGGCCCGAGCGGCTTTTGCCAGATTTCCTCGGCCTGCACGACGTTAAAGCCCCAGCCCCGCGCCTCGTTGAAATCCTCGGCAGTATACCCGGTTCCCCGAAGGCCGATTTGCCAGACTTTCGAAGGGTTTATCAGGCCTTCTTCATAGGCACGACGAAACGGTGTGCCGTGGGCGATGGCCTCACCGAACATATGTTCGTTTATGTCCCCGTGGGCATCGACATGGACGAGCGCCACGGGTCCGTGCTTCTTCGCAATGGCCCGCAGGATCGGCAATGTCAGCGTGTGATCGCCGCCCATCGTCATCGGCAGCGCGCCGGACTTAAGGATCGCGTCGTAAGCTTTTGTAATCCTAAGAACACTATCCTTGAGATCAAAGGTATTGATCGCCACATCGCCGATATCGGCACATTGCAGCCCGTCAAAGGGCGCGGCCCCCGTCCCCATGTTATAGGGCCGCAGCATGGCGCTTTCGGCGCGGATCGCCTTGGGGCCGAAACGCGTGCCGGAACGCCAAGAGGCGCCGATATCCATCGGCACCCCGACGAAGGCCACATCAAGCCCCTCGGCATTTGCCGCCGCGGGCAGCCGCATGAAGGTATTGGGGCCGCCAAAGCGCGGCATTTCATTTCCCCCAAGCGGCTGGTTCGGCATCAGCGTCCCTTTCGGTTCCAACAGTAGAGCGTCATCAGCTCTGTCGCCACATGGGCGCCGGCGATGGCGGTCGCCCCAGTCGTGTCATAGGGCGGCGACACTTCGACGATATCCCCACCCACAAGGTTGATGCCAGCAAGATCGCGCAGCATCGCCGCCGCCTGCCAGCTTGTCAGACCACCCCAAACCGGCGTGCCTGTTCCCGGCGCGAAGGCCGGATCGAGCGCGTCGATATCGAAGGTGATGTAGGTGGGGTTCATGCCCACCTTGGCTTTCGCCTGTTCAACCACCCATGCGGTGCCCTTTTCATGGACAGTGCGGGCGTCGATATACTCCATCCCGCGGTAATCGTCGCATTCCGTGCGGATGCCGATCTGGATCGAACGGGCGGGATCGACAAGCCCGAGCTTGACCGCTTTGTACATGAACGTCCCGTGGTCGATACGGCTCATGTCATCGTCGGCCCAAAGGTCGGAGTGCGCGTCGAAATGGATCACCGACATCGGCCCATATTTCTCGGCATAGGCTTTGAGGATCGGCAGGGTGATGAAGTGATCGCCGCCGAGCGTGACGGTGCCAACGTTTGCCGCGAGGATCGTGCGGATGTGGTCGGTCACGAGGTCTGGGAAGCTCGGCGTATAGGCATAGTCAAAGGCCACATCGCCATAGTCGATCACCGAAAACTCGCCCAAAGGGTCAAAGCCCTGCCAGCCATAGGGCGGATCATAGGGCTGAAGCGTCGATGCCTCGCGGATCGCGCGGGGGCCAAAACGGGTGCCAGTGCGGTGCGTCACCGCCTGATCAAACGGCAAGCCGGTGATGGCAAGGTCGGCGCCGGAAAGTTCTTTGGTATAGGAGCGCCGCAGGAACGAGGTTGCGCCGCCAAAGGCGTTTTCAAAGGCAAGGCCGCGCCGGGCCTCGCGGGTGAAAGCAAGATCGACCTGCTTTTTCGCGTCTTCAAGAGCCATGTATGGAACTCCGGTCAAAAGAGGCGCGTCGTTTCGTCGGCGGAGACGCGCGTCATCCGGCCCGCCTAATCTGACGCGGGCGGGCGGGGAGTCAAGAATTTTTGATCAAAAGACTAGCGCAGCGGCTGCGCTGTCTCGACCAGTTTGGCGAAGAAGGAAGCGCCGACTGCGGCAATCTCGTCGTCGAAGTTATAGGCCGGATGGTGCAGGCCCGCCGTATCGCCATTGCCGATGAACAGATAGGAGCCGGGCCGCTTTTCAAGGAAATAGGAGAAATCCTCGGCCCCCATTTCAGAGTTTCCCTCTTCCGTCACGGCATCATCGCCCGAAATCGCGCGGGCAACATTGGCGGCAAAGGTGGTCTTGTCAGGATCGTTGATTGTCGCCGGATAGCCGACCACATAATCAAGCTTGGCCTGAACCCCAAAGCTCAAGGAATGGCCTTCGACAATCTCGGTCAGTCGTTTGCGGACCATCGCCTGCACCTTCTTGTCAAAGGTGCGGATCGTGCCATTGATGAAAGCGGTATCGGGGATGATGTTGTCGACAGTGCCTGCATGGAACTGCGTGACCGAGACGACAAGCTCGTCGAGCGGATTGTGGTTGCGGCTGACGATCGTCTGGATCGCCTGCACCATGTTCACGCCCGCCGCCAAAGGATCGACCGTCTCATGCGGATAGGCGCCGTGGCCGCCCTTGCCTTGGATGTTGATGGTGAAAGTATCGACAGCGGCCATGATCGGCCCCGGCATCGTATAGAAATGCCCCTTGGGCGTGCCGGGGGCATTGTGGAGCGCGTAAAGCTCTTTGATGTCAAAGCGGTCGAGCACGCCTTCCTGCACCATGACCTCGGCGCCGCCGCCGGTTTCTTCGGCCGGTTGGAAGATCAGCGCCACGCGCCCTTTGAAATTGCGGGTCTCGGCCAGATAGCGGGCCGCGCCCAGAAGCATCGTCGTATGCCCGTCGTGGCCGCAGGCGTGCATCTTGCCCACATTTTCAGACGCATAGTCGAGGCCGGTAATCTCGGTCAGCGGCAGGGCATCCATATCGGCGCGCAGGCCGATGGTCGGGCCGTCGCCCTGCCCTTCAATGATCGCCACCACGCCCGATGTGGCGATGCCGGTGTGAATCTCGGTGATGCCAAACTCCCTCAGCCGCTCGACCACATAGGCCGCCGTCTTTTCGCAATGCATCCCGAGTTCGGGGGTGCGGTGGATATGCTGGCGCCATGTCTTCATGTCGTCGGCATAGGCAGCAATTCGATTGATGACGGGCACGGCTGGACTCTCGGCTTGGGGTGAATACCTTGCGAAGAGAACCTGAAAGAAAGCCGTTTCGCAATGGATCAAACAACATCCGACGCCCTCATTCACGATCAAAGCGCCGGAATCGAGCGGCTCATCGAGATCATGCGCCGCCTGCGCGATCCGCAGACGGGCTGCCCTTGGGATATCGAACAGGATTTCTCGACCATCGCCCCTTACACGATCGAAGAAGCCTATGAGGTTGCAGACGCGATAGAACGCGGGGCCTTTGGCGAGCTGAAGGGCGAGCTTGGCGATCTTCTTCTCCAGTCGGTCTATCACGCTCAGATGGCCGGCGAGGCGGGGCATTTCAGCTTTGCCGATGTGGTGCGCACGGTGTCCGACAAGATGGTGGCGCGGCACCCGCACGTTTTTGGCAATGAGAGCCGCGAGAAATCGGCCGAGCAGCAGACCAAGGATTGGGAGCGGATCAAGGCCGCCGAGCGCGCCGAGGCTGGCCAGACCGGCCCCGCCCGCACCCTCGACGGTGTGGCGCTTGGCCTGCCGGCGCTGATGCGGGCGGTGAAGCTGCAAAAGCGTGCGGCGCGGGTCGGGTTTGACTGGCCTTCGACGGACGAAGTGCTCGCCAAGCTCGTTGAGGAAGCGGGCGAGCTGACCGAAGCGCGCGCCAACCTTTCAGACGATGAGGTCGAGGAGGAATTCGGCGATCTTCTTTTTGTTGTCGCCAACCTCGCCCGTCATTTCGGCGTCGATCCCGAAGCGGCCCTACGCCGCGCCAACACCAAGTTCACCCGTCGCTTCGCCGCCATCGAAGACGCGCTGGCGGCGCGGGGCAAAACGCCGGCCCAAAGCGACCTGGCCGAGATGGACGCCCTGTGGGACGCGGCGAAAGCGGCAGAAACGGCGAAAAAGATATCCGACTAAAAAATTCAGGTATTGACCTGAGTAAAAGACTCGGGTTTATCGGAGCCATCGAAACCACGGAGCCCGAGATGAAAACTCGCACCCTTCTTGCCACCTTTCTCGCAACATCGACCGCCCTTCCCGCGCTGGCCGAAGTCAATATCTACACGACCCGCCAGCCCGAGCTGATCGAGCCGGTGATGGATGCCTTCACCGAAGCGACCGGGATCGACGTCAATCTCGCCTATGTCTCGGAAGGCGTCGTCGAGCGGCTCAAGGCCGAGGGTCGCCGTTCGCCTGCCGATCTGGTGATGACCGTCGATGTGGCGAGCCTGCAGCAGATCGTCGAAGCCGAAGTGCTCCAGCCGGTCGAGGACGAGGTGCTTACCGCCGCGATCCCCGCCCACCTGCGCAGCCCCGACAATCTGTGGTTTGGCCTCACCACCCGCGCCCGCGTGGTCTATGCCAGCAAGGATCGCGTGGCCGATGGCGAGCTTGCGACCTATGAGGATCTGGCCGACCCCAAATGGCAGGGCCGCATCTGTACCCGCTCGGGGCTTCATCCCTATAACCTCGCCCTCGCGGCGGCGATGGTCGCTCACCACGGCGAAGACGC
>Ga0181556_1003865_pt1 | contig 12566 bp, 11 predicted proteins | sample 011ome_14_FD_148651 | JGI IMG/M metagenome (GOLD analysis project Ga0181556, IMG submission 148651) | Coastal salt marsh microbial communities from the Groves Creek Marsh, Skidaway Island, Georgia - 011505AT metaG (spades assembly) | ecosystem: Environmental > Aquatic > Marine > Intertidal zone... | reverse complement strand
GAGGCCGGACTCGTCCTGGCCGATCGACTGCAGGAGCTCGAGCGCCTCGTCGTGATCGAGTCCGACGAGCTCGGACTCGATCTTGGCGTCGAGGAAGACCACCTCGGCCGGGGCGAGGAGGTCACGCATCTTCTGCCGGAACGACGGATCCGACAGCTGCGACTCATCGGCGTTCACGACGTACAGGAAGGGCTTGGCCGTGAGCAGGAAGAGCTCGCGGATCGGCGTCGCATCGAGACCGGAGGCGAAGATCGTCTTCCCCTCATTGAGGACCTCCTGGGCCTTCTCCGCCGTGGCGAGGACCTCGACGCGGTCCTTGCTGAGGCGCGCTTCCTTCTGCAGGCGCGGGATCGCCTTCTCGAGGGTCTGCATGTCCGCGAGGATGAGCTCGGTGTTGATGGTCGCGAGATCCTCCGCCGGATCCACGCGGCCCTCGACGTGCACGACGTCGTCATCCTCGAAGGCGCGCAGCACCTGGCAGATGGCATCGGACTCGCGGATGTTCGCGAGGAACTGGTTGCCCAGCCCCGCGCCCTCGCTCGCGCCCTTGACGATCCCGGCGATGTCGACGAAGGTCACCGTCGCCGGGAGGATCCGCTCGGAGCCGAAGATCTGCGCGAGTACGGCGAGACGCGGGTCGGGCACCTCGACGACACCGGTGTTGGGCTCGATGGTGGCGAAGGGGTAGTTGGCCGCGAGTACGTCGTTCTCCGTGAGGGCATTGAAGAGCGTGGACTTGCCGACGTTGGGGAGTCCGACGATGCCGATAGTGAGCGCCATAGTGCGGCCGATCCTATGAGTCCGCTCACCGGTGACGAGGCTCGGGCTCTGAGGGCCGAGCGGCATCGAGTGCCGCGATGAACAGCGCCGGTTCGGGGCGCACCCTGTAGTCGTCGGTCTGGTCGCTGAAGACGACGGTGCCAGATTCGTCGATGACGATGACGGTGGGGAACACCGTGTCAGCTTCGTAACCGAGTTGGGTCACGCCCGGCGGAACGCCCCCCTCGTGGAGGATTCCGAGGGATCTCGCCGCGGAGGCGCCGAGGTCAGTCAGGTAGCGAAACGCCACGTCGAACCTCTCAGCGAGTGCGCGGGTCTCATCCAATGATTGCGGCGAGATCAGGGCGACCTCGACGCCTCTGTCAGCCAACGCCTGGTACTGCCCGGCGAGTTCGCGCACCTGAGCCACGCACAGGGGACACCAGTTGCCGCGGATGAACAGGAACGCCGTGGGCTTGCCCAAGAAGGACTCCGAACTCACTACCGTTCCGTCGATATCGATAACGTCGAAATGCGGCAACCGGGCGCCCACCTCCAGGCTGGCCTGCCGCTGCCGGTCGAGCCGCGAGTACCACCGCGCATAGAACTGGGTACTCACCAGTCCGAGGATCGCGATCACGGCCGGCCAGCCCATTCCGGCGAGGAATGACGCCCCGACTGCCACCACCGTCGCCACCGAGGCAATCGCGGTCGTCACGGTGAGATTGCGTGACGTCCGACCCTTTCGGAGCGCGTAGAAGCCGACGAGTTGAAAGGGCAGAGCTGCGGCAGCCGCCGCAGCCCCGAGCCACGCGAGCGAGCGCAGTCCAACCCCACCCGTCACTGCCATTCCTGTCGCTCCAGCGGCCGCGAGCAGGTCGAAGCCGACGATGGGCACGATCGACCAACGCTTCACGATGCGGCGCTTTCGCGATGGGGTCATGGGGATTCTCCTTGAGATGGGGCCGGCGCCACCACGGCGATTGCCGAGCGGAGCAACTCGTGGAGGTGGTCAGCGCTCTTGCCACTGCGACTTATCACGATGGCGCCCTGCAGCAGGGTGGAGAGATGATCCGCAGCCGCTTCAGTGTCGATCTCGGCATCGATCTCGCCTGCCTCTGCCGCAGCCCGCAGGAGAACCGCGATGGAGTCTCGTACGCCGGTGAGCGCTGCACCGACCTGCTCGCTGGCTTGCTTGTCGTGTGCGGCAAGTTCGGTAGCGGTATTCACCACCAGGCATCCCGGGCGATCACCCGTGAAGGACTCGACGTTGCCCAATGCAGCCTCGAGTCGTGCGGTGAGGAGATTCTCCAACCGTGTCATCGGCGAACCCGTCGAGGACAGCGCCGGAAACACATCCGTTTCAGCGACGCGTTGGACATACAACGCGAACGCCGCGTCGAACGCTGCTCGCTTGTCACCGAACGTCCGGTAGAAGCTGCCCCGATGCATGCCGCTCGCCTCGAGCAGATCGTCCAGCGACGTCGAGTGGAACCCGGTCCTCCAGAACTGGATCATGATCCGCTCCAGGGCGGTGTCACGATCCACGATCGGCGGTCGACCCACGTGCTCACACTCCTTCGGCTCACCTCAACCTAGCCGTTTGATACCGATCGGTCAAATACTCATCGGGACGGGTTAACGGGACGGCTTAAGTCGGATACCAAGGGGTCGAAGCGATCGAAGGGACGAGCACAGCCACTACCTGTCCACGTCATGTGGAGCACCACTCCCGGGCTGCTCGGTCGACGTCGACTCGTTGATGCTCCTATTGATGTCAAGGGTTCATGAGGCTGCTTCTTGGTCGTGGAGCCAGTGGCGGTAGCGGTGGGCGAGGTCGGGGTTGTGGTTGGTTCCGCGTTCCATGCGGGAGATCTCGATGATGGAGGATCCGAGTGCGGTGGCCACTAGGCGCATGGGCTGGCGGATGGCCTTGCGTCTGGCCCTGAGGTCGTCGGTGCGGACGGCGGGCTTGGGGTTGACCAGGTGGGAGTAGATCTCGCGGGCGACGTATCGCTTGAGGCAGCGGATGATGGATCGGCGGGGCATGCCCTGAGCGGTGCGCTTGGCGAGGTAGTCGCGGGTCGGCTCATGGCCGGTGCTCATGCGCACCAGCACGATCCGATGCAGGGCGCTGTTGGCGCGCCGATCGCCTCCCCGATTCAAGCGCATGGCCGTGGTCTTGCCGCTGGAAGCCGGGACGGGGCTGGCTCCGCATAGGGCAGCGAAGGCCGCGTCACTGGCCAGGCGGTCGGGGTTATCCCCAGCAGCGATCAACAGTTGGGCGGCGGTGACCGGGCCGACTCCGTGGACTTGGCGCAGCCCGGGATTGGCCTGGGTGGTGAGTTGCTCGAGCTGGGCGGTGACCTCGCGCAGATCCTGGTCCAGGGCCAAGTACTGGCGGGCCAGGGTGCGCAGGGTCAACCGTGTCGCGGTCGCAACGTCGCTGGAGTCCTTGCCCGGGCGCAGGCGAGCGGCCTTGCTGGCGCGGCGCTTGCCAGCCAACCCGGTCAGTTCGATGCGGATCGCCTCCGGTGCGGTCACGCTCAACGCCCGCAGCCTTCCGTCCAGTCGCTGCAGGGCCTGCTGCGTGGAGGTGTGAGCCACCAACAGGACCCGGATCGCCTCGACGATGCCGTCGTGGCCCTTGGGGACCGCCCGGGCCTGACCGGCAAGGGCTGCCCGCGCGGCCGCCTCCGCATCGACGATGTCGGACTTGCCCTTGGCGCGGCGGGTCTGCCGGTTGGGCCGGTTGACCTCCACGACCTCGTGGCCGGCTTGTTGCAGCACCCGCTGCAAGGACAGCCCGTAGGTGCCGGTGCCTTCGACCCCGACCTTCTGCACCTGTCCGTGCCGAGCGAGCCACCGCTCCAGCCCTCGCAGACCCAGCGGTGTGGTGGGAAACGACTTGCAGCCCAGCAGCGTCCCGACGTCATCGATCACCGCCGCGACATGAATGTCTTCATGGGTGTCCACGCCGCCATAGACGGCCCTCGCTTGATACTTCATCCTGGTCCTGCCCCTCATTGGCCAATCGGTGGGTGGGTGCCAACCGGCCAGGGCACCGGACAAGACAGACATGGTGCTTCGCAAGGCTCCTATGAAGTCACGGGCCCTGGTCGGATGGCGTCGCCGGGAGCACACCCCACCTGGCCGGCAGATCAATGTCAGGGCACCCATCGGGGCCAGTCAGACCCAGAGCCAGACCAGGCCGAGCATCACTCCCGGCGACATTGTCATCGTGTCTGTCAGACCCCCCACCTAGCGTGGAGTTATGGCCGACGGATGGCGGGACGCGAGCACCCCGACAGGGCGTGCCTGGGAGGGCCTGCAGCCCGGCCCCGAGTTGTCACGCGCACTCGCCGATGTCGATCCCGCGTCCCTCGACCCCGGTGAGCGCGTGAGCTACCTCGCAGCCTCGGAGCGCCTTGCTGGATGGGCGTACGTCGTCCAGGCACGGGCACTGGTCGCCGTGTCTGATGCGGTCCATGAGGCCACCGAGGGTGCGCGCGGGAGCGTGAGCATGCGGCAGTCCTGGGTGGCCGACGAGATCGCGGCTGCGCTTCACATCGCCCCGCGCACCGCGACCGTGCGCGTCAACGCCGCATCGGCCGTGGTGCGCGACTGGCCGCTCCTGGGCGCGCGCGTCGCGAGCGGACAACTGACCTTCGCCCAGGCCCGCGAGATCTACGAGGGCGTAGGCGTCCTATCCGGGACTCTCAACGACGCGGGTGAGGACCTATCCGAGGTGGCGGTGCGGACGCTCGTGCGAGTGGCGGGCGACCTGCCTCCCGCACGGCTGCGCGAGCGCGTCGCCCGGGTCGTCGCGTCACTCGATCCCGGCGCGGCCGCGCGACGCCGCAAGGACGCCGAGCGGGATAGGACGGATGTGAGCGTCTGGGCCGAGGCCGACGGCATCGCTTGCCTCGCGGCGCGCGGCCCGTCGATCGACGCCGTGGCGGTGCATTCACTCATCGACGCCCGCGCGCGTGACATGCGCGCCACCGGGCGCGCTATAGGCGATGAGCGCACGCTCGGTCAGTGGCGTCACGCCGCACTCCTTGCCGCGTTTGGTCTCGCACCGGTGACATCTGTCCCGCTCTCTCCCGAGGCCTCGCCCGCAGTTGTTGTCGATCCGGCCCGCGGTGACGATCCGACAAGCCGGGTCGACCTCGCACGCGACGTCGACCCGGCACTCGAGCCCCCGCGAGTCGAAGTACGCGTCACCGTCCCTCTCTCGACTCTCCTCGGACTGACGGACTCCCCCGGCGAGCTCGATGGCTTCGGACCGATCGATCCCGAGCTCGCGCGGGCGCTCGCAGCCGATGCCGACTGGGTCCGTTGGGTCACCGACCCCGTGGGCGACTACCTCATCGACTCCGGCAGCCGGCGCTTCCCGGGTGCGCGGCTCGCCCGCTTCCTGCGCGAGCGAGAGACCCGCTGCAAGCACCCCTCCTGCGGCGTCCGTTCGCGCCATTGCGACGCCGATCACCTCCCGGCCTACGCGGAGGGCGGCCGCACCGCTGCCGCCACGATGTCCCCGACCTGCCCCCGGCACAACCGGGGCCGCGATGCCTCGCGCTGGCGGGTGGAGGAGGACAGTCCTACCCACCCCAGCGGCCCACCCGATCCCACATGGGTGAGTCCCCTGGGGCGCCGCTACTGGACGTCCCTGCCGAATGCGCTCCTCCATGACCACATCCCCCTGCGGACATAGGGATCCCCAGCACCTGGCATAGCCCGGACGACCGCGCCGGTCGGGCTCGATGTCGGACTCCCCTGCGACCGTAGGTCGCATGACCGCATCGACCCCTGTCCTCATCGCCCTGCTCACCGGGCTGGTGACCTGCCTCCTCATCATCGGCGTGCTGCTCGGCAGGCACCTCACCGCGCGGCAGTCGCGGCCCAGCGCGGAGCGACAGGCACCCGAGCTCGAAAGCGTCGCGGATGCACTCGACCGACTCGGTCGAAGGTTGGAGGAGGCCGAGGCACTACGCCGAAGCGACCAGGCCGGCCTGCGCACCGAGATCGGCGAGCACCTGCGTCACGTGGAAGCGACCACCGCCGTCCTCCGACGGGAGACCGGCCAACTCGCTGCCGCGCTGGGTCGCGTCGACGTCCGCGGCAAGTGGGGCGAGGCTCAGTTGCGCCGACTCGTCGAGGCAGCGGGGCTGCTCGACCAAGTGCACTTCACCGAGCAGGACGTGCGCACCGGCGACGGCGGGGGCCAGCGACCCGATCTGGTCATCGACCTGGCGGGGGGTCGCCGCATGATCGTCGACGCCAAAGTGCCCCTCGCAGCATTGTTGGAGGCCGAGGCAAGTGAGGATCCCGCGATCCGCGCCGAGCTCTTCACCCGGCACGCGCGAGATGTGGCAGCGCATGCGGATCGCCTCGGAGCCAAGGAGTACTGGAGGCGCTATGACGACTCCGTGGACGCGGTCGTGATGTTCCTCCCCGCAGAGTCGATCCTCGGTATCGCGCTCCGCGAGGATCCGGCGCTGCTCGACCGCGCGTTCTCGCGCAACGTCATCCTCGCCACGCCCACCACGATGCTCGCGCTCATGCGCACCGTCGCCCACGTGTGGAGGCAGGAGGCGATCGCCGACAACGCCCGCGAGATCCATCGACTCGGACGTGAGCTCCACGAGCGGCTGGGCACCCTGGTCGACCACGTGCGCAAGACCGGCGCGTCCCTGGACGCGGCCGTGGGCCACTACAACCGCATGGTCGGATCCCTGGACGGCCGTGTCCTCGTCTCGGCGCGCCGATTGGCCGAGCACGGGATGGGCGATGGCTCACTGCCCGAGGTCGTCCCCCTGACCCAGCGCGTCCGCGAGCCGGCCGAGTTCGCCCGGGGAGACGTGGTCGGCCACGAGGACCACGTCGACGACGCGTTCGCCGTCCGTCCGTGATCGACGCGACGCTGCCGTAGCCTTGGGCGCTGTGAGCGAGACATCGGCGGGTACCGGCCGACTCTTCCGCTCCCTCCGCGCGGAGGGTGGCGCCGCCGATGCGGCGATTCCCGCGCTGTCCCTGGACGAGGCAGTGGGCTTGCGGACCGTGACGCTGGGTGCGGGTGCGGACTCCCCGGCTGTCGTGCCGGCACCAACTGCTCCCGTCGAAGCAGTCGCCATCGCCTCTGCCGTCGCTCCGGTCGTCGCCCCTGTCGTCGTGCCCGCCTCCGTGGAGACACCCGGCCTGGAGTACGCCGAGGTCGCCCCACGCCTCGACGCCCATGACGATGCCGTTCCGGGCGCAGACGTCGCCGCCGCCAGCGTCGCGGATGGTGCGGCAGCAGCGAAGGCCGGCAGCGGGCGCGGCGCCCATGCAGCGCCGGGCGTGCGCGCCGCGGGTGTGTGGCTCGTCGTCCTCGGCGTGACCGTCGTGATGGGTTTCGCGGACGCACTCGTCATGGGACGGACTCAGCTCGGCTGGCTCACCGGGGTCTCCCTGCTCGCGGCAAGCATCTACGGAGCCCTGGTCGTGCGCCGAGAGGATGCCTTCGTCGCGGTCGTGGCGCCCCCGCTGGCGTTCTTCCTCGCCACGATCACCGCGGGTCAGCTGACGTTGCCGCCCACCGGGGATCTCCTCGTGCGCGAGGCATTCATGATCGTCACCACTCTGGGCGCCAACGCCATCTGGATCTTCGGATCGACGATCGTCGCGCTCGTCATCGTGCTGATCCGCCGACGACGTGCGGCAAGCGCTACGCCGAGCCCGCAGCCTTGAGATCGCGCCGCAGCTCTGCCGGCAGCGCGAAGACCAGGTGCTCCTCAGCGGCCGTGACCTCTTCGACGTCGCCAAATCCGCGCTCTGCGAGCCAGGCGAGCACACCGTCGACCAGCACCTCCGGCACGGAGGCACCCGATGTGAGCCCGACTGTCGCGACACCCTGCAGCCACGCTTCGTCGAGTTCGTCGACGCCGTCGACCCGATAGGCCTGCGAAGCGCCGGACTCCAGGCCGACCTCGACGAGGCGCACGCTGTTGGAGGAGTTGCCCGAGCCCACCACGATGAGAAGGTCGCAGTTCTCCGCGATCTGCTTCACCGCGGCCTGACGGTTCTGGGTCGCGTAGCAGATGTCATCGCTCGGCGGGCTCTGCAGATTGGGGAAGCGCTCGCGCAGCCGGTCGACGGTCTCGAGCGTCTCGTCGACCGACAGCGTCGTCTGCGACAGCCACACGAGCGGACGCTCGGGATCGACGGTGACCTCGTCGGCATCGGCAGGAGACTCGACGAGGGTCATGGCCTCGGGCGCCTCACCCATCGTGCCCACGACCTCCTCGTGACCCTCGTGGCCGATGAGCAGGATCTGCATTCCCTCGGCGGCGAAGCGCTTGGCCTCGGAGTGAACCTTGGTCACCAGGGGGCACGTCGCATCGATCGTCTTCAGACCGCGCTCGCCGGCCTCGGCATGGACCGACGGGGCAACCCCGTGAGCCGAGAAGACGACGGTCGAGCCCTCGGGCACCTCGTCGAGTTCCTCGACGAAGATCGCGCCGCGCTCCTCGAGGCGATGAACGACGTACTTGTTGTGCACGATCTGCTTGCGCACGTAGACGGGAGGGCCGTAGAGGTCGAGAGCCTTCTCCACCGTCACCACGGCGCGGTCGACGCCCGCGCAGTAGCCGCGCGGAGCTGCAAGGAGCACTTTGCCGGGCATATCGCCATCGTATGGTGCGTGGCCCCGTCCGGCATCCGTGGCCGTAGCCTGCCCCCATGGCGCTCGAGACCTCACCGGAGTCACCGGCCCCCGTGCGCACGGTCTCGCGCCTGCTCGCCGAGTGGATCGGCCGTCTTGGCGGCATCTGGATCGAGGGTCAGATCGCGCAGATCTCGCGACGACCCGGCATGCGCACGGTGTGGATCACCCTGCGCGACACCGACGCCGATATGTCGCTGAGCGTCGTCGCGGAGATCACGGTCGTCGACGTGGTGTCGCCACCGCTTGCGGAGGGGCAGCGCGTGGTCGTCTACGGCCGACCGGAGTTCTACGCCGGTCGAGGGTCGCTCCAGATCCGCGCACGCGAGATCCGCCCAGTCGGTCGAGGAGCGCTGCTCGAGGAGCTCGAGCGTCTGAGGGCGCTCTTCCAGGCCGAGGGGCTCTTCGCTCCTGAGCGCAAGCGACCACTCCCCTTCCTCCCGCGCCGCGTGGGCCTGATCTCGGGACGCGCCAGTGCGGCGCTGCGCGATGTCACGGTCAATGCACGACTGCGCTGGCCCGGAGTCGAATTCGAGATCCGCGAGGTCGCCGTCCAGGGCAGCGCGGCGGTGCCCGCCATCGTCGAGGCCCTCGCCGATCTCAACGCCCGCGCAGACGTGGACGTCATCGTCCTGGCCCGCGGAGGGGGCAGCGTGGAGGACCTCTTGCCCTTCAGCAACGAGCGCCTCATCCGCGCGGTGGTCGCCTCGCGCGCCCCTGTGGTGACGGCGATAGGGCATGAGCAGGACGTACCCCTGGTCGACCTCGTCGCCGATGTCCGGGCCTCCACCCCCACGGACGCGGCCAAGAGGGTCGTGCCCGACGTGTCGGAGGAGTGGGAGCGCATCGCCGTGCAGCGTCAGCGTGCCCGCCGTGTCGTCGAGCGACGGATCACCGCCGAGGCGCAGGAGGTGTCCCGTGCTCGCACCTCCGCGCGGCGCACGCTCCAGCGACGTATCGAGCACGGCATCGTCGACCTCGACCACCTGCGCGCGCGGCTGACCGCCCTCTCCCCTGCCTCGACCCTCGAGCGCGGGTACGCCGTCCTGCGCACGCGCGAGGGGGCCGTCGTGCGCGATCCCGCCATCCTGACGACCGGCGAACCCCTTGACGCGCGAGTCGCGCACGGCAGCTTCACCGTGCGCGTGGAGGACCTACCCTGATGCCCATGGCACGTGCGAAGGCAAGCGGATCCGGGGACGAAGCGTCTCCGGAGGTCCTCGGCTACGAGGAGGCGCGGGCCGCACTCGCCGAGACGGTCGCCGCCCTCGAGTCGGGTGACACGACGCTCGAGGAAGCCCTGGCGCTGTGGGAGCGGGGCGAGGACTACGCGCGCATCTGCGAGCAGTGGCTTGCCGGAGCGCAGGAGCGGCTCACGCAGGAGGCGTCGCCGGAGCCGACGTCTGCGCAAGAGTCGGCACCGCCGTCGGACTGAGCCTCTCCGCCAAGCCCTCCAGCGTGGGCCACGGCGCCGTACCCGACACCACGACTGTGACGCCCCCGTCCACGCGCACCAGCGCGCGCTGATCTGCCGAGTCGTAGCGCAACCAGCCCTGCCACTCCCCCGCCGGCCGGGCGACGCCCACCTGTCCGGCGACGTAGGACTCGTCATCCGTGGCCGACTGGCCGAGTTGGGCGTAGGCATCCTCAGGAGTGACGAAGCCGACATGCCACGCGGGGTCGGGCTCGGACGCGGGGGTGATCTCCCAGCGACCACTCGTGGGACGCCACATCGCGTCGAGGTCGGCCGGATAGAGCACGGGATAATCCGCCTGCGCTCGCGCCAGGGTGAGCTCGGACGTCGGATCGATGACGCGCACGGGGTCGGGGGTGGGGCGCCAGGTGATGAGCATGATGACCGCGATGGCTGCCAGCACGACGACGAGCGACAGGACCATGTCGCGCACCGTCTGCCGCAGCCGGGCATTGGGCTGACCCGTGGGGCGCAACTCACCCGGTGCCACGGGCGCGGCGCTGCGATCGGGCTGAGCCGGCTCGCCCGTTTCGGGCGGAGTAGCCGCATCGCTGGACATGTGACCATCGTCCCTGATCACGCGGAGACCCACACCTCGGCCGCCCCCCGTGAGAGAGTCAGGCATGCGCGTCACGGAGGCACCCGACCGCAACCTCGCCCTCGAGCTCGTCCGCGTGACCGAGGCCGCCGCCATGGCCGCGGCACGCTGGGTCGGGCGCGGAGACAAGAACGGCGCCGACGGTGCTGCCGTCAATGCGATGCGTCAGCTCATCGGCAGCGTCTCCATGGAGGGCATCGTCGTCATCGGCGAGGGCGAGAAGGACGACGCCCCGATGCTCTTCAACGGCGAGCGCGTGGGCGACGGCACGGGACCCCAAGTCGATGTCGCCGTCGATCCCATCGACGGCACGACCCTGTGCGCCAAGGGCATGTCCAATGCCATCTCCGTGCTCGCCGTCGCCGAGCGCGGATCGATGTACGACCCCAGCGCGGTCTTCTACATGCGCAAACTCGTGACCGGTCCCGAGGCGGCCGACGTCGTCGACATCACCGCCCCGTGCGGTGACAACCTCCATCGCGTCGCCAAGGCCAAGGGCATGTCGGTCGGCGATCTCACCGTGTGCATCCTGGACCGCCCGCGCCACGACGAGCTTGTCCGCGAGGTGCGTGAGGCAGGCGCCCGCATCAAGTTCATCTCCGACGGCGATGTCGCGGGCGCGATCATGGCGATGCGCCGGGGTACCGGCGTGGATCTCCTCATGGGCATCGGCGGTACGCCGGAGGGCATCATCACGGCCTGCGCCGTGAAGTGCCTCGGCGGCGTGATCCAGGGCCAGTTGTGGCCGCGCGACGATGAGGAGCGGGCCAGGGCGATCGCCGCGGGACACGATCTCGACCGGGTGCTCACCACCGAGGATCTCGTCACCGGCGACAACGTCTTCTTTTGCGCCACCGGCATCACGGACGGCGAGCTGCTCCGCGGTGTCCACTACGCCGCCCACGGCGTCCAGACGCACTCGATCGTCATGCGCAGCAAGAGCGGCACCATCCGCGAGGTGGCCAGCGAGCATCGGCTCGACAAGCTGGGGCAGTACGCCGTCGTCGACTTCAGCAGCGCGGACTGATCCGGGCCCGTCCAGCGTCGACTAGCCGAGCGACGCGTCGACCTCGGCGCGTGTGGGCGGTTGCGCACCCTCGCGCGAGCAGGTGATCGCTGCGGCCGCCGCGGCGCGATCCAAGATCATCGCGATGTCGGTATCCGACAGGGTGGCGATGTCCCCGCCGGTCCCGAGCGCCCCGAGATCGCCGAGTCCCACGAGCAGGGCCGCGCTCACGGTGTCGCCCGCGCCCACCGTGTCGGCCACGGCGACGGGACGCCCAGGCACCTCCACCATGTCCCTGCCCGGGCGCCACGCAGCCAGTCCCCGCGGGCCGCGCGTGAGGACGACGAGTCCAGGGCCTGACTCGACCCAGCGCGCGCACACTGCCTCCGCGGACTCCTCCGGATAGAGGAAGGCAAGGTCCTCATCGCTTACCTTGACGACGTCCGACAGTCGCACGAAGTCCTCGACGCGCTCGCGCATCACCTCGCGCGGGACCGTCCCCGGCCGGGCATTGGGGTCGTAGCTCAGGGTGAGGTCGCCCGCATCGCGTGCCGCGCGCCAGGCATCGAGCACCGCGTCGGCCCCGGGGCCGAGCCAGCTCACCAGCGAGCCCGTGTGCCAGGCGGTGGCGCCAGCCGCGCGAGCGGCGGACAGCGCCTCGCCGAGGTCAGCCTCATCCCAGAGCAGGTCGGGGCTGCCCTGGTAGTAGAAGTAGTAGCTGACTGAGCCATTCTCCTGCCGCGTGCACACGGCGAGCAGGCTGGGACCGCTGCGCCGCAGCAGGGCGGCCGTCGACAGGCCGTTGTCGGAGACGGCGCGGTCGAGGAGCGCGGTGAGGCCGTCGTCCCCCGTGCGGCCCAGGAGGACGGGCTCGCCCCCGAGTCGGCGTACGCCGAGCGCGACATTGGCGGGAGACCCACCGGCCACGGCGCGGTAGGCCTGGGGATCGTCGCCGGGGACGAAGTCGACGATGCGCTCGCCGAGCACCGCGATCACGGGGGGATTCACGGCGCCGAACCTACCG
>Ga0181556_1003858_pt1 | contig 12586 bp, 11 predicted proteins | sample 011ome_14_FD_148651 | JGI IMG/M metagenome (GOLD analysis project Ga0181556, IMG submission 148651) | Coastal salt marsh microbial communities from the Groves Creek Marsh, Skidaway Island, Georgia - 011505AT metaG (spades assembly) | ecosystem: Environmental > Aquatic > Marine > Intertidal zone... | reverse complement strand
CTGCCAGACTTGGGTGTCGTAAACCTCGTCAGAGATGAGCCAGAGATCATGGGTGATACAGGTTTTTGCGATGGCCTGCCAAGTGGCGCGATCATAAACCACCCCGGTTGGATTGTTGGGCGAATTGACCAGCAAAGACCGCGCGCCCTTGGCCGCGGCCTCAAGATCGGCCGTGCGAGGCTGGAAGTCATGCGCCGGATCGCAGGGGATTGCACGATCCAAAGCGCCAGTGCCGCGGAGCGTACCGGGGTAGGTGGCATAATAGGGATCGCAATAGAGCGCGACATCACCGGGGTTCAGCACAGCCATATGGGCGGCAAAAAGTGCCGATTGCCCGCCGGGTGTGATCAAAATACTTTCAACGGTTGTGGGAACGCCAGTCTGCGCCTCAATGCGGCGGGCCACGGCCGCGCGTAGACCCTCGGTGCCCGGCACAGCAGCATAGCCGGTGTGACCGCCCCTTGCGGACCGGCCCATTGCGGCCAAAATATCCATATGGGTGCGAATGTCATGCTCCCCGATGGTCAACTCAATGATCGGATGGCCTTGTTTTTTCAAAGCGCGCGCCTTGTAAAAAACATCCCAGCCATCGGATCCATCGCCGGTTAGGGCGGTCATGCGGTGTGCGAGTTCCATCCCGAGACTTGGCCTGAAGCCGATAGATTCGTCAAATTGGTTTTGAGCAATTGAAACACGGGGTTCACGGCGATATAGAGGCCCTATGATTTGGCGTTGTTGACATATTATGACTGCCGCGGCGACGCGCGCCTTTTTTGGCGGCCCGCCACTTTACTTTCCGTGCCTTCCGTAACTTTAGGACATGCCCGATGATGCAAATCAAGCTGCACAATAGCAAAACCCGCCGCAAAGAACCTTTGATGCCCTTAGATCCGAAGAATATACGCATGTATGTCTGCGGGCCAACGGTCTATGATCGCGCACATTTGGGCAACGCCCGTGCGGTTGTCGTGTTTGACAGCCTGTTTCGCTTGCTGCGTGAGGTTTATGGCGCCGAGCATGTCACCTATGCGCGCAATTTCACCGATATTGACGATAAAATAAACGCAAAATCGGCTGAAACAGGGCGTGATATCGGGCAGATCACTGAAGAAACCATTGGCTGGTATTTGGCAGATATGGGCGCCTTGGCGGCGCTTGAGCCCACGGCAATGCCGCGCGCCACCGATTATATTGCGCAGATGATTTCTATGTCAGAAGATCTTATTGCCAAAGGCCATGCCTATGCGGCCGAGGGGCATGTGCTGTTTGATGTGAACAGCTGCCCCGATTATGGCGCGCTATCGGGCCGGAGTGTGGATGACATGATTGCAGGCGCACGGGTCGAAGTGGCCCCCTACAAGCGCGACCCTATGGATTTTGTTCTGTGGAAACCCTCTGATGCGCAAACGCCTGGCTGGCCAAGCCCCTGGGGACGTGGACGCCCGGGCTGGCATATCGAATGTTCGGCGATGTCTTATGAGCTTTTTGGCCATAGTTTTGATATTCATGGCGGCGGCAATGATCTGCTGTTTCCGCATCATGAGAATGAGATCGCGCAAAGCTGCTGTGCGCATCCCGAGGGCAGTTTTGCACAGATCTGGATGCACAACGAAATGTTGCAGGTCGAGGGTAAGAAAATGTCCAAATCCCTGGGCAATTTCTTCACCGTGCGCGATTTGCTGGACCGGGCTATTCCGGGCGAGGTGATCCGCTTTGTTCTTCTGTCGACTCATTATGGCAAGCCAATGGATTGGACAGAAAAGAAGGCGCAGGAGGCGGCGAGCACGTTGCACAAATGGCATGAGCTGGTGCAAGGGGTCGAGCCTGCCGCTTTGGATGACACTGTTCTTGCCCATGTGGCCAATGATTTGAACACACCGGGGGCTTTGGCAAGGCTGCATGAATTGGCCAAAGCTGGTGATGCTGCGGCGCTTTTGGCGGCAGGTCAATTTTTGGGCCTGTTGGGCGCAGATGAGACTTGGTGGCGTCCCAAGGAGGCCCGCGGCGATGCGGCCCTGCGGGTGGAGGCGCTGATCGAAGCGCGCAGGCAAGCCAAGGCGGCACGCAATTTTGCTGCGGCGGACGCAATACGCGCGCAGCTCAGCGCTGCGGGTGTTGAGGTTGTCGATAAGCCCGGCGGCCTGTCAGAGGCGGTGATCACCGATGCCTTCAACCCGGATTTGCTCGGATGAGCCTACAGGCTTGCGCCAACCTGGTCGCGCGTGCGGATCCCGAGCGTTTCGCGGCAACCATGGCGGCGCCGCTTGCCGCGCGTGCGGTGCTTTTGCCGATTTATGCCGCCTCTGTAGAGGTGGCGCGGGCCCCATGGATGACGCAAGAGCCGATGATTGCAGAAATGCGCCTGCAATGGTGGCGTGATGTGTTTGAAGAGATAGAGACCGGCACGCCGCGCAAACATGAGGTGGTCGAGGCTTTGGCGCCCATCTTGGGGCCCAAGGGGGCCGAGGCTTTAGATGCGATGGTTTTGGCACGCCGTTGGGACATCTATAAAGAAGGGTTTACCACAGGGGAGGAACTTTTGTCCCATGTGCAAACGATCACCCTGGGGCCCATGCTTGCGGCACTTGAAGCCCTAGATCATCTGCCCAAAGATCTTTCTGCCCTGAAAGCCCATGCAACGCAGCTGGGGCTGGCGCGGTTTCTACGCGGAGTTCCCGCATTGATCGCGCGCAAAACACCGGTTTGGGCGGAAGATCAAAAGCTTCATATTTACCGAGATCTTTGTATCCAGGCACTGGATATGACCGTGGATGTTATCCGCTCACCGGCACTTATCGAAACGGCCCATTGCCGCCGGGTATTGCGGTTCGTTGTGAAACATCCGGGCGCCGTGGAAATCGGCGCGATTCCGGAGTTTCCCATTGGCACTGCGCTCGCGCGCGGGTGGCTGGCTTGGCGTTGTGGCTAAATTCCAGCCTAGGCGGCGCGTTTGTTTGTCATGATGAGCCAAAGCAAGGCTGTTCCGGCCAGCAATAGAAACGGCACCATTGCGTAATTGACCGCGGCCCATCCCTGCACCACAGAGCCGCCGCTGCAATTCATCAATCCACCCGAAGCGATCGAGGCGATGGTGACGCAGCCAAAGACAATGGCGTCATTCATCCCTTGCACCCTTCCTCTTTCATGCGGGGCATGGGCGCGGGTCAGCAGGGTGGTGGCACCAATGAAGCCGAAATTCCAGCCAACGCCGAGTAAAATGAGCGCGGCATAGAAATTCCCAAGCTCCATACCGCTCAGGGCCACAAGCCCAGCAGAGCCAAGAATCAGCAGGCCAATGCCCATGATTTTTTCCACGCCAAACCGGTTGATGAGATGGCCGGTAAAGAAAGATGGTAGGAACATGGCGATCACATGGGCCGAGACAATATCATTGGCGTTGTTCTTGGTTAAACCACAGCCAACAACCGCAAGAGGCGTTGAGGTCATGACCAAATTCATCAAAGAATAGGCCACCATGCCGCAGGCAATGGCGACCAAAATCGATGGGTCACGCAAGAGCTGCATACGGCTGCGCGGCGCGAGGGTTGCGGGCGCGCTTGGCTCGTTGGCGGTGCCTTTGGGCAGGCGCAGCAGCAAAAATAAGAACATGCCAACCAGGTTCAGCGCGATGATGGCCATGTAACTGCCAAGAAATGGAACCACAGAAGCATCCTGCACCAATTTATTCAGCTGCGGCCCGAATATGGCTGAGATCAAACCGCCAGCCATCACAAAGGAAATGGCTTTAGGGCGGAAACTGTCCGAGGCAGTGTCGGTTGCGGCAAATCGGTAAAACCCCTGCGCGGACATATAAATGCCCGATATATAAGATCCCAGAAGGAAGATGGCAAAGGATGCGACATAGAGCCCATAGGCCGAGACCGCAGCGCCCAAGGCACCGGCAATCGCTCCAATAAAAAACCCGGTTTTGCGGCCATATTTTTGCATCAAGGGCGACAACCAGGGGGCCGTGGTCATCGACCCAAAGACGATTAAAGAAATTGGCAAGGTCGCGAAACAAGGATTGCCTGTTAACATACCGCCCGCCAATCCGCCCACGACAAACATCATTGGCATCTGTCCGCCTAAAATAGCTTGCGCTGCGACGAGAACCGTCACATTGCGTTTGGCCAGACGGTCGTCAGGGCGGGCTTGTGTCATGATAGGATCCTTTGGGCGTTAATGCCCTGCAATGATATGGGCGAAAGAACCGCAAGTGCGCCCGATGTGCAACCCCATTTCGCCCAAATCTGCGTGATCTGCATCTTGCGCTGCGAAGAGTGCGGGGCCCGCAGCTTTTAACGTGCTGGCGTAGTGAAACTCATGGGCCATCAACGGCGCGCTGAAATGCGGGCTCAAGGGTGTCAATTGCCGGTAACCCAGATGCAATTTGCGCTGTTGAAAACTGGTTTCCAGCGGCAAAAGCCCAAGCATTTCATGCCGCCGCCCCTGTGCATCGACCAAGCCATTGCCAAGGACCATATAGCCGCCACATTCGCCATAAATGGGCGTGCCAAGCGACGCATGATGCGCAAGAGAGGCTTTGAACTGTGCGGCCGCGGCCAATTGTCCGGCGTGGAGTTCCGGATAGCCGCCGGGCAGGAAAATATACTGCGCAGCTTTGGGCGCTGGCTCATCGGCCAGTGGCGAGAAGAAAGACAGCTGCGCCCCGGCGTCTCGCCAGCCTTTCATTTGATGCGGATAGCGAAACGCAAAAGCGCGGTCCGCGGCAATGGCGATATGCTGTGCCGGTGGCCCGGGCAGGGTGGTTTGGGCCGCCCGGGTCGGTCCGCTGAGCTCTCTAAGTGCCGCGAAATCTAAGCTGGGGTGCAGCGCTGTCGCAATGTGATCGATCCAAGGCTCGAGCTGATCAATTTCACCGGCTTGAACCAAGCCCAAATGACGTTCGGGCAGGGCAAAGGCCTCGGATCGCATCAAATGTCCGAATATTTTGATATTCTGCTTGTTCAAAGCCTGCGTCAGCATGTCGAGGTGACGCGCGCTGCCGACACGATTGAGAAACACACCGGCCAATGTGACCTGTGGATCATAATCTCTGAACCCTGTTACCAGCGCGGCGATGGAATGGGCCGTTTTGGCGGCATCCACCACCAAGATGACCGGGATATCTAAAATCTTCGCCAAATCCGCAGCGGAGCCTCTCCCGGCCTTGCCGGCGCCATCAAACAACCCCATAGCCGCCTCAACCACCAAGCCGCCCGACCCGGCCAGGGTGCCGATTAGATCTGCGGGCATGGCCCAGGCGTCTAGGTTCACCGAAGGGGTGCCAGCGGCGACGGAATGAAAACCCGGATCTATATAATCAGGGCCTGATTTCGCCGGTTGAAACTCTATCTTTGCGCGCTGCAAAAGCCGCATAAGGGCGAGCGTGACGGTGGTTTTGCCGGCGCCCGAACTTGGCGCGGCAATCATAAAGCGGCTCATGCGCTTTCCGCAGGGCGTCCACGATCCAAAGGATCCAGATTGCGCGGTGCAGCGCCGGCCTCGAGAGATTGCCAATCCAAGACCTGCCGCATGAGCACGGAGCGTCCGACACAGATGATCGCGGGCGGCTCAACGCCAGCCGCCTTGGCATCATCTACGGCCGTGCCGAGCGTGCTTTCGACAACATTTTGGTGCTCTAAGGTGGCGGAGGTGACAAAGGCCACAGGTTCAGACGGGCTGCGGCCAGCCTCCATCAATCTTTGAGTGATCTGAGCGATATGTTTCATGCCCATATAGATCACGATGACTTGGCTGCCCTGCGCGATGGCGCTCCAGTCGAGGGATCCGGGCGTGTCGCCGGTTTGATCATGGCCGGTCACAAATGTGACCGATTGGTTGACGTCTCGGTGTGTCACGGGAATTCCCGCATAGGCCAGCCCGCCGATACCGGCTGAAATGCCTGGAATAATACGAATGGGCACCCCATGCTGCACCAAGGTTTGTGCTTCCTCGCCGCCACGACCAAAGACGAAGGGATCGCCCCCCTTGAGTCGCAGCACGCGTTTTCCCGCGCGGGCCAGCTCCACCAAATGCAACGAGATATCGCGCTGTTTGGCCGAAGGCTTGCCGCCCCGTTTGCCGGCATAGATCAACTCGGCATCGCCCGCCCAAGATAAAATATCTTCACCAACCAAAGCATCATAGACGACAACATCAGCTTGGCGCAAAGCGTTGAGCCCATGCAGGGTGAGAAGGCCGGGATCGCCAGGTCCTGCACCGCATAGCCATACCCAGCCTGCGCGCAGCTCGGGCCATGCCTTTTGGGGAAGGGGAAGTGAATCGCTCATAGCTCTCTTTATGGCGAAAATTCATCGGAGGGAATAGAGTGCAAGCGACACGCGCTTTGTGATTGGCGGCATGAATTGCCCTGCTATAGTGGCGCAATGGAGACCCGTGAATCCCCCCCTTTGCGTCGCGGTTGGACGACCGGCGCTTGTGCCACCGCTGCTGTGCGTGCTGGGCTATGCGCCCTATGGGGCGGCGCGCAATTGGACGAGGTGCAGATCACCCTGCCCAAAGGAGAAAGGCCGGTCTTCAAAATCGCGCATCGCGAGGTGACGGCAGATTGGGTGGAAATTGGCATTACCAAGGATGCCGGCGATGATCCTGACGTCACCCATGGCGCTTTAATCATTGCGCGGGTGGCGCGCTCCTTGGGCGGTGTGCGCTTTCATGCAGGCGACGGCGTCGGCACGATCACAAAGGCAGGGTTGCCAATCGCTGTGGGCGAGCCCGCGATCAATCCGGTGCCGCGACAAATGATGCAGGCTGAGGTGGAGGAGTTGGCGGTCCATTATGGTCAAGCGCCCGATATCGACATCACCATTCGCATCCCAGGGGGCAGAGCTCTGGCCTTGAAAACCTGGAACCCAAGGCTGGGCATTGTCGATGGCCTGTCGGTGTTGGGCACGACGGGGATCGTGCGCCCATTTTCTTGCGCGGCCTGGATCGCCTCCATTCACCGCGGCATTGATGTGGCGCGCGCTTGCGGGGCGCCGCATGTGGCCGGCTGCACTGGGGCCACCTCGGAGCGCGCGGTGCAGGCTCTGCATGGCTTGCCCGACACCTCTATGCTGGATATGGGAGATTTTGCTGGCGGGTTGATGAAGTATTTGCGGCGCAATCCGGTGGCGCGGCTGACCATCGGCGGCGGCATTGGCAAGATGACCAAATTGGCGCAGGGCGCACGCGATCTGCATTCCGCCCGCTCTCAGGTGGATTTCACCGCCCTGGCGCAGGTTCTCGACCAACCGGGTCTGGCCAAAGCCAATACTGCGCTTGAGGCCTATGCGCTGGCTGGTCCGGATATGGCCCAATGGGTGGCGCACTCTGCCTTGGCCAATTGCCAATCCATTTTGCAATGCGCCGATATCACAGTGGATTGCGTGGTCATAGATCGCACAGGTCGAATATTGGCGCAGTCATGACGGTCTTGATCCTCGCAGGTACGGGAGATGCCCGGCAATTGGCTCAATTTTGTGCAGATCACAATATTGCCGCCTGCGCCAGTTTAGCTGGGGCGACGCGCCAGCCGAAACAATTGGCCGTGCCCACTTACCATGGTGGTTTTGGCGGCGGTGACGGCTTTCGTGCTTTTTTGAAACGCCATGAGATTCGTGCTGTTTTGGATGCCACCCATCCCTTCGCCCATCAAATCACCCGGCGCAGCCATGACATCGCCCGCGAGATGGGTCTGCCCTATATGCGTTTTGAACGGCCGGCCTGGCAACCTGGACCGGGCGATCATTGGATCTCTTTGCACGATGAGTCAGAGGCTGCGGCGCATATCGCCCCGGATGCGGTGGTGTTTCTGGCCACGGGGCGGCAAAGCCTGCCAAAGTTTGCCAATCTTGGACATGCGCAGTTGATCTGCCGGCAAATTGATCCTCCCGAGGGTGCGTTTCCCTGGCCCAATGGCGCGTATCTGATCGGACGACCGCCATTTTCCATGGCCGATGAGGAGGCATTGTTTCGCCGTCTTTCCGTCGATGTGCTTGTGGTTAAAAATGCCGGCGGTGCGGCCAGCCGTACAAAATTGGATGCGGCGCGCGCTTTGGGGCTCAAAGTATTGATGATTGAACGCCCGCCTTGCACGGCCCGGCCATGCCTATCGGAACGATCACTGGCGGAGGCTTGGTTGGCGCAATGGACATAATAACGATCTCCAGTCCGGCTGATATTGATCACGCTGTCGCCCAGCTCAACATTCCGCAATTCAATGCCATTCATGAAAAATGCAGCCCCATTCCCCTGAGGCGCAAACCGCCCGGTTTTGCCAGCTTGCTGCAGGCTATCATCGGTCAACAAGTCTCGGTCGCCTCTGCGGCTGCGATTTGGGAGCGTATTCAGGCGGCCGGCCTGTGTCGTGCGGCCGCAATGGCGCAGGCCAGCACGGAAGACCTGGCGCGCTTGGGCCTGTCTCGCCCCAAAATCCGCTATGCGAAGGCCTTGGCGCTGAGCGGGCTTGATTATGAGGGTTTGGCGGCTTTGTCCGATGCGGAGGTGCTGTCCCGCCTGACCGCCATCACGGGTATCGGGCGGTGGACCGCGGAGGTTTACGCATTGCAAGCCCTGGGCCGGGCGGATGTGTTTCCACATGGGGACTTGGCCCTCCAAGAGGCGGCACGGCAGGTGTTTCATCTGCCGAAGCGCCCCAGCGAGGCTGATATGCGCGCCTTGGCTGAAAATTGGGCACCGTTCAGAGCCGTTGCAGCGCGTCTGTTATGGGCCTATTACAAAGATCACAAATCGCGAGAGGGGATAGGATGACACGGGTTTTGAAATCGATGAGCCAGTTGCCACAGGATCAAGATGGCGCTGTCACCTCAGCGGTCATCTTTTTACATGGCTACGGGGCTAATGGTGCGGATCTGATGGGGCTGGCGGAGGTGCTTGCGGACCATATGCCGGGCACATTATTTCTTGCGCCCGATGCACCAGAGACGACCGTTATGGCGCCCATGGGGCTGCAATGGTTTCCCATCCCTTGGATTGATGGATCGTCAGAAGAAGATGCCGCCAATGGTCTGCAAGCGGCGTCAGAGGACCTAAATGCCTATCTTGATGGGGTGATGGTGGACTATGATCTGCTGCCGGAACAAGTGGTCATTTTTGGATTTTCGCAAGGCACGATGATGGCGCTGCATGTGGCGCCGCGGCGCGAGGATCCGGTGGCCGGGGTCGTGGCTTTTTCGGGTCGGTTGCTGCAGGCGGAGGCATTGCAAGATGATGTGCAATCCAAAATGCCGATCCTTCTGGTGCATGGGGATGAAGACGAGGTAGTGCCAATTGATGCATTGCCCCATGCGGCCGAGACTTTGGAGGCCGCGGGCTTCAAAGAGGTTTATGCCCATATCATGAAAGGCACGGGCCATGGCATTGGTCCCGATGGGCTGCAGGTGGCTTTGGCCTTTATGCGCAAACAGCTGGGTATGGAGTGATAAGCACACACCAGATACAGGGGTTGCCTGTTTTATTTCCCCAGATATAGTGGCCCCATGTAGCGAACGGGGCGCCATCTATGACTGGAGACTTTAGAACGCAATTTGTGAAAGAAGCGGCCTCGCCGGCGCAGCGGCCGGCCTTGGTGCTTAACGCAGATTATCGCCCTTTATCCTATTACCCGCTGTCTCTGTGGAGTTGGCAAGATGCGGTGAAGGCGGCCTGGCTTGACCGGGTGCAAATTGTTGCCGAATATGATGATATTGTGCGCTCACCCACAACCGAAATCCGTATCCCGTCGGTCGTTGTGCTGCGCGATTATGTCAAACCGCAAAGCACTGTCGCCTTTACGCGCTTCAATCTATTTCTGCGCGATGAGTTTTCTTGCCAATATTGCGGTTCGCGCGGCGATTTGACCTTTGATCATGTGGTGCCGCGCACGCGCGGCGGGCGCACCAGTTGGGAAAATGTGGTTGCGGCCTGCTCCAAATGTAACTTGAAAAAAGGGTCCCGCAGTCTGAAACAATCGGGCCTGCATCTGCGCAAACCGATCCGCAAACCGCAGGCCGAAGAGTTGCGCAATCTCGGGCGAAAGTTTCCACCGGGCCATCTGCATGAAAGCTGGGTCGATTTTCTATATTGGGATGCAGAGCTTGAGGCCTAGGCCGAGCAGCTGGCACCACCGAGCACACAGAATTTTGCACAATGAGGATGGTTGAGCGCGACGTCTTGCTCTGCCTCTTGTAAAGTGGTTCCCAATTCGAATTCCGGCGCATAGGCCAAAAGCGTGCAGGCCAAAACCGCGGGGCGCGCGGCGCCCTTGCGTTTGACCACCATGCGCGAGGAGGCGCACATCAAACTGTTGGGATCCTTGTCCAAAATTCCCCAGCAGGCTGTGGTGATTTCTGGCACTTCGGCACGTTCGTCCAACTCTGGAAACAGCACGGTGACGCCGGGATTGAAGGCGTCAATATCATATCCGTTCTGTGCAAAAAGCGCGCTATAGCCGGCGCGGCTGGTCGCCTCGCTGTCGCCCCAGACGGTGCGGCCGGCGACATGCATTCGGATGCCGACATCGCGCAGCCAGTTCATGCCCTGGAGTGTCTTGTCAAACGCTCCCTTACCGCGCTCAGTGTCATGGTTGGCGCGGTCAAAGTGGTCGAGCGAAATCCGCAGGGTAAGCTTGCCGGGGTAGGCGGCATTGAGCTCCAAAAGCCCTTGTTTAACCCGTTTGCGCATCATCGGCAGCATGGCATTGGTTAAGATGAGGACCTCATAGCCGGCAGCGAGGCTGCATTCAGCGATGTCAATCATTTCTGGGTTCATGAAAGGTTCACCACCGGTGAAGGCAATCTCGCGCACGGGCCAATTTCGGCTGACCAATTGCTCCAGATAGTCTCTCACCTCATCGGCAGTGATATAGACCAATGCATCATTGGTCGGGCTGCTGTCGATATAGCAATTGACGCATTCAATATTGCAAAGCGTACCGGTGTTGAACCACAGCGTCTCAGGATGGGTCAGGGCCACCCGCGCGCGCGCCTCACCTTTGGCGGTCACATTGGGGTCGGAAAATTTATCGAGATGGGCCATAGGTTGTAGCTCCCTGAAATATAGCGGTGCCGCTTGATCCCTCCATAATACGGCATGGAGCGAAAAAAAACAGTGATGAAACATACTGACAGAGAATTGATCGCGGCCTATAAGGTGGACAGGCGCCGCGCGCCGTTGTAAGGCACCGTTAGCGCAAACATTTCAGAGGATCCGCCCATGGTCTCCCGTGTCATTCCCGTTGAGCCTTTCGATCTTGTCATCTTTGGTGGCACGGGTGATTTGGCACGCCGAAAAATACTGCCAGGGTTGTTTCGTAGGTTTTGCGCCGGCCAAATGCCCGCTGGCGCGCGCATCATAGGGGCTGCGCGCGGGGATATCGGCCAGCAAGGCTATCAAGACATGATCCGCGGGGCGATCAATGAATTTGGTGCGCCCTCCGCTGAGAGCCTGGTGCATCTCGACGCCTTCATTGCACAGCTGCATTATGTTGCGATCGATATTTGCGGTGACGGCGGCTGGGGTGAATTGGCAAAATTGATCCGCAAAGATTTGGTGAATGCCTATTATTTCTCTGTTGCTCCAAGTCTCTTTGGCGATATCGCGGCGCGCTTGAATTCATGGGACATAGCCACCCCAGAGGCGCGCATCGTCGTTGAAAAACCTTTTGGCCGCGACCTGCAAAGTGCCAAAGCGCTCAACAAAGTTCTGTCACAGCAATTTGATGAAAGCCAAATCTACCGGATTGACCATTATTTGGGCAAGGAAACTGTCCAAAATCTCATGGCCGTGCGCTTTGGAAATCTGTTGTTTGAACCTTTGTGGAACGCGCAATATATCGATCATATCCAGATCACTGTGGCGGAGACCGTGGGCGTTGGTGGGCGTGGGGCCTATTATGACAAATCGGGCGCAATGCGCGATATGGTGCAAAACCATTTGATGCAGCTGTTGTGCTTGATTGCGATGGAGCCACCGTCACATTTTGATCCCGATGCGGTGCGCGACGAAAAGCTAAAAGTCATCCGAAGCTTGGCGCCCGTGGCCGCACATCACGTTGTGCGCGGCCAATATGATGCCACCGCCACAACGGCCAGCTATCGCACGGATGCAGAAAACCCGCGTAGCTTCACAGAAAGCTATGTCGCCATTAAGGCGCATATTGAGAATTGGCGTTGGGCCGGGGTTCCGTTTTATCTTCGGACCGGCAAGAAGCTCAAAGCACGCACCTCGGAAATCGCAATTGTCTTTAAGAAATTGCCCCATTCTATTTTCGAAAAATCAGCAGATGAAAAGCAAAATGTGCTGGCCATTCAACTGCAACCCAATGAGGGAATGACGCTGGATGTCACCATTAAAGAGCCTGGTCCCGGGGGGATGCGTTTGGTGCATGTGCCGCTGGATATGACTTTTGCCGATGCCCTTGGCGATCACTCAGAGGACACACCAGATGCCTATGAGCGGTTGATCATGGACGTGATACGGGGCGACCAAACGCTGTTTATGCGCGGCGATGAGGTGGAGGCGGCCTGGAAATGGACCGATCCCATTATTGAAGCCTGGGAGGCGCGCAATGATGTGCCCAAGC